>Ga0272448_1002781_pt1 | contig 21472 bp, 16 predicted proteins | sample YNPCB0191_FD_202220 | JGI IMG/M metagenome (GOLD analysis project Ga0272448, IMG submission 202220) | Hot spring sediment microbial communities from Yellowstone National Park, WY, United States - YNP-CB-019-1 | ecosystem: Environmental > Aquatic > Thermal springs > Hot (42-90C) > Sediment... | reverse complement strand
TCTCCTAAACTGTCAATATGAGAGTCAACAGTCTAGCAGATGCCGCCGCATTCCTCAACCTACTCCTTGTCGCAAACTGGGGGCCCCCCAGATTATAAAAACGCTTGACAGAATACGCTATTTGTGCTATTATTTATCATAGATTTATGGGACTGTGAACGAAATGGCAAACCCGTCGTAAGGCGGGGACGCAAAGCCACGGGTCCTACCGTCGGCCACTTCATCGAGACCAGGATAGCCGGGTTGCCGAATCCAGTGTCGAGCAGATTCAGCAGCAACCCGGACCTCTCTCTGCGGGAAGGTCCGGTTTTTGTTGCCATGCCAATGCAGAAGCGTTGCGTCGTTCATCGAAACGGAAGCGGTGCGAATCGTGCTGCACGTCATCGCCACACGGTGCAGCAAGAGCGGACAGACCGGAGTGTCGCATACCTGGAGGCAGCGACATCTTCCTAGCGGAGTATGAGGAGGACAAGATGAGAAAGACCACTTTGCCCCGACGGTGGCTGTGCATGGGTATCCTCAGCGTCGTCCTGACCGTGGCGCTGCTGGTTCCATCACTTCAGTTACCACTAACTCTGGAGGCCACGCCGCGTGCGCAGCCAGTTCTGCTGCAACAAGCGGTGGCCAATCCCCAATCCAGGGTGCAAGTCATTGTGCAGAAATGGGCCAAGGACCAGAGCCTTGAGCAGCTTGTGGCGAAGCTGGGCGGGACTGTAACCCTCGACCTGCACATCATCAACGCCTTTGCCGCTGAGCTCCCGGCATCGGCAGTTAGCAAACTGGCCACTGCTCGCGGAGTACGCTGGGTATCACTAGATGCCGTGCTCGGCGACAGCGCAGGGCCGGTTGATGACCGAAGCCAGATTGATTCCCCCATATCAACGACGAACCTGCGCAGTGTCTATACCCGTGCCATCGGGGCGACTCAGCTCTGGTCAGAAACGCCGAGCATGCAAGGGCAGGGGATCGGCGTCGCGGTCGTGGACAGCGGCGTGACCAAGCACGATGACCTCAGACAGACGACCGACAGTAAGAGCGGTTTCCGCATCTCGGCCTGGCAATCCTATTACCAACGCTGCGCCGCCAATCAGTGCCTCTATGATGGTGCAGTTGACATGTTCGGCCACGGCACCCACGTTGCCGGCATCATTGGTGGCAATGGAGCCCGCTCCTACGGTGCCTACGTGGGTGTGGCCCCCCGGGTGAACATCATCGGCGTCAAAGTCAGCGATGACAACGGTGCCGGCAGGACGTCAACAGTTGTCGCCGGCCTGCAATGGGTTTACGAGAACAGAAACCGCTACAACATTCGCGTCGTCAATCTCTCACTCAACGGTAGCATTCCCGAATCGTATAACACCAGCCCACTGGATGCGGCGCTAGAGATTCTTTGGTTCAATCGCATTGTCGTCGTTGTATCGGCAGGCAATAGCGGGAGCGCGAGTCTCTATCCTCCGGCCAATGACCCGTTTGTCATTACGGTTGGTGCCATTGACGACCGGGGCACTGTCGAGCCGAACGACGATATCCTGGCGCGATTCTCCGCCTATGGCACGATCGGGCAAGGCCTGACAAAACCTGATCTGGTTGCCCCTGGCACCAACATCATCAGCCTGCTTGCCAGTGGCTCTAGCCTTGCCCAGAAGCATCCTGATCATAGCGTTTCAGGATTCTTCGGCAGCAACCAGTACTTCCGAATGTCCGGCACGTCCATGGCATCCGCTGTGGTGGCAGGGGCAGTCGCTCTCTTGCTGCAGGAAGAGCCTACCCTGACTCCCGACCAGGTGAAATACCGTCTCATGGCAACGGCTCGTCCAATCCCAGGCAACGGCGCAGGTGCAGGGGCTCTCAACATCTACGCGGCCGTGCGCGCCTCAACCGCTGCCAGCGCCAACTCTGGCCTCGTGCCCAGCCGACTCCTTTGGTCAGGTGTCAACCCGATTCACTGGAACAACACCAATTGGAATTCGGTGAATTGGGACTCGGTTAACTGGGACTCAGTTAACTGGGATTCTGTCAATTGGGACTCGGTCAACTGGGACAGCGTGTACTGGGGTGATTGAGGGCCAAAGCCTCCATTGAACACATAGCGCGCAGCTTCCATCCATCCCGCGGGTGGAAGCTGCGTAACCCAAGGACGGATGCCTATGTCACGGCGTGCATGGTTCTACATTGCGATCATTTTGCTCCTTGGCGCTGTGCTGAGCCTGGTCAGCATCGGCAGTGGCGTGTTCAACGGTGATCAAGTTATCACCTTCGCCGTCTTCATTGTGCTGGCAACGGCAGCCCAGTTGTACATGGTGCGCGTCCCGGGCCACCAGTCCTATCATGCCAACGTTCTTGTCTTCTTCAGCGGGCTTCTTCTGCTTCAGCCCTCTTTTTTCGTCCTCTTGGTTATCATTCCACACCTCATTGAATGGGCCAAGGAACGCTTGTGGAAGAGTCCGCGCCTGCGCGATTGGTATCTCCAGCCATTCAACATGGCCACCCACATCATCGCCGGGTCTGCCGCCCGCTGGCTGTATGTCCAGCTCGATCCCAGTGGTTCAGTCTTCCTGACGCCGGTGTCGGTCCTCTCGGTTATGACGGCTGCGTTGACGTATGTGGCGGTGAATCATGTCGTCATCGGCCAGGCGCTCGTCCTGGCCCGCCAGGTCTCGTGGAAAGAATCTGGCGTTTTGGAGACAGAGAACCTGCTGATTGATTTCGTTCTGTTGCTTCTGGGTTATGTGGTTGCTATCCTGTGGCGTGTTCATCCCTGGTTGATCGTCCCTGCCCTGTCGCCAGTTATCTTGATCTATCGGGCGCTAATGGTGCCACAACTCATGAAGGAGGCGCAAACAGACGAGAAGACGGGCCTATGGAGCACGCGCCACTTTATGCGTCTCTTCAATACGGAAATCGAGCGCGCCCGGCGATTCCAACGGCCCTTGTCGCTGTTGATGGCCGATCTGGATTTGCTGCGTGACATCAACAATACCAGTGGTCACTTAGCAGGTGATGCCTTGCTGGCTAGCGTCGCTCAACTCATGCGCAGTAACCTGCGTAGCTATGATATTGCCGGGCGCTTTGGCGGCGACGAGTTCTGCATTGTTCTTCCCGAGGTTGGGTTGACCGAGGCACGCGAGGTTGCCCAGCGTATCAGGCAGGCCATCGCCAACGCCAGATTTGAGGCCAAGCCGAATCGCGAGAGCATTCACGCAACGATGAGCTTCGGTGTTGCCTGCTTTCCGACCGACGCTACGACAGCGATGGAGCTGATTCACCAGGCCGATCTGGCCGTGTATCAAGCGAAGCTCAAGGGACGCAACCGTGTGGAGTGCGCCGCCGATGTCCCGCACTCCGTCAAATTGGAGAACCCGATACCGAAGTCAATCCTGGCAATGACCGACATCACCATGCCGGCGTTCCGACAGGCAGGTAGATCCGGCCAGGAGACGGGACCGGCATCGGCTCGTGCGCAGGTCGCGTCGGGAACACAAACCGTATCTGCATCGGCGGAGAGGAAAGTGTACCCGCCCTGGCTGCTATGGCTGTTTATCGCTCTTGTCTGTGTTGGTGGGGCAATTGCCACGGCGGGCGGCGTCTTGGCGAGCAGCGGCCGAGATGCAACAACCATTCTGCTTCTGGCCGTTCTCGGAGCCATCGCCCAGATGCCACAAACGAAAAACCTGTACGGTGATAGCTCGGTGTCGGTCTCTGTAGCTGCCATCTTTGCTGCCGGGCTGATCAGTGGGGTAGAAGGGGTCGCCGTGGTCAGTGCGGCCGTCGTGGTGGCGCATCGGCTTCAGATCCACCCCTTCCTGGTCACAGGCACCATCTACAAGACGGCATTCAATTGGGGTAGCCACGTTCTTGCCGGCCTGGCGCCGGTCGTCGCGGTTAAGGTTGTGGGGATACCGTTCGGGCTCAACAACCTGCTGTTGTTCCTTCTACCGGCCATTCTGGCAGCTCTGGCGTACTACATTATCGAGACCGGGCTTATCGCCACAGCCATCAGCCTGTCCGAGGCGCGCGACCTCTTGCATACCTGGAGAGAGCGCTATTCATGGCTGGTTGTGCACTATCTGGCACTATGCATCCTGGGCTTGTTCCTATCGGCGGCCTACACCGCACTGGGGGCGATCGGCCTGACTGTCTTCGCCATTCCGGTGCTTATGGTGGCCTATGCTCAGAAACAGTACCTGGATCGGACACAGAAGAGCGTACAGGAACTGCAGCGCATGAACCAGGAGTTGACTCTGGCCAATCAAGAGATATCCAACGCCAGCCAGGCGATCGGCAAGCTGAATGAAGAGCTTTTCCTGACGCTGGCCAAGATCATTGACGCCCGCGATCCTTATGTGTCCAACCACGCGGCCAAAGTGGCAGAGTATGCAACAGCCATCGCCGCCGAGCTCAACCTTCCCCCTGATCGTATCGAGCGTGTGCGCCAGGGTGCATTCTTGCACGACATCGGCAAGATCGGCATTCCAGAGGCGATTCTGCATAAGCCGGACAAGCTCACCAAAGATGAGTACGAGTGCGTCAAGACCCACGTCAACTTGGGTGCCGACTTCTTGCAAACGTGTCGCGGTCTACAACATCTGGTGCCGCTGGTGCGCTATCATCATGAATGGTGGAATGGGCAGGGTTACCCAAATGGCCTGCGCGGCGAGCGACCGCCATTGGAGGCGCGCATTCTGGCCCTGGCCGATGCCGTGGAAGCAATGGCATCAGATCGGCCCTATCATAGGGCTATGCGTCTGGAGGAAATCATTGCTGAAGTCACACGTTGCTCCGCCGTGCAGTTTGATCCCGCTGTGGTTGATGCGTTTGTGCGGGTAGCGCGCCGACAAGGAACAAAGCTGGTTGTCAACTCGGCGCGCAACGTCAGTCAGACGCGAGTGCGCGAGATGGCGGATGCTTCACGGGCAGCATAAAGCGGTGAGCTTTTGTCATTGGCATAAAGTGGTCATTATTGAGCACGGGGATGGCAAGACTGTTGCTGCAATGCCCCTACCATGACCATCGTTCATGATATGGTGCGAGCCGCTCTGATCAGAAACGGTCAGAGCGGCTCGTTGTGTCATCGGTCGCCGACAGCGGCGAGTGACGGCGTTGCCGCGATCATCGCTTGGCGGCAGGTCTCTACCGTTCGACAGCTATTCCCCGCCCACCATGACGATCGGGAAGTAGAATTGATGCGGCCACTCACCAGCCGTGCCTGTTGCAGTGGCCGTCGCCGTGGCCGACGGCGTCTGCGCCGCGATCGAGGGTGTTGGTGTCGGAGTGTACGATGGCGCCGGCGTAGCGGTTGAGCTTGCCGTCGGCGTGGACGTTGGCAGCAAGATAGGATTCATGGTCGGCGTGGCCGTAGGCGGTTCACCGACTTGGCCGACAATGTAGTGTACGCGAATGAAGGCCGGATGGTTGTAGAAGGCATTCTCGCGGCTGGCAAATGTGACTGTACCAGTTTGATTATCATCGGTAATCAGTATGCCGTTGTTCGGCTGGCCACTCATCCATTGCAGCACCAGATCTGTGATGTTCCAAGAGACATAGGCCGGCGTTCCGGCAGGAATGAATCGGCTGGCATAAGCCGTTTGATCAAAGGCTGGCTGGGTGTTCCAGGTGAGGGTGGTGTCAACCCAATTCGACAGAGGAGCATAGATATTCGTCGTTATATCGCCGCCGGCGAAACGCCAGACGAAGAGCTCGGCAAAGGAGACGTCGGCATTAGACGGGATCGAGTTGATCAGGTCAAACTTGAACCATGATCGCAGCGATTGCAGCGAACCGGCCGACAGCTCCCAGGCAGCAGAGTAGTTGGCATTTGGGCAACAGCGTGATGTCATGCTATCGCTGCTGGCGGGGACATCGGTCACATACCGCCCTGGAGCAACCGTCGGTGTGGGCGTCGCGGTTGGCGTTGGTGTGGCAGTGGGAAGTGGAGCCGTCTCCGTGACAGCAATGGCACTGACGAAGGGAGCATCGGAATCGGGGTGGCGGATAAAGGTGATTCTCAGAAAGCCATCGGTCACAACGGTGCTGAAGGTCAGGTCGAGTGGCCGGTACAATCCGCCGGCGCGATCAAAAACGCTCAATGCGGAGAGGACTGTTTGTCCCTGGATGGCAACGTCGAAGACTCGCTTGCCTGACCATGCCCAGGGGTAGATCTCAGCAAAGCGGAGCTGGACATCGTATGCACCGTTGGGGGCTTGGAAGGTGTAGCCACCTGTTGATGGAAAGTAGCGGTGACTCTGATAGAGTGTGCTATCGGCCGTATCGGCAATTGCCTGGGTATTGGAGTAGACCAAGCCACCGTCGGCTCCCCAGAAAGGAGGTGTGCAGGATGTGAACTGGCGGTCGGCCAGCCACTGTTCTCCCTGCGAATCAAGATAATCGCTGCCGCCGGCATTAACGTGGGCGCGGTAGGGTGATGGGATCGCGATGGCGCAGGTTGGCGTTGGTGTTGGGGTGGGAATCGTGTAGTAGAGGCTGATCGCCCATGACTCAATATAGCCGACATCACCGGGCGCTTCATCTTTGACCCACAATTCCCATCCGCCGTTGGCCGGTAACCCACCGAAAGTTGTCAGTTTATACCACGTGCGATCTATATCTTGAGCATCGCCACCCTGGCGATCCCACAGGCGAACTGATTGAGTCTCTGGCGCGTTGGCAAGGTCAATCACGAGGTCGCCGATGAAGGGGTGACGGATGACGATGTGCACATCAACGGCAACGACGATGGCATTGGCCGGGGCTCCGCTAATATCAATGCGACTGCCGACCCAGCCGTCGTTGTCTGGGATGGGGATTCGGGTTGGGTTGGTAGCAGTGATGGCGGTAACGCCTACATCTGTCACGCTCACGGTTTGGCCTGGCTGCCGCACAGATAGGAGTGGAGAAAGCGGCAATTTCTGCTGGCTGCCGGCAGATGGGGCAAGGGAACGCGGGCTGCATTCCAGGCGATCGGAGGGTTGACCTGATGACTCAGCACGAGCAATGAACGTAGTTGCATACAGGGAAAGCGCACCCAAAGCGGCGAAGAGCAAGCACAGGACGACCGGAAGAACGGACCAGATAGGGTGGTGGGCCCTGTTCATCTTCTTCCCCCATGATCGGCGGATTGCGCAACCAGTGATAGACGAACAGCAGTCGGCCGTTCGCTCTGTTCCGCCAGTATCTATAACAACGTAGGCGTGCTTGAGAGTGTTGCGGATCTGGTCATCTCACCGGTAGTCTGCGCTCACCTCTCTATGAGACAACGACCGCCCCTTCAATAATATGAAGAGGCGGTCGCTTGTCTACCTTCAACTCCGCTTTCGTCCTGTTCAACGTTTAATATTATACCACTGATTGCACTGTGCGTCAAGTGAATTCGATACCAAAAAATGGCTTGACTTTGCCGAATCGGCATGCTATAATAAGCACCGTAATGACGCGGGGTGGAGCAGTGGAAGCTCGTCGGGCTCATAACCCGAAGGTCGTTGGTTCGAATCCAACCCCCGCTACCATTGTTTCTAGCCGTGAGAAATCTCTTCTAACGTTCTCCCTTTTGTTTCCTCCCCAAGCAGCAGAACAACCAGTCCACCTATGATCAGGATCAGGGTAAAGGTCATGAAGACCGCAAACTGGCTGCCGCTGAAGGCTGCCAACATTGTCCCGACAGTGTAAGGAGCCAGTACACCACCCAAACGCCCAATAGCTGCTGCAATGCCTGTCCCCGTGCCGCGTATGCGTGTAGGGTAGAGCTCAGGCGTGTACGTGTAGACGATACCCCAGGCGCCAAGATTGAAGAAGGCCATGACACCGCCCCAGAGTAGTGTCTGTGCCACATCGGGCCGGGCACTCAGACTTTGCCCGGCAAAGACAAATGCTCCAAGGGCATTGCACAGCAAGAAAGTGACGAGAGTGCTCTTGCGTCCCCACCGTTCAACCAGGTAGGCAGCAGTGAAGTAGCCCGGTATCTGGAACAGGGAGATGATCAGATTGAGCAGGAATGCTTGCTGGAGGTCGAAACCTTTGCCGCGCAGCAGGCCGGGAAGCCAGGTAAAGATGCCGTAGTAGGAAAAGACCATTGCAAACCATAGGATCCATAGCATCGCTGTGCGTTGCATGAATCGAGGAGCGAAGAGGTCTATCAGTCGGGCATGCTCTGTCGGTACGGTGCTCGAGGACAGCGACGTCGGCGAGTTGACAGGAGACTCCGTGATGCCAGCCTGGCGCAGGACGGCGTCGGCGTCAGACAGACGGCCTTTGCTTAGCAAATAGCGTGGTGATTCAGGTATGGCACGGCGAAGAATGAAAACATAGAGGGCAGGCAGGGCACCGACCAGAAAGGCGGCTTGCCAACCAAAAGCGGGAATAAAGAGGTAACCAATCAGCGCGGCCAACACTGAGCCGTAGGCCCAGAAACTCTCCAGAACGACGAGCATGAAGCCTCGTTGTCTGGCCGGGGCAAATTCGCTGACCAGAGTGCTGGCGACCGGCAGCTCTCCCCCCATGCCGATGCCGGCCAGGAAGCGGATGATGGCCAGGCTTGCCGCATTCCATGCCAGAGCAGACAGGCCGGTCAAAATGCTGTAGGCCAACAGCGTAGCCTGGAAAACGCCCTTGCGACCGAAGCGGTCGGCCAGGAAACCGGCGCTGGCCGCTCCCACGAACATGCCGGCCAGATTTGCCGAGATGATCAGTCCCGACACTTGTGGGCTCAGCTTCCAGATGCTGGCCACTGTGGCGACGACGGAGCCAACGATGAGAATATCCATGGCGTCGAACATCCAACCCATGCCGGAGATGACAAGAAGCCTGCGGTGAAATCCTGACAGTGGTAGACTGTCGAGACGGGCGATACGGGGATCGCTAGACATGGAGGGTACTCCTTTCATGTAGGCGTTGAGCTCGTCACAGCCATGTAAATGCAGCAGCGTCGTCTGGGAGACTCTCCTGGTCAGTAGCATGTATCGCTCGGTGATACATCCGGTGAATACATTATCATGCCTGTCGTCGTTTGTCAAGACGCGAGATAACAATTATGGTAAGTCAACGTACCTGTGACAGCGCTGTATGAGCCGGATTGGCGTCCGAGAAGGTCAAACAGGCAGGGCAAAACTGCCGTTCAGAGCCGCAAAACCGCCCAAGGGGCGACCATAGAGCCATTGACTGCTCCTGCAACCGCCAGAGGTAGCTTGCAGTGGTACTTCAGGCCGGTAGCGGTCTGCTATCTTGAATTGTCTGCCACGGGTCCAGCAATTCCAAATGTGATGGTGTTGGAGGTATGGGCTCCCCATTTGGAGCCGGAAACCGACATCAGTACGCTTGTTCAGTCCCCAAGGTACGTTGCAAGGTCAGGCTCGCTCCCCCGAGCAGTGTCACATTTGGAATTGCTGCATGCCCACGCAGCCTCTATACATTCGGCTGTCTGTGCGCTATAATACGGGCCGATGATCATATTCCCAGCACTCGATCTGCGGCAGGGGCGCTGTGTGCGCTTGCGTCAGGGGCGACCCGAGCTAGAGACGGTATTCTCTGATGATCCCGTGCAGATGGCCCGCCATTGGGTTGATAGTGGTGCATCCTGGTTGCATATCGTTGACCTGGACGCTGCCCTGGGTGGTGAATCGCCCAATCGCTCGGTCGTCAAAGCCATTGTGGATTCGTTCGGTATCCCTGTGCAATTTGGGGGTGGCCTGCGCTCCATGCAAGCAGCCCAAGCGGCCTTCGACATGGGCGTCACGCGCATTGTGATCGGTACGGCAGCCATTCGTGACCCCGAGCTGGTCAGACAATGCGTGGCCCGTTTCGGTAGCGAGGCTGTGGCTGTGGGTATTGACAGTCGTGGTGGCAAAGTGACGGTGCACGGCTGGCAAGAAACCACCGAAGTTGACGCGCTTACTCTTGCCTTGCAGATGCGTACGCTCGGCGTTGAGCGTATCATCTGTACCGACGTGGCGCGCGACGGCATGCTCGGCGGGCCCAATCTCGAGGCACTGCGTTGCATGGGGGCACAGAGCGGCCTGAGGGTTATTGCGTCGGGGGGCATCGCCACACTCAATGATCTGCGTTCATTGACTGCCATTCCGGGCATCGAGGGCGCGATCGTCGGTCAGGCGCTATACACCGGCGCATTTACACTCGCAGAAGCATTGGCAGCCATCAACGATTATGTGTAATGTGAAAGCACACCCGCGGGCTGCCGCGCCTGACGGCCGGGCATGGGAGACCAGCCCGCCGGCTGCTGCTATGGGCGGGCGCCACGGCCCATGACGACTAGGATGTGAGTAAACACGGGACATATGCTGGCAAAACGAATCATTCCCTGTCTTGACGTAAAAAACGGGCGTGTGGTCAAAGGCGTCAATTTTATCAACCTGCGCGACGCCGGCGATCCGGTCGAGCAGGCTGCCGTCTACGACACCGAAAACGCCGACGAGCTGGTCTTTCTGGACATCACGGCCTCGTCTGAAAGCCGGCAGATCATGATTGATGTTGCCCGGCGCACTGCCGACGCCGTCTTCATCCCGTTTACCGTGGGTGGAGGCATACGCAGCGTCAATGACATCCGTGCCATCCTTTTAGCCGGGGCCGACAAGGTATCCATCAATACGGCGGCGGTGCAGAAGCCCGAGTTGATCAGCGAGGGTGCAGCTCGCTTTGGCTGCCAGTGTATCGTAGTCGCCATTGATGCCAGGCGCGATGGGACGATGTGGCGCGTGTATACCCATGGCGGCCGTGTGCCGACCGACCTCGATGCCGTTGCCTGGGCACAGCGGGCCGAAGAGCTCGGCGCCGGCGAGATTCTACTCACCAGTATGGATGCCGACGGCACACAGAACGGCTATGATATTGCTCTAACCCGCGCCGTCGCCGAAGCCGTCAACATTCCGGTCATTGCCTCTGGTGGTGCAGGCACGCTCGATCACTTTCGGCTGGCGCTGACCGACGGCAAGGCCAACGCCGCGCTGGCCGCCTCACTCTTCCACAATCGCCAACTGACCATTGGCGATGTCAAGGCATATCTGCGCCAACACGGAGTCGTTGTGCGATGAGCGAGGTTGCGGCAATTAAGTGGAACGAGCAAGGCCTGGTACCGGCGATCGTGCAAGAGGCAACCACCGGCGAGGTACTGATGCTGGCCTGGATGAATGCTGAGGCGTTGCACCTTTGTTTCACCACCGGCGAGACCCATTTCTGGAGCCGCAGCCGCCAGACCCTGTGGCACAAGGGCGAAAGCAGCGGCAATATCCAGAAGATCAAAGCAATGCGCGTTGATTGTGATGGCGATGTCTTGCTTATCCTGGTGGAGCAGACCGGCGTTGCCTGTCACACCGGTGCACGCACGTGCTTCTATCGCACACTGACAGCTCACAAGAGTGAGACTGGCGGGCAGCTCTTCACCGCTGAGGATATAGAGGGCAGCCGGGAAGACACCAGAATTCGCACCCCTGGCAGCTTGTCGGAGTAACGCCACGAACCGCAGGGAATGCGGAGGCCGCTGAGGAAAACCCTGAGAAAGTGTATGTCCTGTACGGTGCCTGTGGCCGCCTGACGTGACTCGACCTCTGCCAGACTATCAGTGACCGGAGAATCATGTTAAGCCGACGAACACCACTGCTCATCATGCGCTATATCACATCGTTGGGCAACCCGCCGCCTGACCTGGACTTTATCAGTGATAGCCTGGCCGTTGGCGGCGCGCTGCGCAGCGAAAAGCAAATGCGCGCCCTGCCTGGTCTCGGTATCACAGCCGTGGTCGACATGCGCAAGGAATCGCGCGACGATGTGAGCGAACTGACGAAGCTGGGAATTCGCTTTCTGCACCTGCCAACGATTGACTGGCATCCACCAAGTCAGGAAGACCTGGAGATCGGCAGCGACTGGGTGCTCGAGGAGATCGCCAGGGGTGGCAAGGTTTTGATCCATTGCCAGCATGGCATTGGGCGCAGTGTCATTCTGGCCGCGGCCGTTCTCGTCAAGATGGGCTACGATTGGGCCGAAGCGCTGCGCCTGATCAAGGCCAAGCGAATGGGCGCGGCTCCCCATGGTGACCAGGTCGCTGCTCTCGTCGAATTTGCCAAGAATGTGAAGGACAAAGCCACAACGGGGTCGCCATGATGCACAGCGCACGGCGATCATCATTGAAGCGGCAAGACAAAGCAGAGGGAGCGGAGTTTGACACCAGACGCTGAGACACTCGACAAACTATGCACAATCATTCAGGAGCGCAAGGTCAGTGCTCCTGCCGGTTCATATACAGCTTCGCTCTTTGCTAAGGGCGAAGCAGAGATTGCCAAGAAAGTGGGCGAAGAGGCCATCGAGGTCGTGCAGGCGTCGGCGCAGGGGCGCGCCGACCGCATCATCTCCGAGAGCGCTGATCTGCTCTATCACTTGCTCGTTCTCCTGGTCGCGCACAACATCGCGCCCGGAGAGGTTTACAGCGAGCTCGAGAAGAGGATGAAACCATGAGTAAACAGGCCCTTCTAAGCGTTGCCGACAAGACCGGGCTTGTGGATTTCGCCCGCGGCCTGGTCGAGGTCGGCTACAACCTGATTTCAACCGGGGGCACGGCCAAAGCGCTGCGCCAGGCTGGCCTGAGCGTGCGTGAGGTGAGTGACATCACCGGCTTCCCGGAGATGCTGGGTGGGCGCGTCAAGACACTGCACCCGGCGGTGCATGGCGGTATCCTGGCCCGACGCACACCAGAGGATATGGCCGAGCTCTCGGCACATGGTATTGCGCCCATTGATCTGGTTGTGGTGAACCTCTATCCCTTCGAAGCAACCGTGGCCCGGCCGCAGGCAACCCTGGCCCAGGCAATCGAGGAGATAGACATCGGCGGGGTTACCCTGTTGCGCGCTGCTGCCAAGAATCACGCCCACGTTGCCGTCGTCTGCGATCCTGCCAGCTATGACGGCATATTGGCCGAACTAAGGCAGCATGGCGAGATCACCGAGCCGACCCGTCGCCGCCTGGCTTATGTTGCTTTTGCGCACACGGCCGCGTACGATGCCGCCATTTCTGCCTACTTCCATCGTCAGGGTTTTGCCGGCAATGGATCGGCATACCCGCCGTATCTGCGCCTTGCCTTTGATAAGGTGCGCGATTTGCGCTATGGCGAAAACCCCCACCAATCGGCAGCACTCTACCGCGAGCGTGGCGCCGCCTGGCCCGGCCTGGCCGACGCCACCGTCCTCCAGGGCAAGGAGTTGTCGTTCAACAACATGGTTGACCTGGAATCGGCGTGGGTGGCCGCTGCCGAGCATAGCGATCCTGCGATTGTCATCATCAAACATGCCAATCCCTGTGGTGCAGCCACAGCCGCCCGTCTGGTTGACGCCTATGAGCAGGCACTGGCCTGTGATCCGGTGTCGGCTTTCGGCAGCGTCATTGCTGCCAATCGCGAACTCGATCAGGCCACTGCTGCGGCCATGAGCAAGCTGTTTGTCGAAGCGATCGTTGCTCCCGGCTATCAGCCGGCTGCACTGGAGATTCTGGCGCGCAAGAAGGACTGTCGCGTCGTTGTGCTGCAGCCCCCATCGCCAATGCCTGACATGTTCGATTTTCGGCGACTACGGGGTGGCCTGCTCGCCCAGGGCTACGACGTCTCGTACGATGATCCCGCCACATGGCGCAGCGTGACCAAACGCGCACCTACAAGCGACGAGCTGCACGCCCTAGCCTTCGCCTGGCGGGTTGTCAAGCACGTCAAGTCCAATGCCATTGTTCTGGCCAAGGGTACGGCAACCGTAGGTATCGGGGCCGGGCAGATGAGTCGTGTTGACGCCGTCGGTCTGGCCGTTGAAGAGGCGGGGGCAAAGGCTGTGGGAGCGGTTCTGGCATCGGATGCCTTTTTCCCGTTTGCCGATGGGGTAGAGAGAGCCTGCCGCGCCGGAGTAACGGCGATTGTCCAGCCGGGTGGTTCGCTGCGTGATCAGGAAGCAATCGCTGCCGCCGATGCAGCCGGAGCCGCAATGGTGTTTACGGGTGTGCGCCATTTCCGGCACTAGAGTCGTCGCCTCATCAAGACCATCCGAGGCCGCCTGTGCCGCGTCCCCCCACAGGGAAGCCATCGGGCTACATCTTGCAAAGCCTTGGCGGATCTGGCACGAGTGAGCCACAGGGCCTGGCCGACGCCCTGCACCTTCGGCACACGGCGACTGAACCTGGCAGCTGCCTTCCCTATGGCGAGGCATGAGGGTGGGAGAACAGCACGGCCAAGAGCCGATTCTGAGGTGACTGATGACAGGTAAACATGATGTGGTAAACCCCGACCCAACCCTGGATTTCGTCAGCCATAGCATGACCCAAACCCAGCGCATCGGTTCACGATTAGGCGAGCTACTGGCCGCGGGCGATGTCATCTTGCTCGAAGGTCCCTTGGGTAGCGGCAAGACTGTTCTTGCACAGGGAATCGCCCACGGCCTCGGGATCACAGATTATATTACCAGCCCTTCTTTCACCCTTATCAACGAATATCGTCCACGGGACACCGGCGGACGGTTGCCCTTGTATCACATTGACCTGTACCGCCTGGGTGATGCCACCAAAGAAGCGCTGTCAATGGGTGTGGATGAGTATCTGTATGGCGATGGCGTCTGCGTGATTGAATGGGCAGAACGGGCGCGCGACATCCTGCCGGGCGAGCATCTTTTGATTCGCCTGACCATTGTCAGTGAGACGAAGCGGGGTGTGTACATGTTGCCGCGTGGGACACGATATGTAACCCTTCTACGTGACTTCAAGCGCAACGCCTTTGGCATCTGATCACAAGTGCATGTGCCCTACGCTCTGCTGCGCGAGGGCCGTGACGTGCAGTCCAGAGGACACCGGGTGTTTGGATTGTCCTCAACGTTGAACAAGCAGGCACGGGTGGCATATAGCCAGACGCTTAGCGGTGCAAGAGTAGACGTATGGCGAAGACGATCTGTGGCCAGCCTGCCGCCAATTGTTGCCACGGCCAGTGGCCAGGCTGCAACTCAGGCAGCGTCTTGTAGAAGTCGCCCCAGGTATCGCGGATGATCTGCCGCACCTTGTCTGGAGGCTGGTCGAGCACCCAGCCGGCCTTCTCGAAATAGCCGGGGCGCTGTTGTGGTGGCGTTGGATCATCAGGCGGATATTCTGCCCATATCTTGGCCGAAACCCACGTCGCCCGGCGCTCCTGCTCCAGTGAGCCGAAGACTGTGCCCGGTCCGCCGTACTCGATCAGATGGGTGAGCTCATGGGCGAGCGCTCCGCGTAGCCACTCATCATCCGGAATGGGCGCAATAACAATGTAATCGAGCGGCCAGGGGTAGGTGAATCCGGCGCCGGTGATCGGGCTGCCAAGCACAATTTTGGGTTTGTGCTTGCGTACCCACTCGACCATCGGTTTGCCGGTGGGGGTAGATTCAATCTCCAACAGACGTTCGGCAATGCGCTGCTCGTATTTCTCCAGACCTGGCACGTTACTGTGCGGCATCTTCTTCTCCTGAACCTGTGGCCAAGATTATAATGTAGGAAATCACATCTGTCAATGTGAAATCCTGGGCTGTACCCTCGATCTATGATCGAGCTATCCTCGCCCTCACTGTGTCCTACCAGCAGGGAGACAGACTCTCTCGGACCAGAAAAATGCTACAGACTCAAGCTTCGATCATTCAAGCGCGCCGGGTTGGCCCGGGCATGAGCATACTGACGCTGAGGGCACCTGACATTGCTTCTCGTGCCCGCGCGGGGCAGCTCGTTCTTGTGCGCTGTAGCGATGCCGACGATCCTTATCTGCGGCGCGCCTTTCCTCTGTTTGCCATCACGCCACCCGACATTGCTCTCCTCGTGCGAGCCGACGAGCCCGGCCGCCGCTGGCTGGCCCATCAGGCGACGGGCACGATTGATCTACTGGGCCCCGTCGGACGAGGATTCACGCTGTCGCCGTTGACCCGCAATCTGCTGCTCGTTAGCGAGGGACTGGCGATTGCCTGCCTGGCGGCGCTGGCAAGAGTGGCGACTGCCGCCGGCATCGCCGTCACACTTGCCGCCGGCGCACCTAGTGCCACCACCACCTTGCCGGCCGATCTTTTGCCCACCGATGTCGAGTACCTGGTGGCAACGGCGGATGGAAGCCTGGGGCAACGTGGTACGGTAGCGTCGTTGCTGCCCGATGTCGTTCAGTGGGCCGACCAGATAGGCGCGGCGGGATCACCGGCGCTGTACCGGGCATTGAGTGAGGTCATTGCCCGTCACCGCCTGATTGTGGACGATGACTTTGCCCAGGTGTGGTGGCTGGGGCCGATTGCCTGTGGTCTGGGCACATGCCTGAGCTGTACAGTGGAGACACGTCATGGCCGGGTGCTGAGTTGCCGCGAAGGGCCGGTCTTTCGGCTACGCGACCTAGATCTCACGGCTATCGAAATGGATCACTACGGCGAGGTGAATCGGGCATGACGCCTGCGCTGACGCTGGCACCCCAGCGCGATCGGGGGTTGATGCTGCGCAATCCGCTCATCGCCGGACCGGGGACGATTGGCTATGGCCGCGAGTATGGCCGGCTGCTGCCCCTCGAACGTTTGGCAGCCGTGATCACGAATACAACCACGCTGCACGCCCGCCCCGGTAATCCCCAGCCACGCCTGGCCGAGACGCCGGCCGGCATGATCCTGGCGACAGGATTGCAGAATCCCGGCCTGCGCACCGTCCTACAGCGGCATGCTCGCCTGTGGGAACGCTTGCCTGTACCGGTGATCCTGAGCCTGGCCGCTGAGGATGAGCAATCCTTTGCCCAGTGCATCGAGTTGGCGCAGCATACCGGCGCCGTGGCTGCCTTTGAACTCGAGCCCGATCTACTGACCACCGACGTGGACATGGTAGGCGTGGTAGATGCGCTACGGGGTATCAGCGGGGTACCGTTGCTTGTGCATTTGCCTGTTGCGCCGCCGCAAGCGCTCGCCGACGCCATCGTTGACCTAGAAGCAGTCGGCTGTGATGGTGTCATCGTGGGCAGCCCATGGCCCGGGCTGGTGACGGCGCAAGCAGCAAGCCAGCAACTGCTTGCCGGCGGCGTCTGTGGCCCGGCGATCCGCCCACTGGCCCTACGCCTGGTACACGATGTCGTACAGCTTCTGGGAACCGAGCATGTGCCGCTTCTGGCTGCCGGAGGCATCTCCTCTGCCGCCGATGTTGCGTCTTTCCTTGCTGTTGGAGCCTCAGCAGTTATTCTGGATACAGTCATCTATGTGCAACCGGCAGCAGTCAGCGCGATGGTGGACGCGGTGGAAGGATGCTGACCTGAAAACAGATGCCTCCTACCCGGTGCGGGTGTGCGTCACGTTGTTGCAACCCGGCGATTGAAATCGCCGCTACAAGCACACAAACCTGACCTTCGTCAGCACTGCTTCATCAATCGTAAGTGTGTCCAATCACCAGGGGCAGCAATTCCAAATATGACTCCCCTGAAAAAACTCGTTTTCGACGGATCGAATGGGCCGTGCTCCCCGTTTCATGCTCGTCCTGAGCGGCAAGACATACCTCTTGCCCTCAGAATGGGGAACTTAGGCTGGCGTCGTCCCATTACACGATCGCACCCACCTTTTTCCCAGGGAAGCCATATATGGAATTGTCTGTACCTTGTGCACCACAGTTGTGGGATACAGACGTCCTGTGATACAATGGGGGAGCAAACCTACCTTGAGGAGGCAATTGATGCCTGATCCACGCGTCACCACAATGGCCGATGTGCTTGTCCATTACTCGCTCGATCTCAAGCCCGGCCAGCAGCTTGTCGTCAACACAACACCACTGGCCGATGAGCTTACGCTTGCCGTCTACGCTGAAGCAGTCAAGACCGGCGCCCATGTCTTCGTCCGCAACACCGTCCCGGGAGCTGATGAGATTTTCTACAAATACGCATCCGATGACCAGCTTACCTATGTTTCACCCATTCAAAAGCTCATCACCGAGACCTTCGATGCCAGCCTGACGATCGGCGCCAGCCACAACACCCGCAGTCTGAGCGGCATTGATGCGGTGCGCCTTGCGCGGGCGCGTAAGGCCAGTGCAGACGTCTTCAAGTTATTCATGGAACGCGCCGCTCGCGGAGAGCTTCACTGGTGCACCACCGTCTATCCCACGCAGGCAGCGGCACAAGAGGCCGACATGAGCCTGAGCGACTATCAGGATTTCGTCTACGGTGCCTGCCTGCTTGATGAGCCGGACCCGATTGCCGCCTGGCGCGCCGAGGGCGAGCGTCAACGCCGGCTGCAAGCCTGGCTGGCTGGCAGGGACCAGGTCGTCATGCGAGGGGCCAACATTGATCTGCGTCTCTCGATCCAAGGTCGACGCTTCAAGGAGTCGGACGGAAAGCGCAACTTCCCCAGCGGAGAGATCTTTACCGGCCCGGTCGAAGATTCCGTCAACGGCTGGGTGCGCTTTCGCTATCCGGCTATCTACGGTGGTCGCGAGGTCAACGACATCGAACTGTGGTTCGAAAATGGCAAAGTGGTCAGGGAGAAGGCCAGCAAGGGGCAGGATTTGCTTACATCCCTGCTGGATAGCGACGCCGGCGCGCGCTACCTGGGCGAGTGGGGCATCGGCACCAACTATCGCATTCAGCGCTTCACCAAGAACATGCTCTTCGACGAGAAAATCGGCGGCACAATCCATCTGGCGCTTGGCGCTGGTTACCCCGACACCGGCAGCAAGAATGAATCGGGCATTCACTGGGACATGCTGTGCGACATGGCTGAGAGTGAAATCGTCATTGACGGCGAGCTGTTCTACAAGAACGGAAAGGTGGTTGTGTAGAAAGCGACAGCCGTTCGTTCGTGATTCTGACACCCACCGTCAGACGGCCAGGCGATCTATCGCCCATGCCCCACGATCACCGCAGCCCTACCTCTGTTATGCCAACGTTATCGCTCGGCGGACAAAACCGCCCGCCTGGGCAAGCCGTTGGCGCGCCGTCGCGGCGTCCACATGCGCCAGGATCATCACCAGCGCCGTCTTGACTTCGTAGTCAGCAGCCTCCAGCGTGGTCACGGCTTCATCTGCGGAGACTCCTGTCACCTGTTGTACAATGCGCCGTGAGCGATCGCGTAGCTTCGAGCTTGTTCCCCGCACATCAACCATGAGGTTACCGTATGTTTTGCCCAGGCGAATCATTGTTGCCGTGGAGAGCATATTGAGCACCATTTTTTGCGCCGTCCCTGCTTTCATGCGCGTCGAGCCGGCCACAACCTCAGGTCCCACCAGTGGTGCGATCTCTATGTCAGCAATCGCGCCGATCTCCGACGGGCGGTTGCAGGCCAGGGCAATGGTGGCTGCCCCGACCTCCTTCGCCTTTTTCAAGGCACCGATAACATAGGGCGTACGCCCAGACGCCGCAATCCCCACCACCACATCCTTTGCGGTGACTCCTGCCTCTACAACATCGTGCTCGCCCAACGTCGGATCATCCTCTAGCTTTTCCACAGAGCTGGTCAGGGCCTGCGGGCCGCCGCAGATGATACCGCGCACCAGATCCGGCGGCACGCTGTAGGTGGGCGGCATCTCCGATGCATCCAAGACTCCCAGTCGGCCACTTGTACCGGCGCCGAAATAGAAGAGACGCCCACCATGCTGCATGTGCTCAACAATGATGTCAACGGCATGGGCGATATTCGGCAGCTCTGCCTTGACCGCCTCGGCGACTTTGGCATCCTCGGCATTGATCAGTTGTACGATCTCCAGACTGGAGCGAGTGTCAATGTCAACGGTCGCCGTGTTCACTGCTTCGGTCAATAATCTATCCAGCACGTCTGCTTGTTCTCCTCTGCATCAGGGTATGCTCTTCTATCTGATGAAACTCTGTGTCCAAACGGGCAGCTCAGGCTTGGGTGTCATCTGCTGCCACTGCTCATCGGTCAAGCGCCGCTCGAGCGGCACGGTGAACTCATAGTATGAGAAGACACCCCCCTGCGCCAGCGTGAGCGCGCCCTCAATTGGAACAAGGACATAGATGGGAAAGGCATCGCCCACACCCTCTTCCAGAGCCTGGTTGCTGTTTGTATCCGTATGAACGTCGGCAATAACGGCCATGCGTTGGTCAGCTTCCGACGATAGCTTGTTTGCTTCCTGCACCGAGAAGGTTGTTACACCCTGCAAATAGGCGCCGACTTCGCGGATCAAGCCGTACTCATCGTCTGTCAGAGGTTGGTTGCCAAGTTCCTTTTCGGCAATCGTCTCCAAGTTCTGCAGGAATCTCTCAAAACCTGCTAACTTGTCGGCGTATTCGCCGGCCAGCAGTCCCCGCGTCTGCAGGCCCTGGCGTGTTTGGGCAGCAAGCGCGGCCAGGCGAGCATAGACGTCGGGTATTGGCTCAACATAGCCGCGCACGTCCTGTGGCCTGGGCATGATTGACGTTACACGCAAGGTCGTGCTCTGTTTGGCATAGAGGATCGTATCGTGGCGCAACTCCGCCCACGATCCGAGGGCGGTATTAAGCTGTTTATCGGTCCATGCCTGCGTTTGCATGAAGGATGGATAGCCTGCGGCGGCAGGTTTGGTCAAGGGCAGCAGCGCATAGAGCCAGCCCCAATACAGATTTTGCGTCCAGTCGCCGGTTGAGAGAGCAGCGAACTCAGAGCGTAGCTTGCTCATCTGCTCTCCATACCTGGCGTAGGCTGTCTGCTTGTACTCTTTATCCAGAATCTCGTAGGCTCGCTGCGAACCGAACACGGCCAGCACATCCAGTCCCTTTGGGAAAAGGCGTGGCTGTGTTCGTGTGCCGACCTTGTCGTAGACAAGCTGCTGGAAAATATAGGAATCGGGAATGAAGCGTTGCCCCATGAAGCGGAAGGATTTGGTGACCACTTCCGGCTTCTCCCGATCGGTGACGTAGGACGAGACAATACGCGGACTGCGCAGCTTCATTGCCTCGGCGATGAAGGCATCAAGCTTGGCAACGTCGCTCAGTTCCCGCAAGGCAGGCGTATGGCCGTACACTTCTGCGGCAACAGCCTGGTAATCGTAGACGGTCAGGTCGTCGCTGCTGCCGACAAAGAAGGCTGTCGGCTCATAGATGCGATCCCAGACGGCCAGAGCTGGCTCGCGGCCAACCGTTGTTTGCTCCAAAGCAGAGACGACGAGCAGGGCACACCGTGTCTCTTCTCGCCCACGGGCGATGTCATCGGCAGTTGTACCTGGCTTTAGGCGGAAGCCGATGCGGCCATACCACATCATGGCCTTGAAGTAGGCCTTGAATTGATCGTTGCGGGTATAGTGGCCGCGCGGCGCGTACTGGCTATAGTCTTCTTTGAAGCCAAACAGCGGCGAATTGACATAGCCCTGGTGAGCCTCGATCAGGGCAAGCTCCTTCTGAACTACGTCGCGCACCTCGGCTGGAATCGTTATGGACGAATCAATGAGCCGGGCGGCCACCGCAAAGTAGGCCATGACGATACGGGCGGATTCTTTGACGTCTCCCGTCGCGCTGCGGTGCTGCTGTTCCGCGGCGGCCAGCATCGCCCTGCTCAGC
>Ga0272448_1002778_pt1 | contig 21498 bp, 23 predicted proteins | sample YNPCB0191_FD_202220 | JGI IMG/M metagenome (GOLD analysis project Ga0272448, IMG submission 202220) | Hot spring sediment microbial communities from Yellowstone National Park, WY, United States - YNP-CB-019-1 | ecosystem: Environmental > Aquatic > Thermal springs > Hot (42-90C) > Sediment... | reverse complement strand
AATCGCGACGGTGCTTATCTGTTTGCCGCTGCGTTTGTGCTTTCTCATTTTCTACCCTCTGAGTGAAAGTCGGTTGTAATATCGTTGCTTCTGCGAATCCAATACTACCACAGCAGTTTCATTCAGAGGGCTCTTTTGTTACGATAAAATCGCTCAGGATAGGTTTTATATAATCAGTGCTGAGTACTGAGTGTGATTGCCTAGTTTTTTTAACTCAGTACTGAGCACTCAGTACTTTCACTGGATGCGGTAAGGGCATTTTAGTTCCCCTAAGTCCCTCAAAGCGAGCCGTGGCAATCAGATTTATATTATGAACTGTATCTGCACTTGCTGTCAAGGGAGCGGTTTCGTCTTGAAAAAAAAGCCTTTTTCTGGTAAATAGTGGCGACTTTTATAGAGCACCTTTTCTATCCTATGACCATACGGTACAACCACAACACACTGCCGCAGGTGGCAGTATATGCTGGCAGCGGCGCATCACATTCATGGATCTGGTTTACTGATCTGTTTGATCGGGAACAGTATGCGCCGGTTGTGTTTGTGAACGAACAGGATATTGCAAACGGTGTTCTTGAATGGTGCAGCGTCCTGCTTGTGTCAGGTGGCGATACGTTTGCTATTGCTGAAGCGTTAGGGCAGTGCGGTGCAGCACGACTTGAGCATTTTGTGCGCAACGGTGGTAGATACATCGGATCCTGTGCTGGTGCATATCTGCCGCTTCGTTCATCGCTTGAGCCACTGAATTATTTTAATTTTGTTGCAGCCCGTATCGGCAACCTTGCACGGAATGCCCCCCAAGCGCTTCAGATGCCTGAAAAAAGCTGCACCGAATACGGATGCCGGTATGTGGTGCACCCGGTCCGCGGCGAGGTAAGACTACGTCTGCATGAGGGGTTGGCGGATTCAGCGGACCACTCCCTCACTGCACCGCTGTATGGTGGTCCGACACTGCTGCCTTCAGAAGATGTTGAGGTGCTCGCGACCTATGATGATTTTACTGCTGCAACTGAATTTCTTGTTGATGAAACGATTGCGCGCAGCATGATCGTTGGTGCAGCGGCAGCGGTGAGAAAACAGCTTGGCAGCGGCGAGCTGTATCTGTTTGGTCCGCATTTTGAGCATCCGTTGTTTCCGGAGGCAAACCGGGTGCTGCTGCAGGTTATCGTGAAGGCACGCAGGCACATGGATGATGCCCATGCTCGGCGCATTTTTGATTTCAGTGCTGTTCAGGATCAGGGCACTGCAGCTTCCCGAAATGCTTTCCGGAGGTTTTTAAGCAGTGTCAGTACCTGCCGTATTATGGCTTTTGCGCTTGAGCGCACCGCATATCGCTGGCGCATCGGCAAAAAGGTCTATGACCCTGAAAAGATCAGCGTTATGGTCAATGCGGTATTCACCCGAGCCCAGCAGCTTGATGCATCCGGATACAGCCGGTATATCCCTGAGTCGGTGAGCTGTGCGTGGCACGAGGCTACGGAAAACGTGATTGACCTGCTTCGACGCCTGAAGCACCCCGAGGGGACAAGCGACCACACGGCACATGAGCTCTTTGATGGGCTTCGTACTCTTTCGGCAACGTTTCTGACTGCATATTTTCAGTATCAGTATCACGGCATTCTTGACCAGGAGAGGAGGACACCATGTATGACAATTACCTGTACTTCCCGGCAACTGCAGCACTCTACACCGTGTCGGTTATAACCGTCCTGATTCTCATTGCCGGTGTGTTTGCGAGCTTAACGCTTTGGATGAAGGGCAAAGCACCGAGCCTGCACCACCGACTTAATATTCCGGCACTCGTGCGAGCATTTTTCTTAGAGTGTCTTCTGCAGGTGCAGATTTTGAAGATCAGTTTTGTCCGATGGATTATGCACTTTTGCATTTTTATTGGTTTTCTGGGGCTGTTTGCCCAGACTGCACTCATGGCGTTTATGAGCCATTTTGTGCCGCCTGACACAGCCATCGCAAAAACATTTTTCGTTTCGCAGGATAACCCGCTTGGCGGCACCGGTGCCCGCATACTGGACATGTGGGGCGATGTATTTGGACTGCTCCTTCTGACCGGGCTTGCCATTGCCATTGTGCGTCGTTACGTTTTGCGGGTGCCACAGCTTGAGACGATACTGAAAGACACCCTGTCGCTTACTTTGCTTACAATCATCGGCTTGACCGGATTTATCTGTGAGGGGCTGCGGTTGACCGACCCGGCGTATGCTTCGGTTGCAGCATACTCGTTTGTCGGCAATTTTCTTGCTGGAGTATTCACGTCGCTTGGATGGAGTGCAGGTTCATATCAAAATTGGGTCTGGACCCATGCACTGATTTCGCTCTTTTTCTGTGCCTATATCCCTTATAGCAAAGCGTGGCATATTTTTGTCAGCCCGATTGAAATTATGCTTGATGCCTCAGAGCGGGCGTAAAGGAGAAGGACTATGGAACAGGATGAAAAACAGAATGTGCAGGAAGCTACGACCGAAGGGGGAGCAGCAACAACCGAGACCGCGGTGCCCAAAATACCGATTGAAAAATTCAGCATGCGGCAGCTCCTTGAACTTGATGCCTGTACGCGCTGCGGCGAATGTGCCAACTGGTGTCCTGCCTATGATCAAGACAGCCGTGAGCCTCTGACCCCAAGAGGTCGGGCGCGACTTTTTAAGGATATTTTGTCGCGGCAGCATGGCGTGTTTCGGGCAGACAGCCTGCTGGGGAAACTTCTGGGTAAAAAGCCAGTAAGCCTTGACGAGCTGCGCGGCTTTGCTAAAGACCTGTATGCGTGCAGTACGTGCATGCAATGTCACTATGTGTGTCCGGTTGCGATTGATACTGTTGAGCTGTGGGAAAAAATCCGCGAATGCATTGTTGACTGCGGCTGTGGTCCTCTTGAGTCGCAGAAGGATTTGGTGCTGAAGACAAAAAATTATGACAACCCCTGGGGTCAGCCGCGGAGCTCACGTGCACGCTGGACAAAGATTGCCAAGAAGAAGAAACGCATTCAGGAAGAGCCTAAAGATATCCTCAAAAGCAAATCGCCTGTCCTCTATTTTGTAGGCTGCACCGCATCCTATGACAACAACGTTGAGGAAGTCGGTATCAACACGACTAATATTTTTCAGGCTGCAGGTGTTGATTTTGGGATTCTTGGGGTCAAAGAGCGGTGCTGCGGCAGTGTGCTGCTGCGCATGGGTGACCGGTCGAGTTTTGTATCAATCTGCACGCAGAATATCGAGCAGTTCAATGGGCTTGGGATTACACATCTTGTAACCTCATGCGCGGGATGTTTGAAAACCATTCGCGAGGACTATCCCAAGGTCGGGGCACTGAACTTCAAGGTTCTCCATACCATTGAATACATCCTTGAACTGATCCGGGAAGGGAAAATACGGTTTAACCGCGAGGTGCCGCTTACGGTAACCTACCATGACCCCTGCCACCTTGGCAGACATGCCGGAGTGTTTGATGCGCCGCGCGAGCTTTTGAAGCTGATCCCCGGCATAAAACTTGTCGAAATGGAGCGCAATCGCGAAAACTCACGGTGCTGTGGTGCAGGCGGTGGCTTGAAATCAGGCTATCCGGATATGCAGAACAAAATTTCCCAAAAGCGCATTGATGATGCACTGGCAACTGGTGCGACCGAACTTGTCTCGGCATGCCCATTCTGCTATCAGGGCTTGCAGATCGGTATTCAGGCAAAAAATGCACCGATCCGCATGCGCGATATTACCGAGCTTGTGTGTATGGCAATGGGCATTGAGACAGGAGCGCAGGGTGATAGCAGCAGCGCAGGCGCGGAATAGAAAAACAGTCAGTATTCAGTGCTGAGTTTTTTAATTCGGCATTCGGGGCTTGTGATGCGTGGCTCGTGGTACGTTAAAAAAGGTACCTTCGCTCCAACGAGGGAGAGGGTTAGGGGGAGGGGGGAATAAGTGCGGAGAGCTAGCCTCGGAGTTTATGGCGCGTGTTTCACGAACCCCGCGTCACGAATCACGCTTCACGATACACGGAAACATCACCCTCAACCTGTTATTCTCCCGCGCCGGGGAGAAGGCACCTGAAGCAAAAACATATGGGCAAAAATTCTATAAAGAGAACTTCTAAAATTCTTTTTTTTAGAGAAGCTGTTTTTGATTGGTCATATTTTTAGCAGCATAATTTCAGTTAGTGATGGATAGAGTTCACAAAAACATTGCTAAAATCCCCTTACAGGCATTGCCCAGCACCCGTCATGGGGCGTTTTTCAGACTCCAGACACACACCTATCCCCCTGTCGCCAACACGGCGTACCGGTTCAGGTTATTGGCAAGGTTGCCAAGCCCTATCTTTATCCTCGCCCTCATAATGCCTCTGCATCTCACCATAAGACTGCCTGTCCCCCAAACACAGGCTCAATTCGAGACCGTATCCTTGCCCGTCTCCGGTTCCCCTGCTGCTCCTGCTCGCTCAGCTTTCGCCCGTGCAGCCCCAAAAAACCCGTAAAGGACATTCGGTCAAGTATCTGGTATTCAACGGCTTCATCAGACAGATGGTACAAGGATTGGATAATCAGTATCTTGAACATCATGACCGCATCATAGGGCTTTGCCCCTGCATTGCTCTTGCGCTGCTTCTCCCGAAGGGCTTCAAGCTCTGCCCCAAATATCTCCCCATTCACCGCACTACTCAGCTTCTGCAGCGGGTCGCCTCCGTTATCACGTTTTTCAAAACGATTTTGCCAATCAAAAAATCCAGGTTGCATCAACGGGCTGCTTGTGTGATAAGGGTTAGTGATAGGTTCTGTAATCAAAACCATATCAGCTTTGCTCCTTTATGGGTACTGGCTTTTGACTAATTTTTAGAAGAACCCATTTGTTCGTTGTAACCAATCTATGATATCATGAAACCAAAGGGGGGTTCTATGCAGACCATGCCTTGTGATAGCAGAACCATGCAGGAAGGGCAATCCCACTATCTCAAAGCCATTGTTAGCCGTTTACAACAACTCAAGCCATATCGGATCATCCTTTTCGGGAGTCAAGCCATCGGAGACGCAGACGAAGCAAGTGATATTGACCTCATCGTGGTGCTTGATAGCGAAGCGATGCCGGCTACGTATCGGGAAAAACAAGACTTGTACCTCCAGGTGGCTCGGTTGCTCCGTGACATTCGTAGTAAGGTTTCGGTAGATCTGATCGTGCATACCCGAGCCATGTATGCCCGTTTTATGGCTACGGGAGGCGCTTTTGCTCGCCAAGTGCAGGAGAAAGGGGTTGTGCTCTATGAAGGACATCACCCGTGAATGGTTAGCTAAAGCTGCTGAAGACTTATCTGCTGCCAAGGCTTTGCTTGACCGACCCGACCTCACCAATATAGTTGCATTTCATGCCCAACAAGCGGTTGAAAAAGCTCTTAAAGGCGCTATCGAGGAGCTTGACCTTGGTCTAGTGCGGACGCACAGCTTGACACGTCTGTACGAGCTGGTTCGGTCACATTTTGCCGTGATCAGCGACATGGATATGCTTGACCGGCTTGAGGCAGTATACCTCGAAGCGCGTTATCCCGGTGATAGGGGGCTCTTGCCCGAGGGAAAGCCGAGTCAAGATGAAGCAGGTCGCTTTTATGCTTTCGCTCAGGATATTTACGAGTGCCTTTGCGACCATTTGGAACGTTGAAAAGCTGTCAAAAAGGATGCAAGAATAGGAATAGACGTGTGAGCATAGGTACCGCTTTTTTCTCTAGACCATGCCTTCTCCACCCCTGACTGAACTCCCACCACCTCCACCCGATAAGAACGGCTGGACATGGACGGAGGAAAGCCTTCGTGTTCCCGATGTGCAGGAAAATGGTCTGCCTTGGCCGTGTGTCAGTATTGTGACACCTTCATATAATCAGGGTGAATTTATTGAGGAAACCATACGGTCTGTCCTTTTGCAGGGGTATCCAAATTTGGAGTACATTATAATAGACGGCGGAAGTACAGATGCAAGTGTGGAAATCATCAAAAAGTATGAACCATGGTGCCATGGATTTTGATTTGTGGATTCGATTTGTAAAAGCTGCCTCGTTCCATCACCTTCCAGCTCTGCTTGGTGCCTATCGCAGTCACAATACCGCAAAGTCGCATTTTGTGAGATCTGCTCAATATGGCTTACAGATGCCCAATCAGCAGACACTGCGCTATATTGAGGAAACGGTTAAGGTTCGCAAGCGTCATTATGGGCGAGAGCCTTCCAGTATCGAGAAATTTTTTCTTCGATTGCTCCACGGGTTTTTGAGAAAGGTTGATGAGCTATCGGGCGCGTATGGGAAACGGAAACGGTATGTTGAGGAGAAATTACGCGCTTTGCGGGCGTAAGCAAAAACCCTCTAATCTTTTATTCCATTGCAAATACTGCTAAAGGAGCACCGCTATTGACTCACAGATAAATTGATCTTATGAGGTGCATGCTTTGTTGCTGCAGAACAAGCATAGCTCTTGCCGTTTGGCTTGAAGAAGTATGATACCTGTTGTCAAAAATTAATGCTTGCATCAGTAAATAAGTCGTAGTACACCCCCGACATGGGCAGCGTCTGAGCGGCTTTATGCAAATACTATTGTGAAGAAATTTTTTCATGCCTTGAAGACGGAGCTTGATATGGGTTCTTCCTTTTTTGAAGAAAGATCACCCTCCCACTGTGCACGTTTAAGAATTGCATGCATGTGTTGTAATATTAATTTAGGGAGGCTAAAGCTATGCAAACGCTCGAAGATCTTATAGAGCAGTTGCCCCCAGAATTTCATCAGGAAGTGAGGGATTTTGTAGAGTTTTTGCTGGAAAGACGAGTTGCAAGGCAGAAAGGCGGGAGAGGAGCATTACGAGACCTGCGAGATAAATACACATCGGTAGAGCTTCAACACAAAATCCTCAAATCATGGGGGTGACTGATGTATCTTCTCGACAATAATATATATATATATTTATTTATTGTTGCCATAATTTTTTGTGATGAGTTTGTCTTTTGAGAGAGGTTTTTATGAAGGGACATATCATTATTCGATCAGAATTTTTTCGAGAAGGCGATGTTTATATAGGGGTTTGCCCTGATCTTAATGTTTCCAGTTTCGGTGAGACCATCGAGGAAGCAAAGCAATCACTTCGTGAAGCACTCACGGCTTTTTTTGAAGAATGTGAAGCAATGGGAACTTTGCATGATGTCTTGGAGGAGGCAGGTTTTATTCGTCAAGATATGAACTGGCTCCCCCGCCAGCCAATTGCAATAGAATTGTTTTCTGTTGCATAAGAGGCGATGCAGTGCCTCAAAAAATAATTCCCATCCCCCATCAAAAACTGATTAAAGTCTTTGAGCTTGACGGCTTTGTTCTCAAACGCCAGAAAGGAGATCATCTGATTTTAACAAAACCTGGTGTTAAAAGACCTTTAGTAATTAAAGCATGTAGCCATGATGTCCCCGTAGCCCATATTTTAACAAACCTAAAAACAGCAGGCATGAGTAGAGAGCGCTACTTTGAGCTTCTGAATCAAGCATAAGTGCTACTTTGCTTTGTGTACATACCTGCCACGCTAGGTTTTTTTTTAGGTGCTTCAGACATTTTCATGGGGTAGCGATGATATCTTGTGGACACGAAGATGAAAACGTGTGTGCGGTTATTCCGGTTGTAACGGAACGATATAAAAAAAGACAACTTGCTTCAAAAAAGTGGCATTTCAAACAATGCCCCTGTTTATAAAAAACTATAAGCGCTCAAATTACCGGAATTAATCAACTACAAAATTGCTTTGTCGCCCCGCAGGCGGAACTCATCGCAACCCCGTATTGTGGACAATATTGAAATCCGCATATTTTTGATCATTTCCAGAAGTGAAAATCCTTCTCTTAAACGATGATTTCCCGCCGTTTGTGCTTGGCGGGGCGGGTGTGGTGGCGTATCGTTTGGCGCGCCAGTACCAACGCATGGGGCATGAGGTCGCGGTTGTCTCATCGGTTCAGGATAAAACGAGGGCTGGTTTTCAGGTTATTGATGGCATACCGGTTTATTTTCTTTACTCAAATTATCCTGAACGGTTCAGAGCATATTTTTCACTCTATAACCCGCACATTTTTTCCCCTTTTAAAAAGATACTACAAAGCATTTCACCTGATGTTGTCCACGCGCATAATATCCATACACATCTTTCCTACCACTGTCTGAAAATTGCCTGCGACAGGGGCATACCTGTTGTTCTCACCTGCCACGATGTTATGTCATTTGCCTATAACAAACTTTATCATTTTATAGACCCAAATGATTTTTCTCTGCCGCAAAAGTTTGATTACCGGGTCAGTCAATGGTTTTTGCTGAAAGAAAATAGGCTTCGATATTTTCCGTTTCGTAATGGGATAGTACGGAGGTATTTGAAAAAAAATGTGTGTCGGATTGTGAGCGTGAGCAATGCGCTCAAGGAAGCGCTTGAGGCAAACGGCATTACAAATGTTGAAACTATTCATAACGGCATTGATCCTGATGAAATGGTGGTTGATGGCTCAGTGGTCAAAGAGTTTGCCGAGCGCTACGGGCTTACCGGGAAAAAAGTGGTGTTTTTCGGCGGAAGGCTTTCTTACCTGAAGGGCAGTGAGCATCTTTTGAAAGCAATGCAAAGAGTTGCTGCAGAAGTTCCGGATGCGCTTTTGCTTGTGGCAGGAAGCGGCGAAAAACATAATGCCCATCTTTACAAAACAGCCAGAAATTACGGGATAGAAAGTAATGTCATAACCATTGGCTGGATCGCGGGCGGTGATTTGAAAAGCGCTTATGCTTTGAGCTCGGTTGTGGTAGTACCATCTGTCTGCTTTGATTCTTTTCCGACTGCAAATCTTGAAGCGATGGCAGCAGGAAAGCCGGTGGTGGCGACTTGCTTTGGTGGGTCTCGGGAAATAGTAAAAGACGGGGAAACAGGATATATCGTGAACCCTTTACATTTTGTTGACATGGCAGAAAAAATGGTGATCCTGCTCAAAGACGCTGCATTATCCCAGCGCATGGGGGAGGCGGCCCGGCGACGAGTAGAAAAGATGTTTTCGATTGAGCGCTGCGCACAACATTATTTGTCTGTTTTTAAAACTGTTCAAAGTACGACCAACTGAATGCACTTCACTGCACATTTCCCCAAAGTTATTACCCTTTTTCTTGCTTTGATGATTTTATTTGGAGCGCTGCTCCGTTTTTTTTCTTTTCAAAAGAATAGCTACCTCCATGGAGATGTAGTGCTTCATTGTGCAGTTGTTGAGAGCCTTGCCAATAAAAAAGGTTTTTTTGTTTCATATGCCTTTTCAGATCTTCTTCCCTTAAACAAGCCTGAATCTTTAGGATACCCCGTCAATCAGCACCCGCCACTGTGGCCGTTGCTGGGAGCTGCGCTTATTCCTTTTACCAGAAATGCATTCACTGCATTAAAAACAGTCGGGCTTCTAAGCGGCACTGCGCTTATATTTTTTTCATTCCTTTTTGCACGACGCTTTTTTGGCAAAAAAGTCGCATTATTAACAACTTTTGCTGTTACCTTTAGCGCTTTGCTGATTGACTATTCATCAAACGGTAGTTTGTATATTTTTCAGGCACTTCTTTATCTTCTATTCGTTCTCTGTGCACAAAAACTCCAAAGGACAGTTTGTTGGAGCGGCTTGGGTAGTATTGCAGGCAGTGGCTGGCTGCTCAATTATCAGAATGTGGTGTTGGTTTTTGCCATTCCCGTTTTGTATGTTTTTGTCTTCAGAAGCACCTGTTTGTATCGAAAAAATTTAGTAAAGCTGCTTGGAGCAATATAGGCACGTTATTTATTGTCGTTTTGCCATGGCTTGTGCGAAATTATTTGGTGTTTGGGCAGCCATTCCACAACATCAATATGTATTATTTTTGGGGCAAAATGGGAGTTGCTGCGAGTGCACCATTGAGTGACCCCTTATTGATCAAAAAAATAGTTACGTGGGTTTCCTGGTGGACTACGCATAATATTTATTATGTCTTTCGTGAACTTTTTTTGCTTGCGCCAGTTGTTTTTGCTTTTGCTCTATGGGGGCTACCAACAGGTATAGCACACCTCTGCAAACGCAAACATACCGGTGAAATAGCCTGCGCTTTGATTATGGTTCTCTATTGCGGTATTTGTTGTATATGGCCTGTGGTGAAATTTAGATATTTTGTACCATTAGTGCCCTTTGTTTTTGCCTTTGGATTTTATGTTTTGTGCTCACTGCGGCAGAGAATCATAAGGCGAATCGGAGTGGTTATATCTCTGTGCACTATTTTGCTTTTTTCAGCACTCACCTTTCTATCAATACCCTCAAGGACGTTCTATTACGGAGGCGCGTTGACAAAAGATATCTTTGGCAAACGAGGTGAGGCGGAATTTGCTCAGGAGGCGAATGCATTGCTTGAAGTTGCATTGTTTTTAAAACGCCAACCACCACGGCCGATCTGTGGTGAACCAGCACTCCACTTTTACACAGGGCTACCGGTGGTGCTTGATAAGAACCTTTTAAGAGGGATTAAATATTATTCTGTTAGGCCTGCCGCGCCGACTGCAAAAGATACTACACGTGAAACCGTAATTTTTAAAAATAACAGATTTCAAGTGAGCATCTGTCATGAATTGTAAACGCAAACCAGTACGAGCTATTTGGATTTTTTGCTATTGTATGCTCATCTTATTTCTTTTTGTTGACGGTCTTTTGAGGCGATGGTGCTTTGAATTACATTGGTAGAGTTGTTGGTTGCAACTCAATAAGTTTTGAGTCATGAGAATACTCTACATAGCAAACGAGCTTTCCCCAAAAAACGGCTGGGCTGTTATTAACTATTATACTGTCAGGGAAATGGCGCGGCTGGGGCACGAAATTCATGTGCTTAGTGCAGCAAACGCAGAACAGGCTCAGATGGATGGCATTACCCAGTACCCGCTGCTCACCTGCTTTTCAGACGGGTATCTGAAGCCTGCACGGGTGGCGCGCGATGCGGTGCGGGTGCGGAAAGCGCTCGGCGCCGCAATGTTTGACGTCGCGCACGTTTTGGTCGAACCGTACCTGCCGATCCTTCCCTTTATGAAATCGCATAGGAAGATTTTCAGCATCGTGGGGACATATGCTGTCTTTCCGTTCCAGCGCGGTTCCAATAAATATTTGTACCGGTTTGCATTGAAATCAGCGGATGCGGTTGTCGCGGTGAGCCGGTATACCGCTGAACGATTTGCGATAAACAATACGGCACGGATCCCCGTTCATGTCATCCCGCTTGGCGTGGATATTGAACAGTTTGCCGCACTTGAAGAAAGCGGAGGGGAAAAAGAGGATGCATTTTGCTTTGTCGGGCACCTGAAACCGCGCAAAGGGTTGCTTTATGCCGTAAAGGCGATTGAACGCCTCAAGCAGGAATACCCGGCCGTGCGGCTCTACGTCATCGGTGAGGATGATTTCAAAACATACGCGCAAAGCTGCAAGTCGTATGTCAAAGAGCATGGCCTTGAGGATACGGTGGTGTTTTTAGGTTTTTTGCCGCAGGATGAAGTAAAAAAGTACTACCGGCGGTGCGTTGCCAATGTGCTGCCATCCGTGAACGATGGTGATTATTTTGAGGGTTTTGGGCTTATTCATCTTGAGGCAAACGCTGCAGGAATTCCTACCATCGGTTCACAAGGTTGTGGCAATGAATCAGCCATTATAGACGGAACGACCGGTTTTTTATGCCGGCAGCGTGACGTAGATGATCTATATGAAAAGATGAAGCTATTGCTTGAAATGAAAGATACTGCTGCCTACGGGATGATGTGCCGCCGGTGTCGCGAGCACGCTTTTCTGCATGACTGGCGCATGTATGCACAAAAGCTCAATGATGTTTATCAGAGTGAGTAAAACAAGTTATTGAGTTTCATTGATGAATCTCCTCCTCTTCAACCTTGCCACTGACTATGATGATCCGATCCTTGGCTTTGCAACAGGCTGGGTGAATGCACTGGCAAGGCTGTATGACCAGGTATTTGTGATTACAATGCGGGCAGGTCGGGTATGTGTTACTCCTAATGTCACGGTCTACTCTGTAGGGAAAGAAAAAGGGTATAGTGAGGTTCGCCGGGTTTTTGAGTTTTACCGGATTCTTGTGAAGATACTCCGGCAGCAGCGCATAGATGCATGCTTTTCGCATATGATTCCGGTTTTCACGGTTCTTGCTGCACCTCTGCTCAGAGTACGGCGTATTCCCCTCATCACATGGTATGCCCACCGACAGCTCACCACAACCCTAAAACTTGCACATCACCTGTCAGACCGTATGGTTTCCATCAATGAAAATTCGTATCCTTATAAGAAAGACAAATTGGTGTGCACCGGTCATGGCATTGATACTGAGCTTTTCTGCCCTGATGGCACCATGCCTGATGACCCGCCGCTGCTGCTTTCCGTAGGAAGACTTTCGCCGATTAAAAATCTTGAAGTTCTCATTGATGCTGTGGAGATTTTGCATAAAAAGGGTTTGCGGCTCCAGTGTGTTCTTGTCGGTGACGCGCCCGAACATGACAGGAAATATGCTGATGCCCTAAAAGAGAGAGTTCAGGCAAAAGGGCTTGAGGGAACTATACGGTTTGTTGGTGCGGTGAGTAACAGAGATGTGGTGTTGTGGTATCGGCGCTGCACAGCCCACATCAACTGTGCGCCAGCAAACAATGCCGTGGATAAAGCAGTGCTTGAAGCAATGGCATGCGGAAAACCGAGCTTTACGTCAGCTCAATCCTTTAGTGAAACTATAGGGCGCTGGGCTGAGATTCTTATTTTTAGAGAACGAAACGCTGAGGATTTGGCTCAAAAAATAGAAATACTGCTGGGCATGGATACTCAGAATCAAATGGTGATGGTGACAGATCTACGCGAAGCGGTGCTTGCCATGCACAGCCTTAAAGAACTTGGGGAAAAGATGGCTATGCTTTTTTGTGGTCATGCTGTTGTATGATAAAAGAGGAAAAGAATTCATTTCAGAGAGTTTGTCTTTTTGGCCATTATAGTCCAGACTATGCTCGAAACAGGATTTTAAAAAAAGCTCTTTTGAGAAAAAATTTTTGTATTGTTGAAGCACGAAGCACAAAAAAGGGTGTGCTAAGATATTGGGAATTATTATTGCAATCTCTGCGGCTCAGGTTTGATCGTCTCATTGTTCTCTTCCCCGGCCACACGGATGTGCCGTTAGCATGGCTAATTTGCAAAATTAAAAGAGCAAGTCTTATCTTTGATGCGTTCAACTCTCTCTACGACAGCATGGTCAATGATCGCTGCCAAATATCAACAAACAGTTTCCGAGCAAAAATTCTTTTTTATGTTGACAAAATTGCCTGTAGGCTTGCGAATATTGTAATTCTTGATACGCCTGATCATTGCCGTTATTTTAGTCGAACATTCAATGTTCCCGCAGAGAAAATAAAATTCATTCCCGTGGGCTCTGATGATGATGTGATGCTTCCAAGAGCATGTCACCGTAATGATAATTGTTTAACAGTGTTCTTTTACGGATCATTTATTCCACTGCACGGCATTGAACATATTGTGGAGGCAGCTTCTGTGCTGCAACAGAAAAGCAAAAACATCAATTTTATAATTGCTGGAACCGGCCAAACATTTGCAGCAATAAAGAATGCGTCAAAAAATCTTGAAAACATTATGTTTACAGGATGGGTTCCTTATGAAAGCATTCCAGAGTTAATGGCTCAGGCACATATTTGTCTTGGTATTTTTGGGGTTTCTGATAAAGCATCGCGAGTTATACCCAACAAGGTATTTGATGCCCTTGCTCTAAAAAAGCCTATTATAACGCGAGATAGCCCAGCAATACGGGAATGGTTTGTACACGGAAAACATCTGTGGCTTGTTCCTGCTGGAGATGGGGGTGCCCTTGCCGATGCTATTTTATACCTTTATACAAACAAGGCATTGCGCAATGCCCTTGCGGAAAACGGGTATGCTTTATATCAAAAGCAATTTACTATAGATGCGATAGCTCAAAAACTTGTCGAGGTATTAAATCCCTATACAAACCAATGAAACAAACAACAGAGACAACTCCGACTTTTTTCTGTCCGGTGTGCCGGTGCAAGGAATATGTAATTGTTTGCCGTGAGGTTCCTGATTTTAGGTTTAGAGTTGACGGTGTTTGGTCGTCTGCCCGTTGTTTGAATTGTAATGTAATATACCTCGTTGCCCCTTTAGATGACTCAAAATCACCGTGTCCCCCACCGGTATATTCACAGCATAGCACGCCCGATGTTACGCCGTTACAAGGCAAGGGACTGTCGGGAAAAATGAAAGAATATATAAGAAAATCAATTCTAAAAAAACATGGTTACAATATAGAAAAAGGAAATTGTTTTTTAGGAAAGCTTTTACAATTTTTCCCCCAAATTGTTCTCAAGGCACAATGGGGGCAGATTATTTTCCCTAGTGCAATGCCTCACGGAAGGCTTTTAGATATAGGTTGTGGTAATGGGCGTTTTTTGAATATTATGGGAAAACTGGGATGGCTAATCTATGGTGTTGAACCTGATCCTGAAAGCGCACTAATTGCACAAACTACAAGCGGTGCTTTAATATATCCCTCATTGGACGAAATAAAAGCTTTGCCTTTTCAGTTTGACATTATAACCATGAATCATGTGCTTGAGCATATACAAAACCCCCGTGAAGTTTTGAACGCTTGCTGGCTGCTTTTAAAGCCGGCAGGGAAGATAGCGATAAGCACGCCAAATTGGGGATCATTATGCCGCAAAGTATTTAATAAATATTGGTATGGTTTGGACGCACCGCGTCATAAAATTCTTTATGAGTGCGGAACATTGAAGACATTATTGCAGGAAAGTGGTTTTTCGGAACACATTATATCAACTACCTCAATTCGTGAGGGGATGGTTTCTTTCAGAAAAAGCTATTTTTTTAGATTCGGAAGATCTCCCTCAACGATAATTAAAACGAGTTGGTTTTTTGTGAGCATGCTCGCCGAGTTGTGTACGAGTAGTTTGGGAGAAGAAATTATTGCATGGGCACGCAAAAAATAGTTCCTTATAAAAAAATTAAGCTTTCTCATATAGCCAGTATGGCTGACAGTGCTGCATATCTCAGCATGGCTGAACAGGGCGTATGGGCAGGAGGGGCGAGCCCGCACTGTTACCGGATTTTAGTGCCGTTGCTTTTGCTGCAAACGGGCTTTCTATCTATACACTTCCTTTCGATGACCGATGTGCAAAACCCGAACGGTTAATACATCGTCCTTGATATGGCAAATAATCCGATAATTGCCGATGCGGTATCTCCAGAGTCCTGATAGATTCTTTCTGAGAGGGGTTCCGAACCGGTGGGGATTTTTATGTGTTGCAATGCGTTCTCTTAAATACTGAAGGATATTATTCTAAACGTGGTTATCCAACTTTCGCAATTCTTTACGTGCCCGGTCATCAAACTCAACCTTCCAAATCACGTCCCAGCTCCAGCTCTTCTAAAGACCAAATTTTTCTGGAAGGGTTTTGAAGACGTTTGACCGCTATCTGGTAATCCTTAATATTTTCAAGGTATTCGATAATAGCTTCACGGGCAAGAAAGGATTTTGTCTTTCCGGTTTTTGCGGAAAGCTCTTTGAGTTTTTTTTCAATTGTTTCCGGTAATCGAAGTGCTATCATATTATTGACCCTGTACAAGTAAAAAATAACTGTTTGAGTTTAACTAACCCCACTACAAAATAGGGCATTACGCTGATTTCATGGATAGCCCCATCACGATTTATTTTCTTTCTTTTGAACTATTAACACCCTCATCTAAAAGGCGAGGTATTTAGTTGTGTTTTTAAAATATAGCAAAAATAAACAATACTGAAAAGCTTAAAAACTTTGCAAAAACCAAACCCTGAACACATTTAATGAGAACCCAATGGCTGACAGTGCTGCATATCTCAGCATGGCTGAGCAGGGCGTGTGGGCAGGAGGGGCGAGCCCGCACCGCTACCGGATTTTAGTGCCATTGCTTGCGCGCCTGATGCCCTTTGAACTGGAGACTAATTTTTTGTTGCTCTCTGCGTTTGCCGTGGGGTGCAGTTCTGTCTTGCTGTTTATCTATCTGCGGCGGCTTGGCTGTTCAAAAATCGCTGCTGCTGTAGGCGTGCTTTTCTTTTTGCAGCTTCGTTCTGTTGTCGCCTGTTTTACTCATCCTATTGAGACAGATTCATGGGGCTGGCTTGCTACGATTGCAGCACTGGTGCTTTTGCAACGCGGTAAGGTTTTCTCCTTCATCTGGACAGTGACAGTGGGGGTGCTCGCGCGGGAATCGGTGCTGTTTGTGCTCGGTGTGTTCTGCCTGCAAGAGTGGCGAAATCCGGTGCGCTGTCTTGCTGTAACGGTCTTGCCCCTTGTGGTGTTTTTGGGCATTCGGGCAGTGATTCCCGGCCCTGAGTTTTGGCAGTATTACCTTGCTGAAATCCCACGGCTCTGGCAGCGCCGGGTGAGCCCTGAGTGGTGGCATGTGATGCCGTTCAATATTTATAATGCATTCGGACCGTTGTGGATTCTTGCCTGCATGCGGCTTCGGGCACAGAGAGAATTTCTCAAAAAACACTCTCTATTTATTGCACTGGTTATGGCTCAACTCGTCGTTGCTTCAGATGAGATGAGGCTTTTGACACTTCTTTTCCCTGTTGTGCTGCCGCTTTGCGTGATGGCTATAGATGAGGCGCGGGGCTTGACAAATACCGCAAAACAACCGTTGTTTTTTGCAGAAAAGAAACCATAATGCACAAAAAAAGACATTTTTTTGCATGGTGATTCATATAGATTGGGACTCACGTGCACCAAATCTCCGACGCAGCAGCCTACAGACTTTTCACGCAAAAAATCGTTGATGAAGGAGTATTTGATTTTTCCCTTGTCGGCTGCATGGGGCAGTCAATTGTATCAACCCCTGTGTATCTTTTGACCGGCTCGCCTTATCATTACAACATTACCTCCGCCATTTTGTTTGTTCTATCGGTGCTGCTTATGTTTAAGACGGCAAGTCTTCTGTATGACCGGAAAGCCGGCATAGCAGCAGCGGTGATTTTTTCAACCATGCCGATTTTTTATGAGGAGATCATTTCGGGGATGTCAACGCCGGGCATTGCGTTTATGGCGGTGCTGTGCCTGTATTTGTATGTCATTGAATCAAAGCTTCTGCCACTGTGCTTCTGGGTATCGCTGACGTTCAAGCCTTTTTTGTTCGCCCTGTTTCCGCTGGTCATATTGGCTAGAAAAAAGGGAACCTTCTATTATCTGAGCTGGGCATGCGGGCTTTGCCTTTTGGGACTCTATTTTTACGGCTCCTACCTTGATTCGGGAAAAATCTACAATGTGTGGAGTCAGGGATCGGGATGCGGGGCGAGTCTGTCTCAAAGTATAACGACATCGGCGGGCGGCTATATAAAGAACATGTTCAGGTTTGTTCTGGATTGTGTTGTCGTGTTTGATTATACGCAATGGCCGGTGTATCGGGCGATTGTCTCGCCGATTGTTGTGGCGGTTGGATGTATCGAGGTTGTCAGGCTCAGACAAAAGGCTTTTCTCTGGTGCTTTGCGCTGGGATTCTTTTTGTACATTCTGCCGACCTATTCCTTTATCCGTTATGCAATGCCTCTTTTTTGCATTGCTATTATTGCTGCAAGCCCCCTTATTGTCCGTTCTCGTGACCTCATCCTGTCAACCGTCGTTACAACGCTCCCGCTGTGGTATTTTTTTATAAAAAAGATTTCTTAACATTATAATCTCACAGCAACATCCCCAGTGGAATCGCAAGAATGTTTTTATCAAGAAAGACTGTCTCCGCCCCCCGGTAAAAGACAATGCCGAAGGGGACAGAACCTGCGGGCTGTGATTCAATAAAACTTTTTAACCCGCGCAGCGACTGCCTTCGTATTTGAACGCCGCTTTTGATTTCCATGGGGATGAGCCTTCTCCCGCTTTGAAGCACGACATCAACCTCTGCGCCATTGTTGGTGCGCCAGTAATACAGCGATGGTTTCGGAACGATGCTTTGAATCTGTTTCACAATTTCATTCACGACGTGTGTTTCAAGAATGGATCCCCACTGGGGTGCGTTGACCATTTTGTCGATTGAATCAATCTGCAGAAAGTAATTTATGATGCCCGTATCGGCGAGCATGATTTTCGGCGCTTTGATGATTTGTTTCCGCTGGTTCATCAGATAGGCGGGCAGGAGCATACCGTGAAACGATGTTTGGAGGATGGAAATGTAGTGCTTGACGGTCTGGGTTGCAATGCCGATCGCCTGTCCGATTGATGACATATTAATAATGCTGCCGCTCTGCAAGGCCAGTATTTTGTAGACTCTTTGAAAAGCGTCCAGATCGCCGACATGCGCAAGGCTGCGAAGGTCTTTTTCAATATAGGTGCTGATATAATTTTCATGCCATAACCATTTATGAGCCGGTTCGGTCAGTTCGTGCACCTTGGGAAAGGCACCGAAAAGGATGAAGTTCAGCAGTTGTTCGTCATCCATGCTGTTTTTCTGCGCATTGCACAGAACGGAAAAAAGATTCTCAGGGGTTGCAGTGGTGATCATTTTTTCGATAAGGTTGTTTGAATGTCTTTCGTATGCCTCTGCTGCTGAAAAAGGGAGCACATGCAAAATCCCTGTGCGGCCTGCAAGAGATTCGGTAATAGCCTTCATCAGCAAAAAATTCGCGGACCCTGACAGGATGATTTTGTGAGGAAAACCCTCGTCAACAAGCTTTTTTATTTCATCAAAAAGATCAGGGGCCTTCTGCGCCTCATCAATCGCGATATTTGAATGAAACGCTTTTATGAAAAGCGCCGGATCGTCTTTTGCCCGGAGTAGAAGCTCGCGATCGTCAAATGAATAATATTTCCAGTTTGATTTGAAGAGATGGTTTATAAGAGTTGATTTTCCTGATTGGCGCGGCCCGGTAATGCAGCAGATTTTGAATACCTTGAAAATATCTTGTATAAGAGACTCGACAATTCTGTTTTTGTAATTCATCATGGATAACAATTTACCATAATATATTAAAATTGCAATTAAAAATATTATGGTATTTTTTATTAATCACAGTTAATTGTTTTTTTCATGATTTTTTTGACAGACAGTCGCTCCTCACAAATATTGTCCAGCAGATATCTCCCGGACGGATGCTCATTAGGGTGCCGCTGTTTGAGCGCGGGTGGCGGGTGCCTCTCTATGGCCTTTATCCAGCTATGGTCAACTATCCGGGCGACAGGGTTTACCTTGATAATTTTGTCGACAGCCTTATTTTCAAAGACCTTCTTGAGCTTCGGCTAATTGATAACAGAAGGGTTGCACTACAACTGCTCAAACTTCTTGCTTATCTATTGATTTGCGACCGGATGCGGGCGCTCTTTTTGAAAACTTTATTATCGTCGAGTGCCTGAAGGCAAACCGCTATCTGAATGCCGGGTATACCCTGCATTATTGGCGAACAAAACAGAATGCCGAGGTTGATTTGGTACTCACTTCAGGGAAAGAGGTTGTCGGCGTTGAAATAAAAACAAGCCGTGGGTCATTCAGCAGGGCTTTTGCCTCGCGATACCCGCACGTCCGGTGCGGTGTGATAACGATGGAGAACTTTTACTGAATTCAGTCTGAATCGTCCGATCAATGCCCGAAATAAAACGGATAGCATATCTTACCACCGCCCGGCTCCCCACTGAAAAAGCGCACGGGTATCAAATCTGCAAGATGTGCGAGGCATTTGCAAATAATGGCCTTGACGTAACCTTAGTGCATCCGTTCAGGAATCAACCTAAAGCATTGCAGGGGCACACGGTTTTTTCATACTATGGCGTGCACGAGTGCTTTCAAGTACAGACGCTTGCAAATACTGACATATTTAGGTTTGAGCCTTTGCTGCCGGCGAGCGTTTTTCAGTTTCTCTTTGTATTGCATAGCCTTATGTGGAGCCTGTATGCAGCAAGCAAGGCTGCTCGGTATGGGGCAGACCTTTATTATACTCGCGATGTTCCCCTTGGGTTTTGGCTGACCCTATTTGGCATGCCCACAGTGCTTGAGCTGCATACGGTTCCTGCAGGTTTGCAATTTTTGCTTTTAAAAAGGATCGGAACACAACAGAGCCTCAAGTGCACAGTTGCGCTTACCTCTTTTATCAAGCAACGCCTTGTTGCGCAGGGGTTTCATAAGGAGCGCATCACTATCCTTCCCGATGCTGTTGACCAAGCGCTTTTTTCAATTTCTCTCACCAAAGAGGAATGCCGCAAAAAACTCGGGCTTCCTGTTGACGCTTCGATAATCGGCTATGTCGGACGTTTCACGACCATGGGCATGGAAAAGGGTGTACAGTGCCTTATTGAAGCAGCAGGTAATTTGAAGACTGAAGTGCCATCCCTCTGTGTGCTGTGTGTTGGCGGTCCACAGGATAATGTTGCCCAGTATGCGGCAATCGGTATAGCTCGAGGTCTCAAGCATGAGCAAATGCGGTTTGTTGACCGGGTTCCCAATATCGAGGTGCCGTACTGGATAAGAGCCTGTGATGTTGTAACGATTCCATGGCTGTGGAATGAGTTTTCCGCTTATTTCACGTCACCTATGAAGCTCTTTGAATACATGGCAGCAGGTGTACCGATCGTGGCATCTGATTTGCCGTCGCTGCGGGAGGTGCTGCGGCACGGCGAAAATGGGTGGCTGGTGAATCCCGGTGATTCTGCAGCGCTTGCAGTAGGTATCAGCCATATGCTGCGCACACCCGATCTTGCCGAAAGGATTGCGCAGCAGGCGCTGCAGGATGTCAAACAGTATACATGGCAAAAGAGGGCTGAAAGGGTGCAGGGAGAAGTTGGATTATAAAGAAAGATCGCATAGCAACTTTGCCTTTTTTACATAATATGCTAAAATAGTTAATACCAAATAAACATTTAAGAGCAATTATAGTAATGAATTTTAACCGGCATTTAGATAAACAAATCCAGCAGCATTTTAAGAGTTATAAGGAAGTGCTGACTCTTTTAGGCTCCCGGCAAAGCGGGAAAACTACACTGCTCAAACGGCTGTTTCCGGACGCGCAGTACCTGCTTGTTGATAATGAACCGGTGCGCAAGGCACTTGAGTCTTTTGATGTCAACACGTACAAAAGCTTGCTGCGGTCTGAAGGCGGCGTGGTGGTTATTGATGAGATACATCTTTTGAGCAATCCTGGCCGTGCTGCCAAAATTATTTATGATCAGCTGCCCCACCAGTTGATCATCACCGGTTCGTCATCGTTGCATATTAGGCACACAACAAGCGAAAGCCTTGCGGGTCGTAAAATAGATTATATGTTGTTCCCTTTGTCTTTTTCAGAGTTCCTGTTTCAAAATGATGTGGAGCCCAATACTGTTCGGTATGATAGCTGCATGATAAAAAATCATTCAAGTTACAGGGCAGCGGAGCGATAGGAAAAGAAAAATTTTCTGCTATGGCACGCGGCCCCAAGAAAAAGCGTCCCGTCAAAGA
>Ga0272448_1002777_pt1 | contig 21498 bp, 15 predicted proteins | sample YNPCB0191_FD_202220 | JGI IMG/M metagenome (GOLD analysis project Ga0272448, IMG submission 202220) | Hot spring sediment microbial communities from Yellowstone National Park, WY, United States - YNP-CB-019-1 | ecosystem: Environmental > Aquatic > Thermal springs > Hot (42-90C) > Sediment... | reverse complement strand
ACCCTCCCGCAGGTTACCCAAACCTGCGGGAGGGTATGGAGAACGCCGCCGGTAATCCGTGTTCCGTGCCATCCGCGCCTGCATCCGTGGCCAGCCCGCTCCGCTTTCCAATTTCTCTTACCCCAACGGTGAACAGTTACTGGGACGCCCATTCTTGCCAATCCTCTCCCGCGGTGTTATAATCGCCCCATACCGACGAGAAAGGCAAGCGCTGCGATGAGCCTGCGGGTCAAGAGTCTGGCCACCGGTAGCTCCGGCAATGTCCTTTTAGTGCAGGCGGGGGAGACCTCTCTCCTGGTTGACTGTGGCCTGCCCACGCGCTTCGTCGAGGAGTACCTCCAGCGCTGCCGCGTCAACCCTGCCGCCCTTTCGGCCATCCTCCTGACCCACGAGCACACCGACCATATCCAGTCGGCCGGGGTCATGGCACGTCGCTATGGTGTGCCGGTCATCGCCAATCGCCGCACGCTGGACGAAGGGGGCGCGGCTCTCGGTGAGGTGCCGTCGCTGGAGCTTGCCACCGGCAGCAGCCGCACGATCGGCGAGATCGAGGTCGCCTCGTTCCCGATTCCCCACGACGCTGTCGAGCCCGTGGGTTATCTCTTGAGCCACCAAAACTGGCGCGTCTGTATCATTCTCGATGCCGGCAAGCCATCCTACGAGATGCGCCAGCCGCTGCGCATGGCCGACCTGGTGGTGATCGAGGCCAACCACGAACGTGAACGCCTCATCACCGGGCCATATACGCGCCTGCTCAAGGCGCGTATCTTGAGCGAGGTTGGCCACCTCTCCAACGTTGAGGCCGCACAATTGCTGGCCGAGACGGCCAATGGACAGCACAAATGGGCCTGGTTGGCGCATCTATCCGATGTCAATAACACACCGCGCATTGCCATGCGCACCGTGCGCCACTTCTTGCGTCATGAGGGCGTGACCGGTATCGAGCTGGCCATCTCCCGGCGTGATCAACCGTCGGTCAGTTGGGACTCGGACACCGCCGTCTGGCAAGAGCGACTATTGTGATAGGAAAACAGATGGTCGGGCCCCCACACCCGACGGCATGGCAGCCGTCTTTGCTGTTCTCATGCGTGGGTGTGCACCACGCTGTATGGATGACCGGGTAGCAATGAAACGCTATCTGCTGCATGTTCTTCTTTTTATCGGCCTACTGGCTGGCCTGGCGGCAACGGTTCAGGCGCAAGAGCCGATCACGATCGAGCGCAGCGATGCCGGCTATACCTTTCAGAAAGAAGTGCGCTTCTCATTGCAGGCAAGCGGCAACATAACCATAACCCAGGCAACCCTGCACTTCCGTCTGGCCGATCAACCGGCGAGCAATCTGGCGGATGCCGCTATTACCCCCCATCGTTCTATCAAGGCTGAGTATGCCTGGCGTTTGGTGGATGAGGAGCTTCCCTCTGGAACGGTTGTCACCTATTGGTGGACGGTGGAGGATGCGGCCGGCAACAAGATAGACTCTGAGTGCCGCAGCTTCACTTATGAAGATACGCGCTTCACCTGGAAAAAGCTGAGTCGTGATGACGTGACCCTGGCCTGGTATCGCGGCGATGACGCCTTTGGCCGTGATCTGCTAGACGCCGCCACCAGCGCGGCCCAGCGCCTGATGCAGGAGTTTTCGGTCGAGCGCAAGCCCGCAGCCATCTACGTTTACGGCAATTACAACGACCTGCGCAGCGGCATCGGCGAATCGGCGCAAGAGTGGACCGGCGGCCGCGCCTATCCGGAGTTCGGCGTTGTGCTCATCGGCGTCCCCACCAACCAGCTCGCCTTTGGCCGGCGGGCCGTGGCCCATGAGTTTGCGCACCTGATTGTCCACCGGGCAACCAGCAATCCCTTCGGTGATCTGCCGCGCTGGCTGGATGAGGGCTTGGCCATGTGGACTGAAGGTGACCTGGACTCGACCTACAAGGCAGCGCTGAATCGGGCCGTCAGGAGCAATCGCCTCCTCTCTTTGCAGACGCTGGCCAGCAATTTCCCGGCCGATGCGCAGCAGGCGACTCTGGCCTACGCCGAAAGCTACAGCGCCGTCGTTTATATCCGCGATCAGTTTGGCGCGCAGAAAGTGGGTGATCTACTCACCACTTTCAAGGAAGGTACCACGGATGACACCGCTCTGCAAAAGGTGCTGGGGCTGACAACCGATGAGCTGGATGCCCGCTGGCGCGCCAGCCTGGGCGTTGGCGCCGACTCATCGTCACAAGAGCCCGACCTAACCGACAGCTTCGCCCCCCGGCGCATGCTTCTTGTCATCGGCATGGGCTTGCTGGCCGGCGCTGCCGTCGTCTTTGTGGCGCTTGTGGCGGTCGTGATCAGAATACGCGCGTAGCGACACACTAATCCTCGCCGAGGATCGGAAACCTCGGCGAGGGCGACAGAAACATAAGCGAGGATAGCAAACATGGATTTTCCTTCCCGTCGCTCGGTTGTCATGGCAACACATGGCATGGTGGCTGCCAGCCAGCCGCTGGCGGCCCAGGCCGGACTTGACATTCTCAAAGCCGGCGGCAATGCTGCCGACGCAGCCGTGGCCACCGCAGCCATGTTGAATGTTGTTGAACCGATGTCCACCGGCATCGGCGGCGACTGTTTTGCCCTCATCTACGAGGCCAAGACAGGCAGGATACGCGCCCTCAACGGCAGCGGGCGCTCGCCCTATGCCGCCACGATCGCCACAATCCGCGAGCGCGGCTTCAAGACCATGCCGGCGCGCGGCTTTCTCCCCGTCACCGTCCCCGGTACGGTGGCCGGCTGGAGCGACCTCCTGCAAACATGTGGCACCATGAGCCTGGGGCGCGTGCTCCAACCGGCGATCGCCTATGCCCGTGACGGCTTCCCCGTCAGCGAGCTGATTGCCCGCGGCTGGACAGCCTCTGTCAGCAAGCTGGCAGCCGACCCCGCTGCCGCCGCTACTTATCTGATCAACGGGCGCGCCCCCAAACCCGGCGAGGTCTTCCGCCAACCTGACCTGGCCCACACCCTGCAGCAAATCGCCGACGGCGGCCCTGAGGCTTTCTACCGCGGCGAGATCGCCCGTAAGATCGTCGAGCACTCTCGCCAGAACGGCGGCCTGTTGGATCTGGCCGACTTCGCCGACCACACCTCCACCTGGAGCGAACCGATCAGCATTACCTATCATGGCGTACAGATCCACGAATGCCCACCCAACGGGCAGGGAATGGTCGCCCTACTCGCCCTCAACATGATCCAGAACGATAATTTGAATGCGCTTGGCTACGACAGCCCCGATTATCTGCACCTGATGATCGAAGCCATGAAGCTGGCTTTTGCCGACGGCTACCGCTACGTGGCCGATCCCGATCTATCACCTGCTCCCCTGGCCGACCTGCTCTCGGCCGAACATGCCCGCGAGCGGCGATCGCTGGTGGACATGCAGCGGGCCATGATGGGACCCCTGTTCGACTATGGCAGCGACACGGTCTATCTCACGGTAGTTGACCGTGACCATAACGCTGTTTCGTTCATCAACAGCCTGTACATGGGCTTTGGCTCCGGCGTGGTCGTCCCGGGCACGGGCATTGCCCTCCAGAACCGCGGGGCCTTGTTCTCCCTCAATCCCAACCACGCCAATGCTCTGGCGCCGCACAAGCGTCCATATCACACGATTATCCCGGCCATGGCGACAAAGGATGGCAAGCTGTTGATGAGCTTTGGTGTCATGGGCGGCTTCATGCAGCCGCAAGGACATTTCCAGGTTGTCGCTAACGTGGTGGACTTTGGCATGAACCCACAGCAGGCGTTGGATGCCCCGCGCTTCCGCTACGATGCAGGCTACAAGGTAGCTGTGGAGTCTGCCGTTGGTGAGAAATCCTGCGCCGAACTACGCAAACGCGGCCATGATCTTGCGGTCAGCCCACTGGATCCTACCTTCGGCGGCGGGCAGATCATCATGGTGCACCCGGAGAGCAACGCCCTCATGGGTGGCTCTGATCCGCGCAAAGATGGCTGCGCCGTGGGGTGGTAGAACCGCAGAGACACAGAGGCCACGCCGGACATCGGTTTGTGTCTTTGGCGTGGGTTCATGGCTTTAGGTGGAGGAAAAAAGATGCGTCCGGTGGATTTCATCGGCCGAGTGCTCAAGGTCGAAAACAAAGAGAGCATCTCGAAGGTTGAAGGGACGATCTTTCAATATGAGGACAAGATAAAGAAGACGTCGGGCTGGCAAGGAAACTTCTTGAAGTGGACGAATGAGGAAGGTCTGCTGGCCGCCCAGCGGGCAGGCGAACGCCTCTTGCTTGTGTGCAACGATGGCCGCCAGGGAGAAATCGTCCTGCAGCCCGACGTTGCCGACTGGGGCACCGGCATGCGCTTTCGTGGCGTGGGCAGCCTGAGCCCGGCTACCGTGCCGCCGGCCTGGCGCCTGCTCGACCGCACGCGCGCCGAAGACGGCAACCCCGACCCGACATGAACCGGCGATAGTGAGCACAAAGTGAGCAGTTTTTGAGCTGGACAGGCGATATGCACCGTGCTATGCTACGGAAGGTTGCCGGTGCGACCGGCGATTTCTTCATTCTATTACACAAGGAGTAGAACTGTGGCATATCTACTTGTCCGCCACACCGTAGCAGACTACGCCAAATGGAAGCCCGTCTTCGATGAACATGCTGCCGCGCGCAAGGCTGCCGGTTGCCGGGGAGGCATTCTCTTCCGCAGAGCAGGTAAGCCGAATGAGATAACGATCCTGTTCGAGTGGGATAACCTGGAAAAGGCACAGCAATCCGCCCAGTCCGACACGTTGCGTCAGGCTATGGAGCAGGCAGGCGTCATGGGCATACCTGAAGTATCCTTCCTCGACAAAATCGAGGACCTCAAGGCATAAGGCACGGAACGTGGGCACATGTTCGGCAATCCACAGGCACGCGACCGGCAAATGGTCACGTGCCCGTATTTTTGTGATGCCCTGCTATTCAGAAGAGCGTGCCTTGTATTGCTCCTGTGCTGTCTGGCGGCCCGCTGGCCGCCAGATGAGCCTGGCGGCTCGTCTCCGGCAGGCGATAGCCGCGGCAGCACGACAGAACGTATCGAATCGCACCCGGTAGATCAATCTTGTGGCCGATAGAGACGTACAGCGGGCTGGTCGCTTCCTTACTGCGTACAACAGCCCCAATAACCTCTCCATTATCCAACAGCTCGACCCAGCAACCGGCGGCAGCGCCGGGTTCGCCGTGTGTGCCCACCAGGCGCGACTTGGCGCAGCCGATCGTCGGTCGGTCAATCAGCACCCCGATGTGACAGGCAATACCGAAACGACGCGGATGGGCAAAACCCTGCCCGTCAACGATGATAAGATCCGGGTCAACCGTCAGCTTCTCAAAGGCCTGCAGCACGGCGGGCGTCTCGCGGAAAGAGAGAAGGCCGGGAATGTAGGGGAAAGTCACAGGCGACTCGACGACAATTTTCTCCACCACTGCCAGGCCCGGGTAGCTTAGCACGACAACGGCAGCTCGCGCCCTATCGTCGCGCACGCCGACGTCCACCCCGGCCACCGTTCGCACCTGGCCGACCTGCGGCGTCGTGATAACGCGCTGTCTTAGCTCATTCTGAATCCGTATTGCTTCCGCCGGGCTTACATCCCAACGGTGAAGCCGCGTGATGTGCATATGTTCGACCTTCAAGCATACTGATGCGGGTAGTCATGTGCAGGACAGTATGGAACAGGTCCTCACCTATCCCGGCGACAGACTCAGCACGTCCGCCCTATGTTGCTCGACGGCCGGGCGGGAGAACGGCATCGGATGATGCACCACGTCGCGCCAGGCGGTGATCATATCGCCGTAGTGCTTCGCGCCGGGCTGCCCCGACTGGCCAACGGCGTTGACCATCAGTGAGTTGTCCAGGTTGGAGAGGTCGTAGATCGCCCGCATAGAGCTGATGGTGCCCACAGCATATGGCCTGGCCAGATTGTAGGTCGCCGCGTACACGGTGAAGCCGTTGCCGCCGCTACCGGCAATGGGTACAGGGCCCAGGTTGAAGATGCGATTCAAAAGAGGAATATCGCCAAAAGCCTGGTGCTTGAACGTCGCCGTGTGCAGTCGGCCCCACGTCCACATGCTCATGTCATCGCCCAGGCGCTTACGCAGGTCGGTTAGAGCAGATGTAAAGCTACGGCGCAGGATGTCATCGCGCCTCTCGCGCTGCGGCGTCGTCACATCATCGAACCAGATGTTGTCGTTTTGCGGCAGAATGCGCAGCAGAACAGGGACGCCGTTATCCAGGTAGTCGTTTGCCAGCTTGCCCAGCTCATCGCTAAAGGTGTTGCGCATGGTATAGCTAAGAGTCGTCTCCACCAGGCTGGCAGCGACGCTGTCCATAGATGTGCGGCCATCCCAGGCCTTGATCAAGGCGATGGCCTTCCTTTGCATGTCATCGGCCGCAGACAGGCCGACAATGTACCGAGCCAGCTCGCGGTCAGGAGCCGAGTAGACATCGGCCTGGATGTCGCGCATGTCCTGAATGGAGAGCGCTGGCTTTGCCGTGAGCAGATCCTCGATGCGTTGCGCCCGGTAGGGCGGCGCCCACTCGTTGGAGAGATGATACTTGTAGAGATAGTCAACGGGGCGATTGTTGGCCGAGGCGACAAAGCCGTTGAACGGGTTATAGACCGTTGGCAAGTCCTCATAGGGTATCCAGCCGCTCCACTCATACTCGCCGCTCCAGCCCGGCAGCGGTGCCGCTCCGTCTCCTTTTGTCCGAACCGGCACCAACCCCGGCATCTGATAACCGATGTTGCCATCCACATCGGCATAGACGATGTTCTGCGACGGCACATCCCACAGCTTCATCGCCGCCTGGAAATCGTTCCAATCACGAGCCGTCCACAGCCTGGCGACGGCTTCGAAGAGCGTTCCCCCGCTGTACAGTGCCCATTGTAGCGCTACCGTCTCGGTAATGCGGTCTTTGACGCCTTCGGTGATGATCGGGCCATGCCGTGTGACCAGAATATCGCGCACCACCGGCTGCGCCTGCCCCTTCACCTTGATCTCTTCATGCCAGAGCTGCCCATCCTCCCATGCGCCCCTATACTCGTACTGGCGTGGGTTGGCCGGGTTGATGCGTTCGATGTACAGGTCCTGCACATCCACTTCGGAATTCGTCGCTCCCCAGGCAATGCGGTCGTTATGCCCCAGGACGATGCCCGGCACGCCGACAAACGTCACCCCGGCTATGCGTAGGCCCGGTGCCTCGAGGTGAGCCTCATACCAGATAGATGGATTTTGAATACCCAGGTGTGGATCGTTGGCCAGGAACGGCTTGCCGGTCGTCGTCCTTTTGCCACCGACCACCCAATTATTGCTGCCGATCGCCGACAAGGGAAGGATAACTTCATCGTCGTCGGGGAGCTGCCCGCTCAGGGCCATATATAGGACACGGTCATAGCTGTGCGCCAGGTCAGCGAGAGCGTCGCCCACCGCGCTGTCGCCCCCGGCAACAGGGTGCTCATCTTCGCCTTTCTCACCCTTGCCCGAATACTTGACGATGAACGGTCCCTCCCTGGGATAACCCGGCTCCAGGTCGGCGGCGCGCTCTTCGCCCAGCCTGGCCCACATCTGGGAGCGGAAGAGCTCGATGCGCATGTTCATGGAGAGACCCAACGCCATCACATTGCCGATGGCAATCGTATCGGTGGCCGTCCACGGCTGCCATTGGATATTGGCACCCCCCACAGTGTTGAGCACCGTGAATTCAAGTGGCAGGCGATCGCGATGCGTGTCCACAAAGGCATTCACGCCGCGCCCATAGGCATCGAGGATACGCAAGGTCTGGGGCGACAGGCGCTGCACAGTAGCCTGAGCCACACGATACAGGCCAAGCGAGCGGAGCAGGATGTCGTCCTTCAACGTCCCCGATCCTGCGAACTCGGAGATGCGCCCGGCAGCCACGCGGCGGTTGAACTCCATCTGCCACAGGCGATCCTGGGCCATGACGTAGCCCTGGGCGAAAAAGAGGTCATCCAGATTCTGGGCGTAGATGTGCGGCACACCCCACCTATCGCGGATGACCTCGACGCTGCTCGCCAGACCGCTGACGGCGAGATTACCGCTCGTCTGTGGTAATGTGTGCTGCACCATCACATATAGCCCGCCGCCGGCAAGTAGCCCGACGATAATAATCACAACGAGCAAAAGGCGGACGAAGCGAAGAAAGGTCATCATAGCTCGTTCCGGATCCTTGTGATTGGATAAATCTTTGTGGGCGGTTGACCACATTGCTGGCTCAACCTTTCGCTTTATCTGGACACCTCAACGTGATATAATGTGCCCAATCACTCGCAACTCGGGAGGAATCAAAGACATCGTGAGCCAGCAACGCCCCATCACCAGCTCTCCTGGTAATGCCGCCATCATCCTCTTCTCGCTCGGCATTCTCATCTTCTGGGCAGCAATGTACGTCTATACCCCCGTTTTTCCGGTCTATGCCGGCGTCCTGGGCGCCGATCTGACGACCGTCGGCCTGGCCGTCGGCGCATACGGCCTGACGCAAATGCTCTTACGCATCCCGTTAGGCATGTGGTCGGATAGCCTCGGTAAGCGGCGCGTCTTCGTTGTTGCCGGGATGCTTATCTGCGCCCTGGCCGCAGTTGGATTTGCCTTTTCGCGTACGCCGGCCGGTTTGATCGTCTTCCGTGGTGTCATGGGCATCGCTGCATCAACCTGGGTATGCTCGACCGTCCTCTTTACCAGTTATTTCGCCGGCCGGCATCCTTCGGTGCCTCTGAGCATCATGACATTTGCGTCGTCGCTCGGCCAATTGCTCGGCGTTGCCTCAGGTGGAGTGATCGCACAGCAATTGGGCTGGATTGCTCCCTTCTGGGCATCGTTCATCCTCAGCCTCATTGGGGCTGTGATTCTGGCTCAGTCTCCCGAAGATAGCACGGCCAAAGCCATGCCCGTCTCGCGCGACGGCATCCTGCGTACGGCCAGATCACGCTCATTGATCCTGGCCTGCATCCTGGGCGCCATCATGCAGTATGTCACCTGGTCAACGGTCAACGGTTTCACACCCGTCCTGGCAGCCGATCGTCTGGGGGCAAGCCGCGCCCAGCTCGGCTATCTGACAACCACCGGCCTGATCGCCTACAGCGCCGTCGCATTATTCACGCCCCGTCTGGTCAGGATCATCGGCGAGGCGCCCGCCCTTGTGCTCTCATTCAGCCTGATGGCCGTGGGCGTCCTGCCCACGCCGTTGGTGACTGTCCTGCCCGCCCTTGCTGCCTTGCAGGTCATCGGTGGCGTCGGCCGCGGCTTTGTGTACACGTTACTTTTGAGTCTTTCGATCAAGGAGACGGCCGCCCAGGATCGGGCATCGGCCATGGGAGCGTTCCAGGCCGTCTACGCCCTGGGAATGTTCATCGGGCCATCGCTCAGCGGTTCGATTGCCGATGCGCTGGGGCTTGATGCCGTCTTCGTTCTCTGTGGTGTGCTTTGCCTGGCCTGTTTACCTATCGTCTGGATAGCCATCCAGCGTACCCAGGTACAGCCGCGGTGACTAACCGCCACGATTTGCCACAATCACCGGAAAGCTTATTCGGTTTGCTCCACCCGGCGACGATCCAACACTCACCTCATCAATGAAAGCACCTGTCGGGTAGCTGGCGTAGGCCTGGCCTTGGGTGACAACGAGGCGGATAACGATCGTTTGTCCGCGGTAGTCGCTCAGGTCGGCCCAGCCATGACGCCAACCCAGGTCATGCATGCTTCCATAATCGGGCCCCGGATAGCTATCGCGCCATACAACCTGACCGTTGACGCTGGCCTCGAACCAATCGTGCAGGCCGTTATCCATCGTGACGATGCGATACAGAAAAGATAGAACAGGCCGATAGGTGGTCAAAGGCACCGTCACGGTCACAGCGATTGACGACTCTCCACCCGGCACCGTCATACTCATCGGCGTGCCGAGGTAGACAGCATAGCTGCCGCTGTGCCCCTGACCGATGGCCAGCGACGGGGCAACCGGCCCTCCCGCCGCCCACACCGGCGCCAACGCGCCCGACTCAAAGTCCCAGTAGGGAGAAGGAATGAGGTTGTCGCGCGGCGGAAGATATAAATCCACGTCTGTCAGCATCGTTGTGGCTGTGATCATCAGGCCGGTCAACGGTGACATGACTGAAAACCCCTCGCGCCCGGCAGTAACAGACAGCGTTCCACTGCAGGCAACGGGCACAAGCGTATAGTTCCCCGACTCATCGCTCACCGCGCCCTGCCCTTCGGGCTGCATAGCGATGCGGGCGCCGGCCACTGCCACGTTTCGATTGTCCAGGACGCGGCCACCGACACTGCACGTTGAGATATGGATGTGCGTATCACCATCACCACCGGGGAATGGCTCAACGTTCTCGGCGCGGTCGGTCGCACTGGACTGGAAATAATAGGTATGCCCGGTGGCGCCGGTAAATGTTGCCTGTGTGATGGTCACACCTACCAACCAGTCTGTCCACGGGCCATTGCCATCGCGATACTGGATCGTGTAGGAGTGGATACCCGCATTGTCGTCGCTGCCGCGCCAGGAAACCGTGAACGAGGGATCGAGTTGAGCAACCGGCAAGGGTTGCACCGCCGACAGCGGCGGCGTACGATCCACAGCTCGCAACGCATTGACCCGCCCCCAACCCAGGTAGGCGTCTGGCCCTGGGTAGTCGCCCGTGTTCACGTCATCGGCTGTTTGCTTTATGATTGCCTCAACCGAGTCGTTGGAGAGCCAGGGCCGCTCCGACCAGATCAGGGCCGCCAGACCGCTCACATGGGGAGCCGCTTGTGAGGTGCCGCTCATCCAGAAGTACGTGGAGACACCCGACTGCCAGTGTGTGCTGTAGATGCCAACCCCGGGTGCGGCAATGTCCACGCTGGAATTGTACGTCGAGAAAGTCGCGCGCCTATCTTGGTCATCGGTGGCCGCTACGGACAGCACATGATTATTCGCTGCCGGATACATGATCGGATTGACACTCGTACAGCCGGCGCCCCCCTGAGCGCAATTGCCGGCGGCAGCAACCAACAGACACCCTTGCCGGTAGGCATAGTCAATCGCATCCTGAAGAGCCTGCGAGTAGCTATCGCCGCTCAGGCTCATGTTGAGAATCTGTGCACCATGCGACGCAGCATAGTAGATGCCTTGGATCAGATCTGCGTAGGTGCCCGCCCCTGTTCTGTCCAGAACCTTGACCGGCATCAATCGTGCTCCCCACGACACCCCGGCCATGCCGATGCCATTGTTGGTACTGGCGGCAGCAATGCCGGCCACGTGCGTGCCATGTCCGTAGTCATCCTGCGCCGACGTCGTCCCGGAAACAAACGTCGTTCCGGTCACCAGTTTGGCGATGAGGTCAGGGTGAGAAAGATCAATGCCCGTATCAATGATGGCAATCGTGATGGGAAGACTACCCGTGACAATATCCCACGCTTCCGGGGCATGTATTGCCGGTAATGACCACTGACGCGAGGCATAGTCGGGGTCGTCGGGTGTGATAGCGACGTGGACAGCATAGTTGGGTTCGGCGTAGAGGATGGCAGAGTTGCTCTGCAGCCGACGGAAAACCGGGTCAGGGGACGACGCACTGCGCAGTCGGTAGAGAGCGAGCTCTGGTATCAGCAGTGTCACATCGTCACCGGGAGAGAGCAGGGCGCGTAGCTCCACTGCCGACGTCTGAGGACGGAGGCGTAGCAGCACATCGGCGCCCGGCGTGACAGACGGAGCAGGGGCGGCTTGTGCCGATAGAACAAGGGAAAAAGCCGCCATGACGACGATCATGGCGGCAATCAGACACACAGGCCGTGACAGAGTCATCCTCACCTCTCTGCATATTCTACACTACCTGCTTCACTTCCGTCAATCGGGCCCGACGAGACAAAGAAGCTGACATCGTCAACAAAGAGATTGGTGTTGTGCGACTCGTCGGTCACCATTTCAAAGCTGACGCGGATCGTTTGCCCGGCATAGGGGAAGTCGCCGATCCACGAATAGTAGGTAGCCATCCAGGTATTACGGGTACTAGTATTATCGCGCTGTAACACTGTCATCAAAGGATCACCGTCGGCATTTAGCAGTCGGACCACCAGCACATCATGCGCCTCGGTCAAACTGTCTTCAGAGTTCATGTACCAATGGAAAAGCAAACTGGCATACGTCATGCCGGGTGGTATGGTCACCGCCTGATACAGTTGCTGATAATCGGAATAGACACCGCCCATCCAGGCGCTCCACATGCCGTTGCGCGGCCAGAAATCCGACACCAGGACATCGCTGCCGGCTCTATCATACTGGCGCCAGGGTGGTGATTGCGGGGCGGCATCCTCAAAGCCGCCATTGCGGATGAGCTGCACAGCGGTAGGCGGCGTTATGGTCGGTAGTGGCGTTGGCGTCGGATCCGGGGCGGGATAGGTCATGATGATCGGCAGCCAGATGCGATCCTCCCGGGTCACCACGTTGATGCGTTGCTCCGGCCAGGCATAGTACAATCGCCCATCAACCCAGGCCGACGCGCTCACGTAAAGCATGCCGCTGTCCGGCACCACAATGGTTGAGGTGTACTGGCGCGATGTGGATATGGGGAGTGTACGAGAAAAAGCATACTGGTGGTCTGTGCGGCTCTGCATATCCCACAGCAGTGATGTTGCAGTCACGACAGTGCCGCCGCTGATCGTCCAGGTCACAGTGATCGTCGAGCTGGATGTCACGAACCCGCGCAGCGGCGTCATTCGTACGGCCGGTGTGGCAGCCTCCTGAAGCAGATCACCGGATACGACCAAAGCATAGGGCTGCGGGCCAAATGGGACATTGCGACCGCGTACGGTGATCTGGTAAACACCGGGAGGCGGGGCATTCACGATAACCCCTTCTACATTGTTGAGATGATCTATCTGACCTGCGCTGCCCGTGGTGGATGAAACAGGCAAAGCAACCTGCAGATCAAGATCATTCACGAGATTTGTCGCCGCCATCAGGCTGCCGGGATAGTCGGTCCAGGCCAGGACAATGCGCAGAGGTACGGCAGACGACGCGACAGTATATGTGTAGACGACCGTCTGGTCGGTGGTCACGCCGTCACTGGCGTCAATGAAGTCAACCTGGCGCGGTGACACCGGGAAGAGGGCATTGGTCACGTCCACCCGGCCCCAGCCTTCCACGTTATTTGGGGCAGCCGCTACTTCAACCTGACCGTTATACTGGCCGGGTGTCATATCAACAGCGCCGGCCAGCAAGGTTGCTTTGACCAACGCCGCGCTCGGATTATGCCCGTTCGCCTGATAGTATTGGCGCACCAACGCCGACGCCCCGGCGACAAGCGGCGTTGACATGCTGGTACCGCCCCCATAGGCATAGTAGTCGTCGTAGACACCCCAATAGTGAGACGATGGCGCTAATGCCGAGCGCACACTGATGATATTGGTACCCGGAGCCACCAGATCGGGCTTGATGCGACCATCTGGGGTCGGGCCACGACTGCTGAAGGCAGCAATGCCGTTGACATTGTTGCTCAGGCGATCATCGTGCAGCGGCTGCGTGGGAAATAAATCGGGCCAGCACCCGCCCCAGGTACTGCACAGGCCGCCGGGATTGTAGCCGCCGAACGAGCGCACGCTTTCGGATGCGCCGACGCTCATGACGTTCTTCGCTGTGGCCGGTGTGGTGACACTGCCCAGGTCCACAACACCGTCGCGATTGCGGTCCACCCCGTCGTTCCCGGCAGCAAACAGAACCACCATATCTGGATGTTCCCAGACGAAGCGGTCAACCTGCTGGGCCTGGCTATCGTAGACACGTCCACCATCTGCCACCGACACACCCCAGCTATTACTATGCACGCGCGCCCCGTCATCGTATGCCTGCTGTAACAGCGCGGTCAGATCGGCGGGAATGCCCCCTAGATGGCCATCCCGGTCGAGGAGCGATTGAACGACCAGTTGGGCTGCGGGTGCAATTCCGGCAAAGGAATTGCTGTAATCACCAGTGGCCGGGTTGCTGCCGGAGTTTGCTCCGCTGCCCAGAGCTGAACCAGCAACATGGGTGCCGTGGCCATCCGGATCGCTCCAATCGCCGAGTCGCCCCAAGGCGTGGGCAGCCACGACGCGCCCGCGAAAGTCACTATTCAGGGTGGAAAGTCGGCCCACATCCAACCCGGTATCGGCAATTGCAATAATCTGGCCGCTGCCACGTAGATTGTGACTCGTCCAAACCGGCGAGACCTGCATGATACTTCCCGCCTGATCGTTCCATAATCTGGGTGGGCGGTAGGGCTCGATCCAGGCCACAGTTGGATCGGCGGCCAGCGCCCGTATACCGCCGACAGACAGCGAGGCGCGCAACGCACTCGTTTGCGGATCATCGGCAGATGACAGCAACACACCTCCATTGCGTTGCACGGCAGAAATAGCCGACGAGGTTGTACTACCGGGGAAAAGTGTCACGGTTACGGTCGGTGAACCCTGGGCAGTCAACAGGCTGGGATCTATGCGGTACACGGGCTGCACGTAGCCAACCCAACGCACAAAAGGCAACGATCGCAATCGGGCGGCATCACCCGGCGATGTGGAGACTACAAAGGCATAGTCGGGGATATACTCGAGGACGGCGGCGCCACCGGCCGTTATCCCTTCTCGCCAGGCATTGTTCATTGGGCCGGTGAACTGGACGATGTACGGGTGACGCCCCGACTGGGGGCTCGGCACAAGGTCACCCGCGGCCCTGACCGGCGGGTCCTGTAGAGGGTCGAACGTGGCGTAGCGCAAACGCAGGTAGAGAGCTTGCTGACTTTGCCCATCGGCGCGCAAAGGCCTGCCGCCTGCGAGTGCAAGAAAGAGGGCACCGGCGAGGGTGATAAGGATGAGCATATGCCCGGCGAGGCAGCGACAGATCGGCCCGGCCGGCAGTTCAGTTTTCACGTCTGCACCTTCAGCAATGTGAGATACGCGCATAGCCCCGTTGAAAATGCAACAAAGGTATGGTACGATTCAATTGACGATGAAACGCTACGCACGCGCTCTGCTCGCTCTGCTGGCAGCCGCCGTCCTCCTGACCTGGATTGCCGTTGCCCAGATGCCTGATGGCCGCCTGCACGTGTTCTTCCTGGATGTGGTGGGTGGTCAGGGTATTCTCCTACGTACCCCATCGGGCCGTTGTGTCCTCATTGACGGAGGTACACAATCAAGCTCACTCATGGCAGCCCTCGGCCGACATTTGCCCTTCTGGCAGCGCACGCTCCATGCTGTGGTGGCCACACATCAAGGCTACAGTGCCCTCCTGCCCCTCATTGATGCCAGCCAACGCTATCGGGTTATAACCGCACTTGGCCCGGCGGCCGGCAGCCATCCGACCTCCGCCTACCAACGTTGGCGTGATGTTTTGGCCGACCACCAGACACCATACGTGGAAGCGCAGACGGGCACCGTCCTCGATCTTGGCGATGACGTGCTGGTGCACGTTGTCGGTGTCGGCGATCGTCTGGTGCTCCGCATCACGTACAACCAGCTATCTCTACTCTTGCCGGGAAGCGATGCCTCGGCGCTGGCCGGTGTTGATGAAACGGTCATTGCCTTGCCTTATGGCGCGGCGTCGGCTTTGCAGATGCCACAATCGGTCAAGACGACTGCCCTGATTTTGCTCACCGGTGCGCAGCGGCCCAGTCCACCGGGCGTTCCTGCTCTGGCCAACACCCAGGTTTTCAGCACCGCCGCGCTGGGCAGCCTCGAATTGGTCAGCGATGGCCACCGCTCCCTGATACATCCCTTTCATTGATACGCTGACAGGATAGTTTTCGCATCATATGTAACGCAACTCACGGCGCAGAGATACGATCAATAACGGCCACAGGTGTGCCCTTGCCTGCCATGAGGACGCGCGCAGCGCTACCTCCGGGCACGGCGATCTCCAGATAGCCCGTGCTGCCGATCAGCGCCATGGGCTGGCCGGCCTCACCGGCCGCGTAGCTGGGGCTCAGACCACTAATGCGCACCCCGGCAATCTCCACGAGCAGGGCGTGTGGGTCATGCAGAGACGTGGCCGTAATATTGGATACAAGGTTGCCGAAGTGGTCAACGTGTACAACTTCACCGTAGATAACGTCTCCCCGCCGCTCTGACCGTGGCAGCGGCAGGCGGACGAGGTCATCAACGGCCACTTCTGTGCCCAGGGCAGCCAGGGGTACACCGGCGGCAAGATGGGCTGCCACCGGAGCGAAGATATCGCGGCCATGAAATGTAGCGCTGGGCGCGGCCAGCCAGTAGTCACGGTTGGTCAAATGAACTGCCTGTAATGCGGCGGACGCCGGGGCACATAGGATGAATGAGAAGATGCCATTGTCCGGACCGACGAAGATGTAGCCGCCGTCTTTGATGGCAATGGCGCGGCGGCTTGTGCCCACCCCAGGATCAACCACCGCCACATGGATGGTGCCCTCCGTAAAGTAGGAATAAGCTCCGGCCAGCAGGAACCCGGCCGCAAGTACATCCTGCGCCGCAATGTCATGACAGATGTCGACGATGGTGGCTTGTGGCGCGATACGCAAGATAACGCCTTTCATGACGCCCACATAGGCATCCGACAGCCCAAAATCGGTGGTCAATGTAATGATCCTTCCCACGTTTCCCCCTTCTCGAAAACAAAGTAACTTTTCACATTTACCCTGGAAGCAGATGCATCGGCATGCCTATACCCTCCCACAGGTTTGGGTAACCTGCGGGAGGGTATGGAGAACGCCGCCGGCATCCGTGGCCAGCTCGCTCCACTTTCCAACTTCTCTTACCCTAACCGTGAACAGTTACCCAAAACCAGACATTTTGAAAGGGCGGCTACATGGCCCTCTACTGGGGTGATTAGTGTGTTTTTCTGCACCAGACAGTCGGCTTCATGGCTGCGACGTCCGTCCAATGAAGCGATATGTGCGTTCACACGGGCTGAGCCGACTTACGGAAGCCGCTGATCGCCTGTTGACGCCGTTCTGGGCCAAACAGGCCAGCCACACGCAGTCAGCCTCCGGAGGGCAACAGATGCTTTCTGAGCGGCCTTGCAGATGCTGAAGCAGCCCTTCCAGGGGCCATTGAGGAGCCCTTTCAAAACCTCTGACCCAAAACAAACAGATGTGGCAGTTCTGCAAAAAATATGCTATAATATATAGCGGTGACAGGGATACCTGCACCTAAACTAAAAACGGGTGAGGAGGCAAAACCATGAGCACAGTCATTACCTTTATGGAAGGCACCTGGGGACGGCTGTTGCGTATTGTGCTGGGTCTGGTGTTGATCTACATCGGCCTGGTCACGATGCATGCCAGCGCGGCAGGCATCATCGTTGCCATCATTGGTCTTGTCCCCCTGGTTATGGGCATATGGGGACCTTGCCTGCTTGGTTTTATCTTTAAGAAAAAGTAATCTATCCCTGCTCATCACTTTGACCTTGGCCTGAGATCGCCTGGCGCTAGCCGGCTTGCCCTGGGTAGCGCCAGGCGATCCTTCTTCTCACGCGCAGCACATGCAATGACAGCGCAGGAGGAACTGTTGCACCAACGCCTCTATATTTTCGGTTCAGTTATGATCTTTCTCGTCTCTGCGTGCTCTCTGTCAATCACAGCAACGCCGCCAGCCACGTTTCCTGCGTCTGCTCCATCGGCAACGGCAACACCGATGGCAACACATTCACCGACCACTGCACCGGCAACGTCGCTGGCCACGCCAAGCATAGCTTGGCAGCCAACAGCCGTTGCAAGCCCGTTTAGCAGTCGCGAAGCTCCGCTGCCTACAGCGGTCGTGACTCCTGCTCTTGTGAATGTGGGCGGCGAGGTGCGTTCGGCGGATCTGGCGGCACAACCACCGGTCACTGCGCCCTCCACCTCTACCAACGATATTGACATGCAGGCTGCCGCCATGATCGGCCCGGCGCGTTCCGCTCTCACCGGCATGATCAGCTTGCCCCACTACACGATTACCGTAACCATGGACATGCGGGGCCCAAGCCTGTTCGGGGTCGAGACGCTGTCATTCGTCAACAGCGAACAGACAGCGCTCAACGAGCTTTATTTCGGTCTCTACCCGAATGCACCGTTCAATGGTGCTCGCCTGGATGTCGGGGATGTAACAGTCAACGGCCGGCCTGCGACGACGTCTCTCCATGAGAGTGATACAGCAATGTTGGTGAATCTGCCTGCCCCTTTGCCAGCCAATGGTTCGCTGATCGTTCGCATAGTCTTCACTACCACCATTCCCACCCTCGTACCGACCGGCTACGCGCCGATCATCTATAGCGATGACATACTGACTGCTGCCAATTGGTACCCCATTCTCCTGGTGCACGACGCTGCCGGTTGGCACACACAGTTGGGGCCGGATTATGGTGACCTGGTGTTCAGCATATCGTCTCTATACACCGTCAACGTGACATCGCCCGGCGATCTCATCATCGTCGCCTCGGGTGTACCATCCCATGTTGTACAGAATGCCGACGGCACAAAAACAGAGATATTTCACACCGGCCCGGCGCGTGACTTCTACCTCGCGGCCAGTCATAGCTTCTGTGTCGCCTCGCGGCAGGTAGGAGAGACAACCGTCAATTCGTATTACCTCCAGGGTCATGCCGAAACAGGGCAGCGCGCCGCCGATGTGGCTGCGAGTACGATGGCGGTACTCGGCCAGAAAGTGGGCATCTACCCGTTCAGGGAATTCGATGTCGTCGAGTCACCAACCCGCGCCGGTGGCGTCGAATACCCGCAGATCGTCGCCATTGGCAGTCATTATTATAGCACGGCATCACGTCCGCGCGATATTGATTTCGTTGTCGCCCACGAAACGGCGCATCAGTGGTGGTATAGCGTCGTGGGCAATGACCAGGTCATGGAACCCTGGCTCGATGAGGCACTGACAAACTACTCGGTGACGCTCTACTGGCAGGCGACGTATGGCGCTCAGGCCACCGAAAGCCTGATCAATCAAGCCTTCCTGGCGCCTTACCAGGCAGCAGTCCGCAGCGGACGCGACATGCCTGTAAATCTCCCTGCATCCGCTTATGGGGATGCAAGCACCTATTCGGCAATCGTGTACGACAAGGGAGCACTCTTCTTCGTCAATCTGCGCCGCACACTGGGCGATGACCTGTTCTTCCGCATCTTGCGCGAGTACTACAGGCTGTACGCATACGGCATCAGTCGCAATGGCGACTTCCTGAATCTGGCCGAATCCATCGGCGGCGCCGCCGTTCAAAAGGTTTATGACACCTGGATTCTTGGCACGCGCCAATGACGTCTCGGTCTGTCATGCCCGGCGGACATCTGGGCAATGAGAGCAGCAAAGACGGTTGGCCATGCCGTCAGGCATGTCAGTCTGCTCCCTTCTTTCGTATCGGTGCATAGTATCTCCTGGCACTCTTGTACGTTTCCTTCTTATGAGGCTGCTGTGTCCGTCACGTGCATTGTTATACTCCGGTTGTTGCACAACCGGTAAATAGATACCTGCATGGGTAACTTGTTCACGTTTACCCTGGAAGCAGGTGCATCGGCAGCCTACACCCTCCCGCAGGTTTGGGTAACCTGCGGGAGGGTCAAGTGGCAGGGCTGGGCGGAGGCATTCCAGCGAAAGTGCTGTTACCCTGACCGTGAACAGTTACCGGCATGGGTTTGATTGACGATGTTTCCACGTCTGTGATACAATATGTGCAAAATAGAGACCAAAGCGACAACAGGAATGATTGATCCTCAGACAAGGCGAGAACAGCAAGCAGACGGGGTGCATCTTTCCTTCTGTCTCGTCATGGCGCTGGCCGTTCTTACCGCCTTTGTGCTTGCTGCCGGGGTTGAGGCATCTGGGGTGGTCTCAGCGGTGAGCGGCGCGGCTTTATTGCCTGTAGATACTCGCCCGGCCGCAGCGACTCTGGACACCATCAGTACGATCTACTCGCTCAATGGGGTGACAGGCAATAGTGGCTGGTTTATATCTCCTGTCACGGTAACCCTTGTGGTCACGGGTGCCGGCGCAGAGACTGTCACCTGGTTTCGCCTGGACGGTGGGGATCTGATAACCTATACGGAGCCATTCCTGGTTGCCGGCGATGGGGCGCACACGCTGGAGTACTACTCAGCTGACTCTCAAGGCGAATCTGAGCCAACGCAGACGCTGCACATCAACATTGATACGACACCGCCGTCATCGGCCATGACAATGCTCGACGCTTACCAGCAGTCAACCGAGATCAGTCTCGTCTGGACGGGGAGCGACAATGGCGGTAGCGGCATCAGCGGCTACGATGTACAGTTCAAAGATGGCTATTGGGGCAGTTGGCGCAATTGGTTGACCAATACCACCGATCTGTCGGCAACTTTTCTCGGCCAACGCGGCCACGTCTACTACTTTAGAACGCGCGCTCATGATGTGGCCGGCAATGTGGAGGACGCAACCTCCGGTCGCGGCGACACGTGGACGTTCGTTGATTCCGTCGCCAACGGCGGCTTCGAGAGCGGCAGTTTTGCCGGTTGGACGGTAACAGGCGCGATGAGCGCGAGCGTCACGTCGGCGCTCGAGGCGGGTGGCAGCGGCCAATGGTCGGCCCTGCTGGGCAGTCCTGCCTACGGAGCGTCAATCACGCCGACCAACCAGTTTCATGTGCCGACCGACACATTCGCCTCCATCTCACAGGTCGTTGCGATTCCGCCGCTCAGCGACCTGCCGGCGCCGACACTCAGTCTGTGGTACCGTATCCTGACCTATGATGTGGTGTGGGGATGCAACCACCCAGACTGGCTTTTGGATTCATTCGATGTCACCATTCGCGATCTATCCGGCAGGATACTGGCCATGCCTATACGTGACGGCAACTATGACTGCCAGGGATACAATGATGAGTCGCCGCAACTGGCGGTTATCAGTGCCGAACGGGTGGTTGATCTTGTCCCCTATGCCGGGCGCATGATCGTTCTCGAAATGAGCAACAACAATCGCCGAGACTGGCTCTATAATACATGGACTTACGTTGACGACGTGCGCATTATCAACCAGCCGCTATATGTCTACCGCGCCTATCTGCCGATCATTACCCTCGACAACACGATGACGGTGCTGCCTGGCGGTCCCAGCGTCCCCGGCCGGCGTCCAAACGGTAGCCCATCGCGTCGCTGAAAACATGGGACAGGGACAAGAAGTGTGAAGCAACAGCCGGTCGGGCTGTATTGCATAAGCAAAGGCCGTTCATCGTCAACCTTTCTCTGCATCGCTGATCTATGGCAATTCAGGAAATGAATCTCTACTCCGAGAGCACAGGTACACCCGCAGAAGATGTGCCCAATCCTGAGGCGCTCTATCGAGAGGGCATGGCCCACTACCGCGCTCGTCGGTGGGCACAGGCCAGGGAGTGTTTCGCGCGCCTGCGTGTTCTCGATCCTGGACGACACGGCATTGACAGCCTGCTCAGCGAACTCGACCATTTCATTCGGCTGGAGGAGGTGCGGCCGGCTTTAACCGCGGCCACTGCAGCGCGGGAAACGAT
>Ga0272448_1002776_pt1 | contig 21500 bp, 20 predicted proteins | sample YNPCB0191_FD_202220 | JGI IMG/M metagenome (GOLD analysis project Ga0272448, IMG submission 202220) | Hot spring sediment microbial communities from Yellowstone National Park, WY, United States - YNP-CB-019-1 | ecosystem: Environmental > Aquatic > Thermal springs > Hot (42-90C) > Sediment... | reverse complement strand
TTTTCAAAAAGTTTCCGTTCCGGTCAAATTTTGCCACAAATAAATTATAGTTCGTAGCCGTGAGGGAATCGGTTTCGGAAAATTTGATTTTGTACTGGAAATATCCTGTAATGACAACCCGTCTGGCGCTATCCAGGGCGAGATTGGTAATTGTGTGCCGCGAAGCGTCAAGAGAAACTTTTTTCTTTACTCCGAAGGTTCCGTCGCTGCAGGATAAAGAAACAAGGATAATCTCCTGCTGTGTGCCCGATGAAGCATTTGTTACAAGATTGTTGTCTTCATCGGTGAGGGTGGTTGAGGTGGAAGAGAGTCCTACCCATATTTCCTGATTTACCTTATCCCAGGTAATTCCTGCAGCTACTTCTGTGCCTGTTCCTCCAATCTGACGGAGCCATACCAGATTGCCGTCTTTGTCGTACCGGGAAACAAAAATATCATAATCGCCTTTGGAGGTGAGGGATTTGGAAATACCCTCTCCGGGCGCCTGGTTAACAGTACCTTTAAACTGTCCGATGACATACAGATTGTCATTTTTGTCAATGACTGACTGCAAAGGATAATTTTCTCCGGTTCCGGTAAAATGGGAAACCCATTGAACATTCTGGGAGTGAACATTCCCGGTGAAGAACAGAGAAAATGTCAATAAAATCCATGCTTTTCTTGTCATAAGGAGTTTATTTTAACAGCAAAAAATTTTTTGTATGCGAATTATCTTTTTGTATACATTTCTGAAATTATAAAAGTTTCACGGTTGATGTCATTAAAAAATTCTCATTAAAGCCGGTCAGCTTATTCCTCCAAATTCAAAATCGTCATCCGGCGCAGAAGCCGCAAGAGTATCATTGATGGACAGGGTGATAAGTTCAGGTTTTTCCCACGCCGGTTTTTTATCATCTCCCATTGTATTCACCTTTTAGTTAAATTTAAAATAAAAGTAAAAATACGTAAAAAAATACATATAATCAAATCCTTGCAAATGTGATTGTTATAAATACCCCTTATTCTTTTTTTACCCTACCATTTAATTAAACAAACTTAGGGGGCAATAAGTTTAAATCCTTTGCCATGGATATTCAGAATTTCCACAGCGGGTTCGTCTTTGAGGTACTTTCTTAATTTGGTGATATATACATCCATGCTGCGGGCATTAAAATAATTGTTGTCGGTCCAGATAGAGCGGAGGGCGAAGTTTCGTTCAAGGATCGAATTTTTGTTGTCGCATAGCAATTTAAGGAGGTCCGATTCCCTGCCGGTAAGCTTCTGGGTTTTCTTTCCGTCGGTCAGGATTTGTTTTTTGTAATCGAAGGTATAGCGGCCAAGTGAATATATTGTTTGTTCGTTTCTTCGGCCGGGCATGGTTCGTTTCAGGATGGCTTCGATGCGGAATACCAGTTCGTCCATGTCAAAAGGTTTGGTGAGGTAGTCATCGGCTCCGATGGAAAAGCCTTCAATGATATCTTCTTTGAGCGATTTGGCGGTGAGGAAAAGGATGGGAATATCTTTATTGATTTCCCGGATTTCACGTGCAAGGGTAAAACCGTCTTTGACAGGCATCATCACATCAATGATGCAGAGGTGATAAGGATTTCGCTGAAAATATTTGAAAGCTTTCTCGCCGTCTTTTACCCAATCGGTTTCGTACGATTTGGCGGCAAGATACTCGGTAAGAAGCATGCCAAGATTCTCGTCGTCTTCGGCCAGCAGAATACGGGTTTTTACTTCCATAGCAATTCAGTTTAATGTATTTAATTCCCGGGGCAGGAATACCTTAAAAGTACTTCCTTTGCCCACTTCACTTTCAACCTGGATGTTGCCTTTGTGTTCGTCCACGATCTTTTTCACGTAGTTGAGTCCCAGTCCGAATCCTTTTACAGTATGGATATTTCCGGTGGGAACACGGTAAAATTTCTCAAAAATTTTTTTCTGTTCTTCCTTGCTTATTCCAATGCCGTTGTCTTGCACTGTAACATATATACCGCGGTGAATGTTTCGTGTAGTGATTAGAATTTCAGGATCTTGGGCTGTGTATTTCAGGGCATTGTCAATGAGATTGGCAAACAGGTTGGTGATATGCATCTCATCACCCTCGATGACCGGATCCTGAGCTTTCAGGTCGAGGGTAATTCTTCCGTTGCGCTGGGATACCTGCAGGTGAAAATTCTCGCTGATGTTTTGAAGGACAGCATGAATGTTTACTTTTTTTATTTTAAGTTTCAGTTGGGTTTTTTCAAATACTGCCATCTGGAGTACTTTTTCCACCTGCAGAGAAAGGCGTTTTGTTTCTTCCCGGATGATTTTTGCCAGATGATCATAGTTTTTCTTTTCGGACGGAATGTTTTTATCGCTGAGCATTTGTGCTGCCAGCGAAAGGGTGGAAATGGGTGTTTTCAGTTCGTGGGTCATGTTATTGATAAAGTCGTTTTTGATTTCCGAGATTTTCTTTTGTCGCAGAATAATCCAGATGGTGATTGAAAAAATGACAATGATTACTGCAGAAAGAATGAATGAGGCAATGACAGTAAGTCCCAGTGAGCGGAAGATGTAACGCGACTGCGAAGGAAAGTAAATTTCAAGGAAATAGGATTTTTCAAGAATGTCTTCAGGGAAGAGATTGGTGGTATAAATCCGGGAAGAATGGGAAGGATGGTATCCTCTGGATTGATATACGATTTTCCCTTCCTGAGTTGTTTCCCTGATGCAAAATTCAAATGGCAGATGGATGGCTTTGGTAAGCAGTTCCTGCCGGATTTCTTCCTGAATTTTTGAGGTATCTATTCTTTCTTCTATTTTAGGGTGATGACTGATAAGTTTATCGATAATCTTTTCGATAAATACCACCTTATTTTGTACTTTTTTAATATATCTTTCCTGTAAATTCTTCCGGGTGATCACATTGTTTTGAATTTCGGCCAGCTTATCATTCATGATTTTAAAGGAATCGGGATCGAGTCCTTCATTTTTGAGACTTTTCCTGGAAAGATGATTGGCGTAAAGAAGAATGTTTTTAAGACTGTCTTTGACGATGTTGGGGTAGAGGGACCGGATGCTGTCCGGATCGGATGAGTTAATTTCTCTGGTTACATGGTAAATGGTTTCTTTGTCCTGAAGTTTTTGTGAAAGATTTCGCATGCTCTGGTAAACGCGATGATCGAAATAATGCTGATTCACGGTAATGGACTGGCGTATCCAGTAGGCCTGGATGGCGATAAGACCTGTCATGCTCACAGAAATCAGTCCGATCAGAAGAATCAGTTGTGTTTTTTTCATCCCGGCAACAGCAAGAAAATTTTTACCCTCTTTATACAAAGATAAGCCAAAGCGAGGAAAGATATGGCTTTTTAACAAAGATTAACAGCCTTTTCAGTAAGGCAATGAGAGATGGTTTATTTTGCCGGCATCAAGGCTAAATATGCCCTGTAACAGCGAAGATGTACGCAGGCAGTCGAGAATCTGTTTCTCGTTTTCCTTGCTCAACGTACCCGATACAATGAGTAAAAAATCAATGTTTTTGCAATCCGGCAACAGGTGTCCTTTTGTGCCTTTATTTTGTATCAGGTAGTATGCCCGTTCATTGGCTTCGTCGTCATAAAAGTACTGTGAAAATTCGTTCACCACCTGCCGGGTTTTGTGTATGGTAAGGTTATCTGTTCTGGCCAGTTGCAACGACAGCAGGCGGTTTATTTCCCATCCCACGCGGTAGTCATTTTCGTTGCAGGCAATTCCGATAAGGGTTTTTTGTCTTTCGGGAGGGAGTCCGATATGTATTTTCCTGGCGGCCATGGTGAGGGAATTATGACGTTTGTTCTTCTTTCCGGATGGCGTGTTCGGCGGCATCCTGTTCGGCTTCCTTTTTTGTTTCTCCTTCTCCCTCCGACAGGACTACATCGCCGTGATAAATACGGCAGGTGAAGTAGGGAACTTTGCCTTCGCCACAGGATTTTTCATTGCATTCGAAGCGGATTTCGTATTTATTTTTTTGTGCCCATTCAATGAGCCGGCTTTTAAAGTCTGTTTCTGTCTTTTCAATCGTTTCCAGATTCATCTGTCCGCCGATTACCTTTTTTATCACGAATTTTTTCGTAGTCCGGTAACCCCTTTTAAGGAATAAAGCGCCGATCAGGGCTTCGAGCACGTCACCGTAGTAATTTTTCCCCAGTTGTTGTCCGTTGCTTTCGGGAGTTAATTGTGCCAATCCTAACCGGATGCCCGTTTCGTTCAGATGTTGCCGTTTCACAATTTTGGAACGCATCTGGGATAAAAAACCTTCATCGCGGTCGCGGTAATGTTTAAAAAGATATTCGGCCACAATCAGATCCAGCACCGCATCGCCAAGGTATTCGAGCCGTTCATAATTAATGAGAGATCCTTTGTAAACAATGGATGAAGATCGATGAATGAATGGAATTTTATAAAAAGCAACATTCCACGGGACAAAACCAAGCACCGGGTAAATGTTTTTTGCGAATTTTTTTTCTTTACTCAACAACAGTTTTATGTTGTCGATGATATTCAATCACGGAATTTTTTAAAAATAACCGAGGAATTATGCCCTCCGAATCCGAAAGTATTGCTGAGGGCAGCATTAACTTCCCGTTGCTGGGCCTTATGAAAGGTGAAATTAAGTTTATAGTCAATTTCCGGATCTTCCGTTGTAAAGTTAATGGTGGGAGGAATGATGTTATGCTGAACCGCCAGGATGCTTGCAATGGCTTCGACTGCACCTGCAGCCCCCAGCAGATGGCCTGTCATGGACTTTGTGGCACTGATGTTCAGTTTGTAGGCGTGTTCACCAAATAATTTTTTGATGGCTTTGGATTCAGCGATATCCCCCAGTGGAGTGGCTGTGCCATGCACATTAATGTAATCAATGTCCGATGGCTGCATACCGGCATCTTCCAGGGCATTTTTCATCACGAGAACAGCTCCCTCTCCTTCAGGGTGGGGCGCGGTGATATGATGAGCATCGGCCGACATTCCTCCGCCTGCCAGTTCGGCATAAATCTTTGCTCCCCGTGCTTTTGCATGTTCATAGGCTTCAAGTACCAGGCCTCCTCCACCTTCTCCCATCACAAAACCATCCCTTGTTCCATCAAAAGGGCGTGAGGCAGTAAGGTAATTTTCATTGTTGGTAGAGAGTGCCTGCAGGGCGTTAAAGCCTCCCACACCGGCTTCGTTGATAGCAGCTTCTGAGCCTCCTGTAATGATAATGTCAGCTTTGTTCAGGCGGATCAGGTTAAAAGCATCAATCAGGGCATGGGTAGAGGAAGCACATGCCGATACGGTACCGTAATTAGGTCCCCGTAAGCCATATTTGATAGCAATATGACCGGCAGCAATGTCACAGATAATCTTGGGAACAAAAAAAGGAGAAAAACGCCTTGCTTGTGGATTTGTTGCAGTAAAAAATGTTTGAGCTTCTTCGAGAAAAGAACTAAAACCCCCAATTCCCGATGCCCAGATAACCCCTGCCTTATCTTTATTAAAGGATGCTTGGTCCAGGCCAGCATCCTTATATGCTTCTTCTGCCGCAATAAGGGCATACTGGGTATAAGGATCCAGTTTTTTTACTTCTTTGCGATCGAAATACTTAGACGGGTCATAATTTTTTATTTCACAGGCAAAACGGGTTTTAAAAGCAGAAGCGTCAAAACGGGTAATCCACCCTGCCCCGCTTACTCCGTTGACCAGATTTTTCCAGAATTCTTCCACTGTATTACCCAGTGGAGTGATGGCTCCAATGCCCGTTACTACGACCCGTCTAAGTTCCATGCACCTTTTTATTACTTAGCGTTTTCTTCAATGTACTTGATGGCTTCTCCCACCGTGCTGATCTTTTCAGCCTGATCATCAGGAATGGAAATGTTAAACTCTTTTTCAAACTCCATGATGAGTTCAACCGTGTCTAACGAATCAGCTCCCAGATCATTGGTGAAGCTGGCTTCAGGAGTAACTTCATTTTCATCCACTCCCAACTTGTCAACAATGATAGCTTTAACTCTTGATGCAATGTCTGACATAACTTTAAAAATTTAGTTTATACTTTAAAAATTCCGTGCAAAGAAATACAAATATCCTAAATTTTACACAAAATTTTGTTTCTTTTTTTCTAATCTTGTTGTTGATAAAGATAAAAAAATAAATTTTAATAGTTTGATTATGAATAAAATAGCAATTTTTGCTTCAGGTTCGGGGACCAATGCCCAGTGCATAGCCGAATATTTTCATCAACATAAAGAAATAGTTGTATCTCATATTTTTTCGAATAACCCGCAGGCCTATGTATTAAAAAGGGCAGAGAAAATGAATATTCCTGCCGTTGTTTTTACCCGTAAACAATTGTATCAGACAGGAGAGGTGTTGATGAAGTTAAAAGAGGCCGGGATTACCCATATTGTTCTCGCAGGTTTCTTATGGCTGATTCCTTTGTCGCTGATACAGGCTTATCCGCGCCGTATTTTTAATATTCATCCTGCTCTTTTGCCAGCCTATGGAGGAAAAGGAATGTATGGGATGAAGGTGCATGAGGCGGTAGTGAAAAACAGGGAAAAAGAAACAGGCATTACCATTCATTATGTGAATGCGGAATATGACAGGGGCGACATCATTTTTCAGGCAGTATGCCCGGTGGATGAAAAAGATACTCCGGAAGAAGTGGCACAGAAGGTTCATTCCCTGGAATATAAATACTATCCTCGCATCCTCGAGCAGGTGATTCTCGGCAGGGAAATTACGGGAAATTAAACAACAATGTTGATAATTTTCCCGGGTACCACAATTATTTTTTTAGGTTGTTTTTGCTGAAGATATTTCCGGGTATTCTCGTGCCGGAGAACGGTATTTTCAATCTCGGAAACACTCATAGAAAGTGGCAGAGGAAGCTTGTAACGTACTTTCCCGTTGAAAGACACAGGGTATTCAAAGGTGGTTTCGGTGAGGTATTCTTCGTTCCATTCCGGGAAGGGGGCATCGCAAATGGTGGTATTGTTCCCCAGTTGATGCCAGAGTTCTTCGGCAATGTGGGGAGCAAAAGGCGATAGCAGAATAAGCAAAGGTTCAAGAATCTCTTCTTTGAAACATTTCATGTCGGTGAGTTCATTGACACAAATCATCAGCTGGCTTACAGCGGTATTGAATGAAAAAGATTCAATGTCGGTGGTTATTTTTTTAATTGTTTTGTGAAGGATTCTGAGTTCACTGCTTGTTGGTTTTTCAGAAGAAACTCGCCAGTTGCCTTGTTCATCGTAAAAAAGTCTCCATAATTTTTTAAGAAAACGGTACACGCCGTCAATACCTTTGGTATCCCATGGTTTGGATTGTTCCAGCGGTCCCAGAAACATTTCGTACATACGCAGTGTGTCGGCTCCGTATTTTTCAATGATGGTGTCGGGGTTTACCACATTGAACATTGATTTGGACATTTTTTCAATCGCCCATCCGCAGATGTATCGACCATCCTCTTCTAAGATGAATTCTGCATGAAGGTATTCAGGATTCCATTTCCTGAAAGCCTCAATGTCCAGTACATCATTTTCCACTATGTTTACATCTACATGGATAGGGATATGGTCATACTGGTCTTTTTTTGAAAGAGTAACAAAGGTATTGGTTCCTTTGATGCGGTATACAAAGTTGGAACGTCCCTGAATCATTCCCTGGTTCACCAGTTTTTTGAAGGGCTCATCCTGACACACATAGCCAAGATCATATAAAAATTTATTCCAGAAACGGGCATAAATAAGATGGCCTGTGGCATGTTCTGTTCCTCCGATGTAAAGGTCCACATTTTGCCAGTACAGATTGGCTTCTGTGGAAACAAGGGCTTTGTCATTATGAGGGTCCATATACCGGAGGTAATAAGCAGACGATCCTGCAAACCCCGGCATGGTACTGAGTTCATATTTATAGCCTTCAGGGGTGTGCCAGTTTTTAGCTCTTCCCAGCGGAGGTTCGCCGGTTTCGGTGGGGAGGTATTTGTCTACTTCGGGCAGCGTGAGAGGAAGCTGTGAAAGGTCCAGCGTATAAGGTTGTCCATTTTTGTAGTACACCGGGAAAGGTTCTCCCCAGTAACGTTGACGGCTGAAAATAGCATCACGTAAACGGTAGTTCACTTTCCGGCGACCAATACCTCGTTTTTCAACTTCTTCGATGGCACGATGAATGGCATCTTTTACGTCAAGTCCGTTAAGAAATTCCGAATTGATCATGATTCCCTCTTTGGCATCGAATGACTGATGACTTATGTCACAACCTTCGATGAGAGGGATGATGGGAAGATTAAAGCAACGGGCAAAGACATAATCCCGGCTGTCGTGTGCTGGCACTGCCATGATGGCGCCGGTACCGTAGCCTGCCAGTACATATTCGCTGATATAGATGGGAATTTTTTTCCCGGTAAAAGGATGAATGGCATAAGTGCCGCAAAAAACTCCACTTATACGGCCTGTTTCAGCGATGCGCTCCCGTTCTGTATGTTTTTTTACTTCCTCAAGATATTTTTCCACTTCCTTTTTCTGGCCTGGTGCGGTTAATTTTTCCACCCATTCACTTTCGGGGGCAAGAACCATAAAGGTAACGCCAAAGATGGTGTCGGGACGGGTGGTAAATATTATCATGGTTTTTTCACCGGCCGGATTTTTATCAAGAGGGAAAAAGATTTCAGCACCTTCTGAACGACCAATCCAGTTGCGTTGTATTTCTTTTACCGGTTCGGGCCAGTCAATCTGATCCAACCCATCGAGTAAACGCTGGGCGTAAGCACTGACGCGGAGTTGCCATTGTTTCATTTTGCGTTGTTCTACAGGATGGCCGCCGCGGATGGAAATACCGTCTTTTACTTCGTCGTTGGCCAGCACCGTACCCAGTGCAGGGCACCAGTTTACCATGGCACTTCCCAGGTAAGCAATGCGGTATTCCATCAGGATGTTTAATTTCTCATCTTCCGGAAAAGATTTCCATTCTTCGGCAGTAAAAGATCGTACAGGTCCTGACGCTGCATTCACTTGCAAGTTGCCGTGTTTTTCGAATTCGGCAATCAGTTGTTCAATGGGTTCGGCCCGCCGGGTTTTGTTGTTGTAATAGTGGTGAAACATCAGGATAAAAGCCCATTGGGTCCATTTATAATAAGAGGGATCGCAGGTGCGTATTTCACGGCTCCAGTCGTACGAAAATCCGATTTTTTCGAGCTGGCTTCTGTACCGCCGGATATTATTTTCGGTGGTGATGGCGGGATGCTGTCCGGTTTGAATGGCATATTGTTCGGCAGGCAAGCCAAAAGCATCGTATCCCATGGGGTGGAGCACGTTGTATCCGCAATGTTTTTTATAACGTGCACAGATGTCGGAAGCAATGTATCCGAGGGGGTGCCCTACGTGGAGCCCTGCTCCTGAGGGATAAGGAAACATATCAAGAACATAATACTTGGGCCTGGCAGGATCAATGTCTACCTTGTAAATGTTGTTTTGCTGCCAGTATTGTTGCCACTTTTTTTCTATCTCCTGAAAGTTATATTCTTTCATGATGCAGGAAGTGTTTGTTGTAAAAACAAGGGATGATACACAGGGGCACAAAGGTAATAATTTTCCTGAGGATGCAAAGGATGTAACGGTTTCACGGGCACAATGGTTTTTTCAATACAGCCATGGCAATGTTTTCTACATGAGCTGTGTGAGGAAACATATCCACAGGCTGGATGGTTTCGATGCGGTACATGTCCTGCAGGAGGTTAAGGTCGCGTGCCTGGGTGGCAGGATTGCAACTTACGTAGATGATTTTTTCGGGAGACATCAGTTGAATGGTACGGATTACTTTTTCGTGCATGCCGGCACGGGGTGGGTCGATGCAAACCACGTGTGGCTTTCCATGCTTTGCGACAAACTCCGGTGTGAGGGTGTCTTTCATGTCGCCGGCAACAAAAACAACATTCTCAATTTGATTGATGGCCGCATTGGCCCGGGCATCTTCCACGGCTTCCGGTACCGATTCAATGCCCACTACCTGCCGGCAATGGCGGGCCAGAAACAGGGCAATGGTGCCTGTGCCGGTGTATAAATCATACACTGTCTCATGTCCCTGAAGCTGAGCCATCTCTTTTATCTTATTATAAAGGCGCAAGGCTTGCAAACTGTTTGTCTGGTAAAATGATTTAGGGCCTATGCGGAAAGAAAGGTCTTCCATGGTTTCCATCAGATGTGTGGCGCCACTGTAATGGACAAGCGGGAGATCGTAAATGGCGTCGTTTACCTTTGTGTTGATGGCATAATACAGGGAGCAAATTTCAGGAAAGGTATCTCTGAGATGGTTGAGTGTTTTGTTGATGATGTCCTGCTTGTTTTCCCCGAATATCACGATGACCATGAACTCTCCTTTCAGGTTGTTGCGCAGAATAAGGTTTCGCATCATCCCTCTTTTTTCACGGAGGTTAAAAAAAGTAAGATTGTTTTTCAATGCATATTCCTTCAGGGCCAGGCGGATGTGGTTGGACGGTTCAGGCTGAAGGTGGCATTTTCTGATGTCCAGTACTTTGTCGAATTTTTCAGGAATATGAAAACCAAGTGCCTGCGGGGGATGAACAGTGTTTCCGTTTTCGATTTCCTCACGGGTCAGCCATCCTGCATCGGAAAAGGTAAATTCAAGTTTGTTGCGGTATGCCCATATTTTTTCTGAAGGGAGGATGTTATTCCAGTGGCCGGTGTCGAGTTTTCCGATATGTTCAAAGGTATCTTTGACCTGTTTTTGTTTATATCGCAGTTGTTCGCTGTAAAGCAAATGTTGCCAGCGGCATCCGCCGCAGAGACCAAAATGTTCGCATGCGGGACTGATTCTTAAAGGAGAGGGAGTGGCTAAGGCCACAATGCGTCCTTCCATGTATTGTTTTCTTTTTTTTATCATTTCCACATCGCATACGTCGCCCGGAATGCCGTAAGGAACAAAAAGAACCACGTTGTTTACTCTTGCAACGGCTTTCCCTTCGGCACCGATGTCTTCAATGCAGATGCCTGTCAAAATCTCCCTTTTTTTGTTCTTTTTCATGCCTTCAAAGATACAGATTAAGGAAATGATGAAAAATAATCTCTTTTTTTCGGGTATGGTGAAAAAAAATAACGTATTTTCACACCTTTATTGTTATTGTGAAAAATATACCCACATGATAAAAATGTTTTAATACAAAGGCGGATGAAAAATATCGGGAGAAAATTTTTCCTGAAACATGTGGGATGCATCCGGTCTTTGAAGAATTAAATTTTATTTACATGAAAAAGATATTTGTATTTTGTTTTCTTGTTCTTTTTTCTGTGTGGACAAATGCTCAGGAAAAAGCCGGAAAGAAAGGTCCTAAAAAACATAAAGAGCTTAAGACGGAACTGGATTCTGTGTCTTATGCTTTAGGCGTTGCCATAGGTTCTACAATTCGCAACGGAGGTCTTTCAGACATGAATCAGAAATTGTTTTCCAAAGCTTTGCAACAAATGCTCGCAGAGGAAGAAGTATGGATTGATCAGGAACAGGGAGAGCAGATTATTACAGCGTATCTCCAGAAGCTGGAAGCAAAGAAGGGGGAAGCCAATCTGGCTGCAGCCAAAAAGTTCCTGGAAGAAAACAGAAAGAAACCCGGGGTGGTGGAATTGCCAAGCGGACTTCAATACAAGGTAATTACCGAGGGTACCGGCGAAAAACCTCTTCCTGGCGATAAAGTGACAGTGCATTATCATGGAACACTGATCAATGGAAAAGTATTTGACAGCTCGATAGACAGGGGTGAACCTGTCCAGTTGCAGGTAGACCGTGTCATCAAAGGATGGACCGAAGCCCTTCAGCTGATGCCTGCAGGATCTAAATGGATATTGTATATTCCTCCCGATCTGGCTTATGGAAACCGTTCCATTCCCGGAAGTCCTATTGAGGCCAACAGCCTGCTCATTTTTGAAGTGGAGTTGCTTTCCATTGAGCATCAGGAGGACAAACCAGCTTTTCAGGACATGTTTAAATAAAGTATAATTTTTAAAATCAAAAAAATGAGAAAAACGTTTGTTATGTTCATTGCAGGAATGATGATGATATCTTCCTGCGGAAAAAAAGCACACAAGAAAATAGCATTAAAAACACTTGCAGATTCGGCAAGTTATGTACTGGGTGTGCGTACCGGTCAGGATTTTATTGACATTAAAAAACAACTTCCCGGTTTTAATTACGATGTGTTTGTGGAAGCGATTTTGCAAACCATGGATAGCGTAAAACCCATGATTGACATGAATGCGGCACAGGCTATTTTTATGCAATATGCGCTTCAGGAAAAGCAAAAAGTGATGGAAAAGAATGTTACGGAGGAGAAGGATTTTCTGGAAAAGAATAAAACCAAGGAAGGGATAAAATCCATGGAAAGTGGTCTGCAGTATGAAATTCTGACAGAAGGCACAGGAAATGCTCCGGCCACTCTGGATGATACGGTAGTGGTTCATTACAAGGGAACTTTTGTGGATGGAACCGTTTTCGATAATTCGTATGAACGGGGAATGCCATGGAATGCTCCCCTGTCGCAGGCTATTCAGGCATGGCAGGAGATGATGCCCATGATGAAAGCAGGTTCAAAAATAAAATTGTATGCTCCTGCCGCTCTTGCCTATGGAGAAAGCGGAGCAAACAAGATGATGATTTTTGAAATGGAAGTTCTTGACGTAAAGCCCGCTAAAAATAAGAAGAAGTAAAACTCAATTGACGAAAGCTTAAAAAGAGCTGTACCTGCAAAGAGGTACAGCTTTTTTATTTACGGGCAGGGGATAAATCTTTTGTAAGTACTTTTGAAAGGTGCTGTGAGGTCGACGGGTTAAGCGGATCGCGGATGATTTTATGATTGCAATAGTAAAGGTACCTTTTTTTCTCCCGGTCCACCACAATCAGGGTAACTTCGGCAAAGGGTTCTTTCGGCATATACAGATAATAATATTCACCATAAGTTAACATCAGTGTGGCCACAAAAAGAGCCAATCCGCCTATCAGTTTTTCGGGATAATGACGCTGGGCATAGCCATTGATAAAAAGAAGGCCAAAGTACCGTCCCGGTTTGTTTCTGAGCAGTGCCACCACTTCATCTTCGAGGGACAGTTCGTTAAACTGGCGGTTGGATAACAATTCAAAACGGGACAGGTTTTTAAAAAAATACATAGCCCAGGAAGAATCGTCGTGGCTTTCCAGCGACAGGTAGCGGATTACACAGGGATACATCTGCCTGGACAATTCATTTTTAATAGTTTCATTGAAAGCCATGGTGAGGAGTTCACTGGGCATATCTCCCTGTCGCGAGTTGAGAAAAATATCACCCAGAGGTTCGTACAGGTAGAGCGTGTCAAGGTACATGTCTTTTAAGGCAACAGATCTGAGTTGAGCAGAGGAATATAAACTTATGAAAAAAAGTAATAGGAATAAAAGACGTTGTTTAATATAATGCTTCATCACAGTGTCACATTGTTTTTTCAAGAAAGCGGTTTTCCCCGGAAAGCGAACACAAGATAAATAATTTTTATTTTCTCCGGGAAAAATGATCAGAGCATTTCCGAATAGGCTTTTATCCACCAGAGAGGAAGATGTTGTGATTCCCATTGTTGCTGGTCAGATTCAACTTCTTCGTGGGTACAATCCTGAATGCGAGGGCAGTAAGTATCATCCAGCAGGAACTCAACTTTATTGTTCCGGTAGGCAATGACATAGGGATACATGCGGCAATCAAAAGGTCGTTTTTCGTAAATGGAACAGACATGTGTATTTTCATCATAGAAAATACATTTCCCGTTGTTTTTTTGTTTCAGCACCTTCAATGTACCATGAGAAGTTTGTACTTCTTCAGCATAGTCTTTGAAGAATTCTCCCTCTTCAGGAGTTAAGATAGCTCTGGTTTTGGAAGAACAACAAAACCCCGGGCAGGCAGAACAATTAATTTTTAACATCAAGAAAAATAGCCGGGGAGATGGTTATTCGTCCGGTTATTTTGTAGTAAAATTAAAATGTACAATTCAATAAAAAGAAGGCAACCGGGAGAAATTTATTCACCGATATATGAACAGGGAAGGAAAGAGAGACTTTTTCCCTCTCTCCGTCAGGGAAGAGAGAGAACATGACAGGGACTGAACAGGTCGAGGCCTACAGGGAGATGGTCGCTGAAACCATTCAGCCATCGGAGGCCCTGAAAAGAAGGGAAAGGGGTGAAACCTGTATGGCTTCTGTCGGGAAGTAATAAAAACGGGTAATGAAAAATACGGAACAGGGAAGGACGAGTGCAATAGCCATGCCCGGCGCGGAGGAGAGAGCCCGAAACAATAATGTGGTCAAAGACAGCCCAATGACCTCGGTACTTGATGCTTCCATAGTTGTTTTTCCGGAGGTAACCGGCCGAAAGAATATACAACGAGGTATCGCAGGGAATATCCCGGGAGGTTTTCGCCTGAAGTACATTCTTCAGGGATTCATCTTCGGGCTCGTCGTTAAAGTCGCCCATCAGGATAATTTTTGTTCCGGTTTGTGCAAAAAAAATGGAGTCGACAAGATGGCGGGCTACCAGGGCAGCTTTTTTTCTTTTCTTTATAGATGTTGCTCCTCCCCTGCGTGATGGCCAGTGGTTGATGAGGAGATGGATGGTATCGGTGTGCATCAGGACACCTTTGCAGTAAAGGATGTCGCGGGTGGTCTCTTGATCCGGAAGAGGAACGGGCACAGGAAAGGCTTTCAGCAGTTTAAAGCGGGAAGGCAGATAGGCCATGGCCACGTCAATGCCACGTGGATCAGGAGAATCAAAATGGACAATTCGGTAGTTGTAGCGTGAAAGAGCGCTGTAAAGAAAAAGGTCGTTCAGCACCTTGCGGTTTTCTATTTCGCACAATCCGATTATCGCAGGCATATTCCATTCTCCGGCAGCAGCAATTGCTTTTGTAAGATTGGCTATTTTGGATTGGTAATGGTCGGGGGTCCAGTGCTTCTTTCCTGAAGGGAGAAATTCATTGTCGTTTACAGCCGGATCATCAAAGGTGTCGAAAAGATTTTCCACATTATAAAACATCAGGCGCACTGAATCAACCGGTTGTGCATGAAGGTACATGCAAACCGTTGTAAGGAAAATCAAACTTCCTGTGAGGGGCCGGTTCATGGAATTTTTTGCCTGTACTTTTCTGTCAAATGGTTTGTTTCAGAAAGGAAATCAAAATCAGGTTAAGGCAGTTCTATCTTTTTGAATTTTGGTACCAGCAGATGCATGATGATCCAGGCAAGAAGGTAAGCAACCGCACACACCACAAACATAATTCCATAGCCAATGCGTATATCGCCCAGGGCTTTAAAGTGGTCGAACAACATCCCTGCTGCTTTGGCAATAAGAATTCCTCCTACAGCACCGGCCATTCCCCCAATGCCGGTCACTGAAGCAATGGCCTTCCGTGGGAACATGTCAGAGACAGTGGAAAAGATGTTGGCCGACCATGCCTGATGAGCCGAGGCAGCAATCCCGATAATGATTACAGCAAACCACATATTGTAATTTCCCAGCGATTGAGCCGAAAGAACAAGGAGGGGGAAGAGGGCATAAATAAACATAGCTGTTTTCCGGGCTTTGCTGGGGTTCATGCCTTTTTCCATAAACCTTTTGGGCAGCCAGCCTCCGAAGATACTTCCCACGGTGGTCATGGAATAAAGGACAGCCAGCGGCAGACTTACCTGCGTTCCCGTCAGGCCATACTGTTCTTTGAGAAAGGCAGGCAACCAGAAAAGGAAAAACCACCAGATAGGATCGGTAAGCAGTTTGCCGGTAAAAAAAGCCCATGTCTGGCGGTATTTTAACAAACTGAACCATGAAATCTTTTGGCCGTTTTCTTTTTCTTCTATCTCTTTTTCTTCTTTATCTCCCGTGATGTATTCATATTCACTTTTGTTTATTTTCCCTTTTTCCAGTTTACCGGAAGGAGAGGCATACATTGTTTCCCAGAAGATAAGCCATAGCAGTCCGATGGTCCCTGTAAGGATGAAAGCCCATTGCCATCCCCAGGTGACTGCAATCAGGGGCACTACCAGCGGGGCGATGATGGCTCCCAGGTTGGTGCCTGAATTAAAAATTCCGATGGCAAGAGCCCTTTCCTTGCGGGGAAACCATTCTGCAATGGTTTTATTGGCGGCAGGGAAGTTTCCTGCTTCCGGAAGTCCCAGTGCGGCACGGGCCATTCCAAAACCCAGCGGTCCCTTTGCAAAAGCATGGGCAATGGCTGCCGCACTCCATGCAAGAAGCGAAAAAGCATATCCCTTTTTGGTACCGAACCTGTCGATCACCCCTCCCATCACCAGCATGCCGGCAGCATAGGCTATCTGAAAACAAATCACAATGTTGGCATATACCGATTCATAATGAGCAGGATCCTGGCCGAAGAGACCTTCTTTTTCCAGAAAAGGCTTGAGGAGACTGATTACCTGGCGGTCGAGATAATTGACGGTGGTGGCAAAAAATACCAGTGCACAGATGGTCCAGCGGTAGTTTCCGATTTTTCTTAATGATTCATTCATGACACAGCAGGTTTTATGTTTGATTTTATTTTTTTTATGAGAGAAATGACCTGGGCTGTTTTTTCCTGTAGCAGGTCATAGTTTTTTGTCCGGATAATTTCTTTTGTAATCAGGTGTGAACCCATTCCCACACAGCAAGCACCTGCCTTGAACCATTGCCGCAGGTTGTCTTCGTCGGTAGTGACCCCGCCCGTGATGATGAAACTGGTCCATGGCATGGGGCCCTTGACGGCTTTGATGAAATCGGGGCCTCCCACCGACTGGGCAGGAAAGATTTTGACGAATTCTGCCCCCAGTTCTTCGGCATGGGAGATTTCAGTGACCGATCCACACCCCGGGATCCATGCAACTTTTCGCCGGTTGCATATCACGGCAATGTCATCTTTCAATACGGGCGACACAATAAAATTTGCCCCTTTCTGTAGGTAAAGAGCTGCCGTAGCTCCATCCAGAATGGTGCCTGCTCCGAAAATCATTCCCGGCAGGGAACGGATGACATAACGGTTCAGCTCGGCATACAATGCATGGGCAAAGTCGCCACGGTTGGTATACTCCATCACCCGTACCCCTCCATCGTAGCAGGCCTTGACGATGTTTTTTGCAATTTCCAGATCGGGGTGATAAAAAATAGGAATTAACCCTGTTTCATAAATCTGATGGGTTACCTCCAGTCTTGTAAATTGTGCCATAGGAGGGAAAATTTAAAATCCAAAGTATGATTTTGCATTATAATAACAGATGTCCTGAATAATTTTTCCTGTCCATTCCATGTCGCCGGGTAGCAATCCTGTCTCTATATCATTTCCGAAGAGGTTGCATAAAATTCTTCTGAAATATTCATGGCGGGGATAAGAAAGAAAGCTTCTCGAATCGGTGAGCATGCCCACGAAGCGACTGATAAGTCCGAGGTTTGAAAGGGCATTCAGATGTTTTTCCATCCCGTCTTTTTGGTCGAGAAACCACCATCCGGATCCCCACTGGATTTTGCCAGGGACCGAGCCGTCCTGGAAATTTCCAAGCATGGTGGCATATACTTCGTTGTCGGCGGGATTCAGGTTGTAGAGAATTGTTTTGGCGAGTTTTCCCTGGGAATCCAACCTGTCGAGGAACCTGGCCATGGCATAGGCCACAGGTTTGTCGCCGATGGAATCAAAGCCGGTATCTGGCCCGAGGGAACGGTACATGCGGGTGTTGTTGTTTCGCTGGGCTCCCACATGGTATTGCTGCACCCATCCTTTTTCAAAATCCATCAATGCCAGTTCATAAAGCATGGCCGATTTAAATCGGGCTGATTCTTCGGCCGAGGGCTGTTTTCCCTGTCGTACCTTGAGAAAAATTTTTTCAATCTCTTTCTCAGTATAATCTTCCGCATAAAAAGTGTCCAGCCCGTGGTCCGACATGCAACATCCGTTTTCATGAAAGAATGCATGACGTTTGCGCAAAGCCTCCAGCAGGTGGGCAAACGTACGGATGTTGGTTTGTGACACCTCTTCAAGCACCCGGAGGTAGTTGTTGTATTTTTCCAGGTCGTCGATGGCCATGGCTTTGTCGGGGCGCCAGGCCGGAAGTACTTTTATTTCAAACCCCTGTTCCTTGATGCGGCGGTGATGTTCAAGAGAATCCACAGGATCATCGGTAGTACATACCACTTCTACCCGCATTTTTCGCATCAGTCCTCTTACCGAATAGGAAGGGGTGGCAAGCAATTCAGCTGTTTTGTCCCATATTTTTTTTGCACTTGCCGGAGTGAGTAATTCGTTGATGTCGAAATATCTTTTTAATTCGAGATGTGTCCAGTGAAACAAAGGATTCCGCAGGGTGTAAGGAACCGTTTCGGCCCATTTCATAAATTTTTCATAGTCGGAAGCATTTCCGGTGCAGAATTCCTCGGGTATCCCGTTGCTTCGCATAGCCCTCCATTTATAATGGTCGCCGTACAGCCATGCCTGGGTAATGTTTTTAAAAGATATATCAGCGGCGATGTCGGCAGGGTTCAGATGGCAGTGATAATCAATGATGGGCATGGAGGCGGCATAGGTATGGTAAAGCTGTTTTGCTGCAGGTGAGAGCAGTAAAAAATCTTCATCAAGAAAAGGTTTCATCTCTCTTCATGTTTAAATTTTTCCAGCGGCCAGATGGCCCACATGTTCAGGGTAAATAAAAAATTTCCCCGGCATCCTGTTCATCCGCTGCTGGATGTAATGCGTCTTTATTGTGTGGGCACAGGTTTTTGTTTTTCGTGTACGTACACGAAAGTAGTTATTTACCGGTTAACTTCCAAGTGGAGGATAAAGATTTTTTACAGGAGCGAAGATGAGGGAAAGGAATTTATACACCAGTTTGGCTGCTGTAAAGTCTGAGGATTTTTCCCGGGGGTTAGGGCATAGTTCTACCACATCAAAACCCACTACTTTGCGGTAACGGACAACTTCCCGCAAAAAATCAATCACCATGTACCATGAAAGTCCTCCTGGTTCAGGGGTTCCCGTAGAAGGCAATACCGAGGGATCGAATACATCGAGGTCGATGGTCACATACACCTGTTCGGAAAGTGTATTGATGGCTTCCCTGATCCATTTTTGATGGGAGTGTATCTGTTCGGCGAAAAATACTCTTCCGGATACAAGAGAAGGAGTTTCGGTGATGTCAAGGCTGCGGATTCCCACCTGGGTGACAGGACATATTTCTGCAGCCCTGGCCATGATGCAGGCATGGTTATGTTTGCTCCCGCGGTAACTTTGCCGAAGGTCGGCATGGGCATCGAGTTGCAGCACACACATACCCGGGTAGTGTTCAGCATGGGCACGGATGGTTCCTTCCGAGACGGAATGTTCTCCTCCCAGCACAACCACAAATTTGTTCCGGGAAAGCCATTGCTGGCAGGTGGCATATACGGCTTCAACCATTTTTTCGGGTGTCCGGCTTTCTTTGATGGGGGGGGCGGTAAAAATGCCCTGCCGGAAAACTTCGGTTCCTGTTTCGATATCGTAAAATTCAAGGTTGTAGGAAGCTTCAAGCAAAGCTTCCGGACCTTTGTCTGCTCCTTTCCCATAGGTACTTGTTTTATCATAGGGAACAGGAAGCAGGACAATAGAAGCATTGTCCGGATGAATGAATTCCGGAGGAAAATCTCCAAAAGGCCGCATCAGGAAAAAATGGGATACACGTAATTAAGGAAGCATATTCCCACCAGGGCGGTTCCATATTTTTTCCGGGGGACAAAATGCTCGGTGATGCGTTCGATGTTTTTCAGGTAGTATTTTTCGGAAAAGCCGTTGCGGTACAATTCTTCGAGGCTGTCATCAAGGTTTTTCAGCAACTGTTCCATGCCATAGGTTCCGTTGTGTTCGCACACCAGCCCTCCGAATTTTTCATGGGTTTTCCGGTTGTAAAGCCAGCCGTAAATAATTCCGGCGCAGGCTTCTTCTCCTTTGGTGGCATTGCATACCGACATAATCGATTCCATTACAGCCCCGTGTTCAAGGTAGACAGGCTTTTCTACTTTTCTGGCGATTCCAGGAAGGATAGAGGAATAAGTCATGATGTTACACATTTCGATTCCGGCTTTTTTAAGGGCCAGATGGTAAGACCCTGCATGAACGGTAATATCACTTTCGCCGGAACCTTTGGTGACAAAGTAATCCCGGGGGATCCGGTTACCTACAAGAAGTCCCTTGACTTCTTTTTCAACCGAAGAAAGACTTGAGAGTAAAACCTGATTTGTCATTTCTCATCATAAAATAAAAGGTTAAATTTTCCGGGTTTAAGTTTTCTTTTAGGAGCTTTAACTTAGTTGCTCCGTTTGCCGGCCTGGTGGAGCCGGAGCCCACCTTCCTGCAGACACAGGCAAAAAGGACAACTGCCGGACAGGCAATATCTGTAAAGAAGAATTTAATAAGTACAGTTTGTGACTTATGATTACCGCAAACAACTTTTTTGTTATGCGATCAGGCGGATAAGAATAATAAAAATCAACCCAGTGTTTCACCTCTCTTTTTCAGGTTAAAGGTTTTATCTTTTTTACTCCGGAAAAACTGGCTTTTCCGGAAAAAATGAACGCAAATTTAAAAAAAAATCAAACACATCAAATTTTTTTTACTTTTTTTATTCTCCGGTTTGTTTTTCAGTTTGTGTAAAAAGATTTGGCCGCGCGTCAAAAAGCGTTGGATAGTCCTCGTCAAATTTTGCCAATATCGAACGCATGATGGTTTCCCTCATAAAACGGGACTGGTTACGTACATGGTATTTTTCAAAATAATAATTCAGTGCCTTCATCTCAAGGTTATTGAAACGCAATGCTTTTTTTCTTGTCCGTTTCAAATCCTCTGCATCGTAAAACCATGTTTTGTTTTTCACTTTTCTTCTTTTTTCTTGCTTTCGCCCCTTGAATTCAGGAGTAAAAATATAAAACAGTAAAGGCGGTTCCAATACATGAAGGCTAAAGATATTAACGGGATTTTGTTAAAAAGTGTTTTTTTCAATGTTATGCCGTATTTTTATCCTGTAATAAGTAGAAAATATATGGAGACAAAGGATTTTATTGTAAAACGGCTGGGACCTTGCACCGTGAAGTCGCCGCTGACATTGTCCAAAACCAATGGGGACGGACAGTATAATTATGTGGAAGACGATGAACGGATTCTTTATGACGTGTCGTTAAAAAATTATCTGCAAACATGCAAGCAGGGCGGAGAACCTCTTTCGTTTGAAAAGGCCGGCCCTAAGGAGATGTTGTATTTTGAGCCTGCCAAGACACGGGCAGGAATAGTGACCTGCGGGGGGTTGTGTCCGGGGCTGAACAATGTGATCCGGAGTCTGGTGGTTCAGCTTTATAGTCGATATAAGGTGACTAAAATTCTGGGTTTTCGATACGGATATGAAGGCCTGGTCCCTTCGTACAATCATGATGTGGTAGAACTTACGCCCGACAAGGTAGACGATATTCATCATCTGGGCGGTTCGGTTCTGGG
>Ga0272448_1002774_pt1 | contig 21510 bp, 17 predicted proteins | sample YNPCB0191_FD_202220 | JGI IMG/M metagenome (GOLD analysis project Ga0272448, IMG submission 202220) | Hot spring sediment microbial communities from Yellowstone National Park, WY, United States - YNP-CB-019-1 | ecosystem: Environmental > Aquatic > Thermal springs > Hot (42-90C) > Sediment... | reverse complement strand
GAAACCGCTACCATCGTCAACGAACACAGCAGGTTACGATTCAGGTTCATATAGACCCCCTATACCTGCTCCGTTGTTACTTCCCATTCGCCCTCGATTTTCTTGCCGCTGATAAGCTCGCCCTCTACGGTGCGAAGGCGTTGGAAACGAACCTCCTCCCACTCCTTGGGGCAGGCAGTGCCGATCGCGGTCTCACCCCAGTAGTCGCTCACGAAAGCGTCGTTGAGCGCTTGGAGGTAGAGGCCGTTACTGGTGACGTAGTAAGCGGCCTGACGCGAGCCGGAGCTCTCGAAGATCTGGATCCAATCGGGGTCAACGTAGCGGCCCGGCAGCGCTTGCCCCAGCTCGCGGAGCAAGCCCCTGGAGTCTTCCATGTGGGACGCGGCCAACCAATAGGCGGCCAGCGTCCAACCGTAGTAGGTCTTCTCCCGGACGCCCGCGCAGAGTTCGTAGCGGCGTTCGTAGGCCCGGCGGACGTGCTCCTCGATCTCTCCGAGCGGCAGGAAGGTAAGCGGGTTGAGCTGGACGGGATGTTTCTCCTTGCCGATCTGTTCCGCACCTTGTACGCCCTCGCACGTGGCCAGGATGCCGAGATTCCTGTCGAGCAGCCGACCGAAGGACAGCCCGTCCGTGACGATCTCCTGCCAGTGGCCTAACTCCACATCGCTGAGCCCCAGCCTCTCGGCCATGGCCAGTGCGGCCTCCAGTGTGTACTGGGCGCTGTAAAGGGCGCAGAGATAGTTCCTGGCGTTGTGCCCGCCCATCTCGTCTTGCCCCATTGACGGCTCCACATGAATCCCCCAGGTATCCCCCGACTCGATATGTGCGATCGAACCGTAGAAGCGAGCGGATTCGCGTACTATCGGCCACGCGACTTCCCTTGCCCATTTGTCGTCCTGCAGGTACAGAGCCGTCTCCCGCGCCATCCGGGCCGGGTACGCGGCGTTGTGAATCTCGAACTGGTACCAATTCGGATAACCATCCGAGAGGAGTCTCGAGCCCCGGCCGATGGGAAACTCCCACGCCCACATCGCGCCGCGAGCCTGATAGATGCGACGCGTGTAGTCCAGCATGTCGTCGAGGTATCCGCGGTAGAACTCGACCCACGAGCGGGCTATGTCGAGATGGCCGAGGCGGAGAAGTGCGGCATGAATGTAGGAGACATCCTGTGGGAAATGGAACGGCCAGCCGTTGCCCGTCCAGCCCATCGGCGCTGCGGGGGAGCGCACGTCGGGCGCGTAGCTGGCGAGAACATAGTAAAGCGACCTTGCCCAAAGCGCCTGGTACTCCGGGACAGGCACCTGAATGAAAGCCGTACCCCAGCGCCGATGCCACGCCTGGGCCGCCTCGGCAAGAAACTGTTCGGGAGCGGCGACGGCCTTGATCTCTTCGCAGAGCCCCGCCTCGCGACGCACCGCGGCCGTGGCGATGAGGAGGAAATGGCGTCCGCGTTCCCCGGCGAAGCTGATCCGCAATCCCTCGCCCGTCGGCTCGAGCACGGCCTGTCCCTCGCTCGAGATCACTCGAAGAGCCAAGGTACTCTCCGCCGTCCCGACCTCGATCCGGCAGAGCCACCAACCCGAACCGGCCTCCACCGTCCGCGCCTCGCCGGTAACGTGTTGGTTGTAGTGGGTGGTCAAGTCCGTAACCGGAGCGAGCAGGAGTGCCGGCATCTTGCCGCCGGGTGCCGTCTCGTAGCGAAGCTCAACTGCGAGGAGGTCGCGTCTGTCCGGATGGAAGGTGTTCGAGAGCTGGTAGCGCAGGTGCGGGGTCCGGAGCTCGGTTCGGAGCAGCCCGTCGTAAAGCTCGAGCTCCTGCCGGTAGCCGGAGACTGGTCCGGGAGGAAGTGCGTCCCATCCGAGGCGGGCGATCGGGAGCCAATAGTCGAGTCCCCAACCGCCGCGATGCCAGTGGTCGGCGTGCATCAGTACGGTATTGCTGAGACTCTCCAGGGGCCGCCCGCGGAAGCCGTTGTTCATCAGACCGTAGGCGTCGAAACAGGCGCCGCACCGGCCGCTGCCGAGGTAGAGGTTGAGGTGGTCGCTCATCCTCAGCGGCCACCGATCCCGAATGATGTCTCCTGCCAGAAGAGCTTCTCTCATCACCTACTCCCGGTTAGATCGAACTGTCCCATGGCCCAGGCGTCCTCCTAAACGCTTGCAGCTCGGCCTCGTTGCGCGCTGTAATGTGCGGGAAAGCCTACTGGCTGCGGTAGAGCTCGAGGAGTCGTTCGAGTCTACCGGTGCTGTCGTCGAGGCCGCCGGGGCGATTGCGCGCAAGCCAGAGCCGGCGGTGCTCCGAGACGATCCCCGCCAGTTCGTCCGCCAGCACCTTCCGCGTCTTCGACGGGAGGTTGGCGATCCCGCTACCGTCTTCGAGCATTCGCACGATCGCGAGACGACAAGCGTGGCGTAGCATCGCGGCAGCGTTGCGGTACTCGTCCACGATCAGCCTGGAGTCCGGGCGGTCTAAGCTGGCTCCGGAAATGCGGGAGATCGTCTGGTCAATGTATTCCTCCGTGCGCTCCAGGCTCTCTACTGTGAGTTCGGCCATCCAGCCCTCCGTGAGGGGATGCTCTGGACGATAGAGGATGAGCGAGAGTACCGAGCAATTGCCGAGCAGGACGCCGGGCACCTTGTAAGCGTTGCCGAGATCGTAGACGAGCCGGCCCATGACGCCGGCCCGGTCGTGGAAGGCGTGGAGGTCGAGCACCCTGGGCAGGTCAATATCCCGGTTCGGCTGTGCGGCCCAACTGACCGCGGCTCCGTAAGCATAGCCGAGGTACGAGACAGGCAGCGGCTGCCAGTGGCCGTTATCGCCCCAGTCGGTATTCAGGTAGCCGACGGCTCCGTGTGCGAGTCCGTTCTCGGCGGCGTTCCAGAGATTGGCGACCGCGTTGTCCGTTCGTCCGGCAATACTGTTCCAACTCGATGTGCCGGGGCAGACGTAGAATGGGACGCCGGCCTCGGCGAACTTCTCGCCGTCCTTTGCAAAGGGATGGTTCGCCTCGTAGCCCCACTCGAGCGCGATGATGTCGGCGGGCAGTTCCGGGATCAGTTCCGGGTGGTGCATGATGATGTCGCCCCAGAACTGCATGGTTCGGCCCTTCTTCTGAACGATCTCATGAATCTTGAGGAGGAAGTCGAGGTAGACCCGCCCGACGCCATGCTTCTCGCACGCCTCCTTGCTTCGGCCTTGGCCGAGATCGAAGGTCTCGTCACAGCCGACATTCACGAGCCGGCTCGTGAAGTGGGGCAGCAATTCGTCCATCAACTCGCCGATCAACTGGATCGAGCCCGGATCGAGGGGGCAGAGGCTGAAGAGCCGCTCCGGGTGCTCCGCAAGCGGTTTGTAGCGGTCGTGCATGAGCCAGCGGTGCATGTGGCCGAAGGAGTTCTGGTTGGGCACAAGCTCGACGAACCGGCTCCGACAGTGCTCATCGAGTTCCAGAATCTGCTCGCCGGTCATGGGAGATGCCTTCTCCCAGACGTCGCGGTGGTTTCGATAGGCAAAGGCGTGCTCCGTGTAGAGCTGGAATTGGTTGATCTTCCACTCGACGAGGAGGTCAACGAGCGAGTAAAGCGTGTTCATGGTCGGGACCTTGTCCCGGCTGATGTCGAGTGTAACGCCCCGGCTCAGGAAGTCTGGCCAGTCGTCAATCCGCAAGCACGGAAGCGACCCCTTGGGGGATTGGCGGGTGATCTGACGCAGCGTCATGGCCGCATAGAACGCACCCGCGGGATCGTGTGCGACGATCCGGACTTCGTCCGGGCTGATCGTGAGGCGATAGCCCTGGGGCTGCGGAACAAGGCTCGGATCCACATGAACCGCCGCGCCGACTCGCCTCGAATCCGTTCCGCGGGCCGTCAGCTCCCACTTCGGCCCGACGTGCTCGAGCGCCTTCTGGATCGCCAGCCCCGTCCGAAGCAGCGAACTTGCGTGTTCTCCTCCCAACCAGATCAAGCGGTCCGGCCGGAGCGTATGCATCCCCTCCAGGCAGACGAGGCGTCTCGGTTTCGGCAGCAGAATCGGTTCCTGGGTCATGCTCACTCCTCCGCAAATCGAGAAAGAGGACCGGAGGTCGAAGATTGGCAAACGGCCCGGTCATTCGCAATCGTTTTCGCGCTCGTTCTCGGCCGTCTGTCGGATATCGTTGTCTCCGGATTCAACTCCATGCGCTGAGGGTAGCCGAATATGGTTTACAGGTCAAGCGAGCTTGCTGTCTGGATTCGTAACAGCGTCACCGCGAGGCCTAACCCCTCACGCTGTAATAGTGGCAGGTCAGCCGATGAGAGCCTCCATGTCAAGAGCCGCGGGAATCGCACTGATTTGTGCGGTGGCTGTGATGACAGGGTGCACGAAGCAGACCGGGCTGGTCGAAACGTATCAACTCGACAACGGCCTGACCGTCCTCCTGCGTCCCGTACCTGGGGCCGAGCAAGTCGCAGTCGTCACGCTCTTCGACCTGGGCGGCGAGCACGACCCCGGCGGTAAGTCCGGTATGGCGCACCTGATGGAACACCTCTATTGCACGGCCGGCGCCTCGGGAGACGCCCGCGCGCGATTTCACGGAAATCCAGAAACGCTATGGGACGGGATACAATCAGCAGACCGGCATCAACTGAAGCTCGACGGCGCCGGTCCGCGTACAGCAATTCAACGCGTCAATGACGCCGACATGGAGAACCTGGCTGCAAGCGTCTTCTCCCCGGCTAAGCGCGTCGCGGTGATTGTCGAAGTGGAGAAGCGGGGCGGGTAGCCACAACGATAGGGCCTACCCGTCCGCGTTCCGTCCGTCGAAAAGGGCGTGAATCCGGGTGAGGGTAGCTCCCGTGGGGGCGAGGCCGTACCGGGCGGCAGTCTCTCGGAGAGCGCGAAGCGAGCCGAGGAGCGATTGTGTCCGTTCGTCGGATTCATCGCGATAGTCGAAAGTGTTGTGCGTGATGGCGAGGATCGTCTTGAACGGGACGGCCCGCTGTTCGGCGAGGGCGCGGTCGAGCGTTGTCCGGTGGTCCTCGGCTCGGCCGAACTCTATCCGGTATTCCATCGGCGAAGTCCCCTGCCAGAGCCGGCGGCTCGGATCACCGGTGATCGGGACTTCGAGGAAGTCAAGGTCCCCCGGAATCAGTCGGAAGGCTGGATGGGCGTGATGGGCGTAGCGGCAAGCGCTTTGCCAGCAGCTTCGCCACGTCAGCACGGTACGCTCCGGACTCGAGAAGCTCCCTTGCCGGAAGCCGAGCGAGTGGGCGACCTGGTAGGTCGAGTCGTTGGCCGAGAGGTTGCCGGGACGGAAGCTCGTCGGCTCGAAACCGAGCGAATCCGACCAGACCTCGAGCCCCCGCGAGATCAACTCGAACTGCATCTCGGCCGGGTACGCCGCAAGGTACTCCGTGTAGCGATTGTCGCCGAAGCTCTGGGGATGGAAGTGCATCCCGAGCTCTACCCGGTCGCCCTGCAGCGAACGGAATAGCCGGGCGTGCCGGGCGGCACAGTTGGGCACGATGAACAGCGTGACCGCAAAGCCGGCTTCGACGACTCGCTCCACATACCCTTCGATCGCGCGTTCGCTCAACTCCCACGACTCCGGTCCGCCGGTCGGCGATTCGGCCGCGACCCGCTCGCAGTCCATCGTGAAACAGCAGTAAACGGCCTCGGTCAAGAACGCACTCCTCCGTGGCGTGAGCTCAGGGGAATTGGATCTGCACTTTCATCGAGGCCCCTGACCTGCCGACGAGTCCCAGAGCGTCCGGGAGCTTCTCGAGCGGGAATCGGTGGGAGAGCAGCGGACGCACGCTCACCGCGCCGCTCTGAATGAGCCGCAGCGCGGGTTCGAACGTCTGGTTCAGCGAAAATGCGCCGACGATCGTGATGTCCCGCCGGTATACGTCGAAGGGACTGAGCGATATCCGGCCGTCCGGCGGACAGACACCAAAGACCAGGAACTTGCCGCCGGGGCTCGTGAACTTCAGGCCCCTCTCGACGACAGCGGGAACGCCCGTCGCGTCCACGACGAGCTCGAAGCCCTGCGGGCGGGCCGAGCGAAGCTCCTCGTCCGAGGGACAGCACAGCGTCCGGCTCGCGCCGAGCGTCTCCGCGAGGACAAGCCGTTCACGGTTGAGGTCCACGACCGTGAGGTGTCCGGCGCCGCACCGCCGGATACTCTGCAGCAGGAGAAGGCCGATCGGGCCGGCACCGAAGATGAGGACGCTCGCGCCCGGCTCGACGCCAGCCCGCCGCACTCCCCACAGGACGCAGGCCAACGGCTCTACGAAGGCTGCCTCCTCGCAGGGAAGCTCCCCGATCGGGTACACGTTCGTCTCCGGGGCCTTGACACACTCCGCGAACCCGCCGGGCAGCGTGACACCCAACGCTCCGAGCGAGACGCACTGGTTGAACTTCCCGACTCGGCAGAAACAGCACATGCGGCACGGAAGCACCGGGTCAACAGCCACGCGCTGACCGAGCTGCAACCCAGCCACCCCCCGGCCGAGGGCCGCGACCTCACCCGCGAACTCGTGGCCCCCGACGACGGGGTAAGAGGCGATGAACGTCCCCTCGAGGATGTGATGGTCGGTGCCGCAGACGCCGCACGCCTTCGTCCGGACGACGACCTCGTGCGGGCCAGGCTCGGGCTCCGGCAGGTACGCAAGCGAGAGCTTGCGCGGCCCTTCGAAGACAAACGCCTTCACTGCTCGACTCCGGGTTCCAACTCTCTGAGCAACTCCTCACGGTCGCGCTCCATCTGTCTAACGAGTGCATCACGCGACGAGAAGGTACGTTGTTTCCGGATAAGGCGGAAGAACTCCGCTTCGAGCAGCTCGCCGTAGATCAGGTCGTGGAATCCTTCGAGGTATACCTCTGTGACCGCCTCCGACGCGCTCGGATGAAAGGTCGGTCGGATGCCGATACTGACGAGAGCGGGGTAGCACCTGCCACGGACCGCGGCCCGGCCGGCATAGACGCCGGCAGGAGGACGAAGCGTGTGGAGCGGCTGCAGATTTGCGGTCGGGAATCCCAGCGCATGGCCCCGTCCGTCGCCGTGAATCACGGTCCCGATGAGCGAATAGTGCCGCCCCAGAAGCTTGCGGGCCAGCTTGAGGTCGCCGGCGAGAACCGCGCCGCGCACAGTCGTGGAACTCACCGGATACCCGCCCACCTTCACCGGTTCCGAGGTACGGAACTCGAAGCCGTACTCCTTGGCAATGGACGCAAGCAGTCGAACGTCCCCGCTGCGTCCACGACCGAACTGGCAGTAGTACCCTACTATCACACCGCTCGCGCGCAGCCAATCGACGACGTAGCTCCTGACAAACTCCTCTGCGCCCATCTGTGCCAACTCCTGGTCAAAGTGGAGCACCACGGCAGCATCCACACCGCTCGCTTCCAGGAGGGAGAGTTTTTTCTCGACGGGGGTGATGATCGGAACGGCCTGTCCGGAGACGACGACTCGCGGGGGCTGGTCGAATGTCAGGACGACCGAATCGCGGCGGGCAGTCCGCGCCCATGCGACGAGGTCCGAGAGAACCTTCTGGTGCCCAATGTGAACGCCGTCAAAGGTGCCCAGCGTAACGACAGGAGAGCGCAGGGACAAGCTCTGCCGCCCAGTGACGCGGAGCACTCGACCTTACCTGCTACTTTAGGTCGGGAATCAGGACCACCATGCCCGGTTCCAGCCGGTCCGGTCGCGAAAGCTGGAGTCTCTCCTTGTTGGCCTGGTAGAGAGCTGTCCACTTGTCCCTATCCCGGTAGAACTTCGCTGCGATCCCCTCGAACGTGTCACCCCTGCGTGCGGTGTACCGGAGGCCGGCAGGCTCCGCAGCAGCGAGCGCGGGAGTGCCCGACGTCCTCGTGGCAGCAAGTTTCTCGGGTTTGTCGCTCGTCTTCTGGGGCGCCTTGGGGATGACGAGCTTCATGCCCGGCATGATGTGAGCCGGATTCGGCCCGATCACATCTTTGTTGGCTTCGTATATTTCCTGGTACCGGTTAGCCGCTCCGAGCTGCTCGCGGGCAATCTTCTGAAGGGTGTCGCCCTTCTTGACGATGTAGATGCTGCCGCCCTCGACCGCGGGCTTCTTTTCGGACACTTCGACCGTCTCCTTAGCCTTTGCGGGGCCGCGTTCGCTGGCCGTCTTGGTTTGCTTGGCCTTCTTCGGAGTTTTACCGCCGGTCGTCGGTTTCGACGCGGCTTTTTCCGCCTGAGCGGGCTCGGTAGTTCCGGCCGATTCAGTCGCGGTTCCGGGCTGGGGCGATGCCGCTCCGGTAGTATCCTGAGCGACGCCGCCATGAGGCCCGCCCGTTGCCGTCTCGGAGGTCTCGGGTATCCCGCCGAGCGAACCTGGCTCCGTTTTCTCTTTGGGCTTTGTGGCAACGGCCCCCGGCGTGCTCCCCGTTGTGCCCGTCCCTGCACCGGCGGTGGCGCTTTCAGCAGCTCCGCCTGCCGGGGCGGTTGCCTCTTCCGTCGTTGCAGGCGGCTCCCCGCCACCCGTGCCCGACGGCGTCTGCTCGGCAGTCCCTGCCGGAGCAGAGGCACTACCCGAAGCAGTAGAGTTAGGCTCCTCGTTCTTGGCAATGCCGCCTCCGGTGCCACTTTCCGAACTTGCGGTTGACTCAGCAGAGGTGCCTTCATTCCCCTCCGACGTCTCCTTTGGAGACTTGAGCCAGATGAACACAGCGACAGCAGCCGCGGCGATGAGGATCGCCAACCCGATCTTCGCATCCCTGCTCACAGCCTTGCTCCTTTCTTCTCTATGCCCTTCTACCGGCAAGCTCCGCCAGAGAACCGGCCTTTCTGGCGCGCTTGTACCAGACGTAGACAATCGGACTCGCGATGTAAACCGTCGAATATGTGCCCGAGATGCAACCTACGATCATGCAAAACGCAAAGTCCTCCAACGCTCCGCCACCCCAGATAAAGAGCGAAACAACCACAAGCAAGACGGTGAAAGTGGTCAAGATCGTCCGTCCAAGCGTCTGATTCACGCTCAAGTCCACGATCTCACCGAAACTCTCTCGTCTTAGTATTCTAAGGTTTTCCCTGATCCTGTCAAATATGACGATGGTGTCGTTGACCGAAAAGCCGATGATCGTGAGGATGGCAGCCACGATGGTGAGATTGATGGGACGGTGGGTGAGGACTACGAACCCTGTGGCAACGAGAGCGTCATGGACCAGGGCGATGACGGCGGCAACTCCGTAGCGGAACTCGAATCGGAACCAGAGATAGGCGATCATGGCAACCCACGAGAGCAAGAGGGCAAAGAACGCACGCCAGAGCATTTCCTTGGCGACTTGCGGCCCGATCTTCTCGACTCGCGGGATCGGAGAGGTCACGTCGTACTTCTCGGCGAGCCGAGCCGGCAGATCCTTGGCTCCCTCCTTCTCGACGGCGATCTCGTAGCTTAGCATTGTTTGCGTCCCGCCGACAGCCTTGACCTCGACCTTCTTGAACTCCCACGCAACAAGCTGCTTGCGAATATCCTCCGCCGTCGGGGATTTCTCATCTTTCTTGACATTGAGGCGGTACATAGCTATATCGCCTTTCGCCCCAAGCTGCTCCACGCCCGCGGGTGCGAGATCGTCTTTGAAGGCAGCCTTGATACCACTTGCAATGCTCACACTGTCGAGTACTTTCTGGAGGATACCCGCTGCCGTCTTCTCATCGGGGAGGCTCGTCAGCACTTTGAGCTGGTGGCCTACGCCCGCGGGGGCTTCTTCCAGTACCCACGTGCCCTTCCGGGTCGCAAGCTCGGCCCTGATCGCAGCGACGGGCAATGGAGTCGCAGAGCTCACGAGGAACTCGACTCCACCGGCCAGGGGCTGCTCGGGCAGCCGTTCTGGAATCCCGACCTCCTTCACATTCGCGGCTCCCAGAACATCCCGGAGAATATCGGGGAGTTTCTTCGGGTCGCGCATTGAAGTCTTTGCGATGAACGTCGAGTCTTTCACCTCGACCGTGCAATTGTAGCCCTTCGCAGTCATGGCGGCGACGATCTGATCCGCAGACATAGGCTTAGCCAGCTCGAAGGCAACTTTCGATCCGCCCGCGAACGGATCGAGCCGCACCCGGCTGTCTGCCTGGTCAGCCTTGACAGGTTCGACCTTGACCTCGGAAGACTTGATCGTCCGTATGGAGAAGTCCGGCGACATATTCTTCCCGAGCCCAGCCAGCGCGGTTGTATGCATGGTCTGTACCTCGGCATCGCCGAGGCCGGGAAGCTGCCAGACACGCTTCGTCACCTCTTCTTGTGTCATGGGCTTCCGAAATGACACCTGGATCAGCGTCCCGCCTCGGAAGTCCACGTCGAACGCCCTCTCGCCCCGGACGGCAAAGTACCCCATCGTGCAAACGATCACAATAACCGAGACAACCACTGCAGGGACCCAGTAGCCGACGAAGTTCAGGTTCGGGTTCTCGAGGATATGGAACATCTTGAGTTCCGTCACGAGCTTCTTGCTTACGAGGAACTCGATGATCCAGCGAGTAACGAGTATCGCAGTGAACATACTGGCGACGAGACCTACGGACAGCGTGATGGCAAAACCCTTGATAGGCCCGGTCCCAACCCAGTAGAGAACCAGGGCTGTGAGGATAGTCGTGAGGTTCGAATCGAAAATGGCCGAGAACGCGCGGTCGTAGCCGTCGCGGATGGACAGACTCAAGGGTTTGTCCGCCCGCTTGCGCTTTTCCTCCTTGATCCGCTCATAGATCAGCACGTTAGCGTCCACGGCCATACCGATCGTGAGAGCGAGACCAGCGATGCCCGGAAGGGTGAGGGTCGCGTCGAACAGAGCCATGAACGCCACGATCAACAGCAGGTTGAGGACGAGGGCGAAATTGGCGACAACCCCCGCGACAAGGTAGTAACCAATCATAAAGGCCAGCACGAGGATCATAGCGATGAGTACGGCGACCTCGCCGCTGACGATGGATTCCTCGCCGAGGCCTGGCCCGACGGTCCGCTCGTGTTCCAGCTCGAGCGCCACCGGGAGGCTGCCAGCTCGTAGGATATTGGCGAGGTCGGTCGCCTCCTGGAGGGTGAAGTCGCCCTCGATCACAGCGTCACCGAGGATGGCGCTCTTGATCACCGGGGCCGAATAGAGCTTGCCTTGCTCGACAATGTTCCCTTTTTCGTCGCGGATGTCATTGAGGATGATCGCCAGCCGCTTGCCGACATTGTCTTTCGTGATCTTGTAGAACTGGCGCTTCCCGTACGGAGTGAACTTGAGGCTGACCTCCGGGAACATCTTGGAGCCGACGGGGTTCACACCGGCACTCGCCAGATCCTCGCCTGTCAAGTGGCACTTGTCTTGGACGAGCACCTTCTCCGCCGGATGGGACTCGTTCACATAGACATGGTCTCCCACGGGGACCTTCTTGTACACTTCCCACTGCTTGACATGTCCCTCGACGGAGTCAACGAGCCGGAACTCGAGGTGTCCGATGTCTTGCAGGATCTTCTTCATGCGTTCGAGGTCGCTGGCCTCCTGGCCGGGAAGCTGGACGAGAATCCGGTCCGTGCCTTGTGCCTGAATTCGCGGCTCCTTGAGGCCGTAGGCATTGATCCGCTCGCTGAGGATCCTGATCGTGTCTTCGATCTTGACGGTCTGCTCGGTCTGGAGCCGCACGCGATAGACAAGCTCCGAGCCGCCTTTGAGGTCGAGGCCGAGCTTGAGCCCTTCGGAGACGATCTGGATACGATGCTTGACTTTCTTGTACCCGGTCTCCATATCCACGCTGGAGCCCAGGGTCTTCACCTCTCGCTCGAACGACCGGTGAAAAAACCTCGTAAGGTAGGCCCCCCACGACTGGATGTTCCGACACAGCCCTTCCCGGACCACGCACTTCGCTTTGATCTCTCCGGTCGCCGCATCCTGGGTGACTTCGGTCCATGCGATGCTACCATCCGGGTTGCTCACGATCTCCTTGCCGGACTTGAAGAAAAAACTCGCCAGATAGGCCAGCCTGGACTCCGTCCGGCGCTCCAGTACCTCCGTCCTGCTCGGTGTTTTCTCCCCGCGTCGGTAAGTATAGAGCACTGTGGAAGTTCGGAAGGGCGTTCCCGTCGGCAGGTACTCTCGCTTGTCCGGTAGAATCCGCTTGCCGTCAAAGTAGTCTACAACCGTGACCTCTTCGATGACCGTATCCTGGATCGGGTAGATGACAAGGACGCAAAGGACCGTCAGAACGCCTACGAAGATCAGTTTCCATTTCGACGACTTACCCATTAGAATCAGACTCCTCCGCTTCTCCCTTTGCGACTACTCGTGCGACAGCGCTTTTCGAGAACCGCAGCACGACGTTCTCTGCGACTTTCACATGGACCTCCTCGCCCTTGATCGCACTGACCGTCCCGTGGATTCCGCCGATCGTAACGATCCTGTCGTTCTTGCGGAGGGCATCCAGCATCGCCAGCCGCTCGCGCTCCTTCTTCTGCTGCGGACGGATCATGAGCAGGTACATCACGCCGAACATGATCGTGATCGGCACGAGATAGACAAAGACCAGCGAGACGACCGGCGACTGCTGGGGCTGGGCCGGGGCGTCCGCAGCCAGAGCTACGCCGGCTCCCATCAGAACGGCTAAGAGCGTGAATCGTTCAAACATGTTCCTCTTCCGTAGTTCTCCAGAAACTCCTTCTCAAAGCGTTCATACCTTTGCTCTATTATAGCTTTCCGTGCGTTATTTACCAGTGATTCGTAGAAGCTGAGGTTGTGAATCGTCAAAAGGACGGCGGCGGTGATCTCTTTGGCCAGGAACAGGTGCCGCAGGTAGGCGCGCGAGAAATTCCGACACGTATAGCACGAGCATCGGGGATCAACAGGGCTCGAATCCAGGCGATACTGGTTATTCCGGAGACGGACCTTGCCGTTGCTGCTGAAGGCGCATCCGCCCCGCGCGTTCCGCGTCGGCATCACACAGTCGAACATGTCCACGCCCCGGCGGATCGAGAACAGGAGGTCTTCCGGCGTCCCGACGCCCATCAGATACCTGGGCTTGTCCACGGGCATGGCGGGTAGAAGGAACTCGAGCGTCTTGCGCATCAGATACGGTCCCTCGCCAACCGATACGCCCCCGATCCCGTACCCCTCGAAGCCGATCCGTTGCAACCCCTCCATGCACTTGAGCCGGAGGTCCTCGAAGACGCTTCCCTGGACGATTCCGAACAGAGCGCGGTCCGTCGTCCGAGCAAGGGCGCACCGCTCAGCCCAGGCGACCGTCCGCTTCATGGCTCGCTCGGCCTCTTCGTGAGTGCACGGGTACTCGATGCACTCGTCCAGAACCATGATTATGTCCGCTCCGAGGGCTTCTTCGATCTCCATCACCTTCTCGGGGGTCAGGAAGAAAACCTTCCCATCCACCGGGGACTGGAACTCGACGCCCTCGTCCGTAAGCTTGCGGAGCTTGGACAACGAGAAGATCTGGAACCCGCCCGAATCCGTCAAAATCCCTCCATCCCAGCCGATGAACCGGTGCAATCCGCCGACGCTGGCGACGACCTCGATCCCAGGACGCAAGAGCAAGTGGTAGGCGTTGGCGAGGATCATCTGCGTCCCGCATTCGCGCAAGAGCTCGGGCGTCATGGCCTTGACTGTACCCTGTGTGCCGACAGGCATGAAGGTCGGAGTGCGGATCGTCTCGTGGGGCGTCTCGATTATGCCCGCCCGCGCCGCTCCGTCCGTCGCCTCCAGACTAAAGCGGATTCCGTTTCTCGGCATCGTATAGCCTGACGACGTCCGCTCCTGGGAAGTAGTGTTTTACGATCTCGACCGCGGAGTAGCCCTTCAGTGCCATGCCTTGCGCACCCCATTGGCACATCCCGACCCCGTGGCCCCAGCCGCGTCCCTTCAGGACGAGCTTGTCCTTGTCGAGCGTGATCTCGAAGAGGGTACTCCGCACCTTGTTGATACCGCACAAGCGGCGGAACTCGGCGCCAGTGAGTGTGTCCGATTTGCTCTTGTCACGGATCTCGATGGTCATCGCCCGTCCGGAGGCATCCCGCGAAAGCACCTTGACAGATGTCAACCCTTTGAGTCCGCGAGCCGCAGCCAATTGGCCCGCGTCAACCTCTGCCGTCCAAGAGTAGTAGGTGGCTGGCTGGCAGAAACCGCACGGGACGCCTGTCAGCGGGGGGATGCTGGGTAGCCCGAAGCCGTTCTCCGGCCCCGTCGTGTGCCCGCCGCAGACGGTATGGTAGTAGCCGGGCACGAGCCTCCCATCGTAGATGATCACCATGCCAGCCGTCTCCCGGCCGGCACGGACGCTCGTCGGATTCTCCCCTGCGATCCCCCTGAATAGCACTTCGCCCGCTCCGGCTCGTATGTCGTAACGCCGCACGTGCCGTTCGATCATCCTCTGGAGCAAGAACGTTCGGAGCACGATGCATTGAGCTTTGAAACACTCCAGGTGCCAGGAGCGGAAAAGTTCGGCCCCCGCCACCTGCGCTACATAGTCCTCCAGGTCCAGCTCATCCACCGCGAGGAGCTTCATGTCCCGGAGCCGCGTCACGATCAGCCTGCCACGGTAGCCGCTCCCGTCAACATAGAACGGCGTCCCGTCCGCCGGTACGACTTCGATGGAGGCGGTCTTGAGCTCTGTGGCGCCGAACTGCATGCCTGCCTCCGTTGGCGTCACCTTCGTCGGGGGCAGCCGGCTGCCTTTCAGGAAGACCACGCTCGAGTACTGGGGCCTCACCTCGAATGCGCCCTTCACCTCTACCGTTGCACTCTCCGCCGATTCCTTCAACGTGACGCGAACCTCCCGCGGTCCCCCCGGCAACGTGATAGCCTGGGGAATCGGGCTCGGTTGAGGGACGACAGGCCGGCGGCAGCCGAACGAGGCCAGAAGCAGCAAAATCACCCCGATAGATCGCCACTGCCTCCGGGAAACTGCCGCCTGCGCGTGGCTGTCGGCAACATTCAGGCGAGACACATACCGCAAGCGTCGCAAGCTCCGGTCCCTCATCTGTCGCCCTCCTCCGCTCCGCGCTCGACCGTGCGGTACCTCTCGTACTCGCTGAAGATGCACCCGCAGTACTGCTGACGGTAAAGCGAGTACTTGCGGGCAAGCTCCTGAGCTTCCCTGTGCCGCTGCCGGAGGTCGAGGTAGACGAACTGGACACGATACTGCTCGGCAAGCTTCTCGCTCATGCTCCGGATGCACTCGTGGTCCTGCTGAGGGCTGGTAAGGAGCGTGGTGGTGGCGGACTCGAAGCCGCGTTCGGCCGCCGTCCGGAACGTCCGCGAAAGGCGCAGCTCGTAGCACCGTCGGCACCTTCCCTCTCCGCGTCCTACTCGATCGAGGAACTCGTCCAGCCCGTAGCGATCCTCCTCGATCACGTCCACATGCTCCCGCTCCCCGACCAATTCCACGGCCCGTAGGCGCTTGCGGAACTCCATGAACGGGTGGATGTTCGGGTTGTAGAAGAGGAGTGTCACCGTGTGGCCTGCTTCGCGCAAGGTGCGGATGGGGAGCAGGGCGCACGGCCCGCAGCAGGCGTGAAGCAGGAGCTTCACTTGATCTCGACTTCTCCGGGTTCTCGGAGCCGGAGCCCCCTGGCTGCCAGCTTTTGCTTCACTTCCGCCAGAGAGACACGCCCGAAGTTCCTCACCGCCAGGAGTTCCTTCTCCGTCCGGTTGACGAGGTCTCCGACCGTTTTGATCCCTGCCGCATCCAGTGCTTTCACGCCCCTGAGCGAAATCCCGATCGTCTGTATGGAGGCCTCGAGGTCTTCGGGCCTGGGCATCGGAGGTCCAGCGGGTACGGCCTCGGGTAGCGTCAACTCGACGTCCTTCAGCCGCAGTCCACGTTGGCTGAGGAAGTTCTTGATCTCTTCGAGGGACTGCTCTCCCATGTTCCGCGCTCGGGACAAGTCTCGCTCTGTGCGCTGGATGAGATCGTTGAGGGTCTGCACGCCGATCGAGAGGAGAGCGTTCCTGGTGCGCGTGGACAGGTCGAGGCTCGTCACCGGAGCAGCCAACTCCTGTCTGGTCGGCTCCGGGACCTGCTTTGCGTGCTCCTCCTCCATCATCTCGACGGCGCCGAGCGCGTCCTTGAGGTACAGTCGTGCTCGCTCGTGCGTGGGATAAGTTCGGAGCACCGCCCGGTAGCATTCGGCCGCTCGCGTGTACTCCCGGCGGTCCTCGTAGTACAGTCCGAGATTCACGAGGGCGCTGAGAAACACGGGCGAGCCTTGACTCAACTTGGTGTAGTACGCCCCCGCCTCTTCGGTGGAATCCTGAAGGTTGTAGAGGAACCCAAGCCGCAGTAGCGCCGGAGCGTAGTCCGGGGCGATCTGGAGAGCCTTTTCGTACGACTCGATCTCTTCCTTGTATGCCCCCATGTAGTGATGTGCGAGCCCGAGGACGTAGAGGAGTTCCGCCGAGTCCGGGTACTTCTTCAGGGCGGCGGTGATGGTACGAACGATCTCTTCGGTAGGTTCGGCCTTGAGCTTGGCTTCCAACATGCCACAGAGGATGGCCAAATTCTCCTTCTCCAAGCCCAAGGCAGCCTGGAAAGACTTTGCCGCGCGCTCGAAATCGCCGAGCTCGAGTGCACACTGCCCGGCGACGTAGCAGCCTTCCGCAAGCTCCGAGTCCGCGACGAGTACGAGGGCCTCCGCGCTCCGGCCCAGGACCCACAGCGCGACCGCCGCCTTCACGTCCGCGTCGGCCCGAGTGAGCTTCTTGCCGGCCGCAGCCGCGTCCCGCTTCAGTGCAGAGGCCAACTCCGCCAACTTGTGCCGAATCTCGATGCTTTTCGCCACAGCTTGTCGAAGCTTGAGGTATCTCGCGGGGTCAATGCTGTCCTCGAGCAGAATCGTCAGACACTCGTCCCAACTCACCTTGTCCATTCAACCCTCCAGGGGCCTTTGCTTCTCCTACGGAGAAAAGCGGCGAGAACCGCAAACCCCAGCCGGCGGGCCACGCCTCGAACTTCGGGGAGGGCTCACGCCGAAGCTTGCGGCTACCGCGGATATGCTCATTCCGTCGGCATACTTCTCGACGCACACCCCGCTTCGCCTCGGCCTATGCGTCCGAGGGAACTCGGGGAAACGCTTCACACTCAACACCACTCTACAGCCGCTATTATATTGCCCCCCCGACACCCCGACAAGCGCAGAGCTCGGCGCTGCGCCGTGCGCACCGCTCGCCGCCACAAGGGGCGCCTATGCGGTCGTCCGCACCCCTGCTCGAAATCCTAACCTCCCATGTCCCCCTTCTTCGCCCTGTGGCTGACAAACTTCAGTCTGATCGGTACCTCGCGGAAGGGGAGTAATTGGTGGAAGCGATTGGTGAGGTAGCGCACGTAATCGTCGGGAAACAGCCTTGCGTCGTTGACGAACAGGACGATCGTCGGCGGCGGGCCCGCCACCTGAGCAGCGTAGTAGAGACGAGCGTACTTGTTCTTCACCGGTCGGGGATGGTTCTCGCCCCACGCTTGCTCGACAACCCGGTTGAGGTAGGAGGTCGGCACGCGTTCAGTGCTCTGACGGCGAAGGTCCAGAGCGATGTCGAGTACCTTGTCGGTGTTGAACCCCCTGAGTGCGGAAATGTACACGATCGGCGCAGCGCTCAGACCGGTCAAGCGGTTCGCAACGTAGCTGCTGAACTTTTCCGTAGGGACGTCGCGGGCGAGGTCCCACTTGTTGACGACGATCACGCAGGGTTTGTACTGTTCCTGGATCGTGGCGGCCAACTGCTTGTCTACAATGGAGATTCTCTCTGTCGCGTCGAGCATGAGAAGTACGACGTCGGCCCTCCGAATCGCGCGTTCGGAGCGAGCCATGCTGAAGAGCTCGATTGGTGAGCTGATCTGGCGCTTCTTCCTGAGACCGGCGGTGTCAATCAGCAGGATCGAGGTGCTTCCTCTTTCGAGCCGTGCGTCAATCGAGTCTCGCGTTGTCCCGGGCACGGGCGAGACGATCGCACGCTCCTCGCCGAGGATGGTGTTCAGGAAGGTGGATTTGCCGACGTTTCGGCGGCCGACGATCGCGATCTTTACCGCCGCCTCCGCCGGTTTCCCCTCTCCGACGGGAAGGTGCTTTCGGAGCGCATCGAGAATCTCTCCGCGGCCGCGCGAGTGAACGGCCGACGTAACGACCGGATCGCCGAAACCCAGCCCGGCGGCCGCAGCGGCCTCCGACTCCCGCAACTCGTTGTCCGCCTTGTTTGCGACGAGGATGACGGGCTTCCCGATCCGACGGAGCTTGTCGGCGATTTCCTTGTCAATCGGCAAGACGCCGTCCTGGACATCAATGACGAATAGGATGACCGCTGCAATCTGGATCGCGATCTCGATCTGATGCCGGACCTCCTCGTCGAGGCCGTCGGCGTCCCCCATCGTAATCCCGCCGGTGTCTATCAGCTCGAAGACGAAGTCGCCGTCCTCGACGATCGTACTGACGCGGTCGCGGGTCACGCCGGGAGTCGGCTCGACGATCGATATCCGCCGCTTGGCCAGCAAGTTGAAGAGCGACGACTTCCCGACATTGGGGCGTCCGACGATGGCTACAGTGGGAATCATAGCGGCCCTTTGCCACGCAGAAGGTCGGTTCCCTATGGTGCGCGGACAGCCTCCGACGGGGAGGACGATTTCCGGCTCGGAACGTGCTCCGGCCCTAAGCGGGCTTCTCCGTCTTGGCCTCGCCTCCAGGCGGGGTATCCGGCTGCGCAGCAGTCCCCTGAGCCGGAGCGGCGGCCTTCGGGGCTGGCTCCGCGTCCTCTTCCGGTTGGTAGTAGCTCGTCACCTCGTCGGCGTCCACGCTCTTCCGGAGAAGATAGTAGATGATCGTTTTGAGCGTGATGAACAGAGAGACGACGAAGCCCCAGAACATCCCCACTACGAGTAGGACGGGGATCGAGATGAGGACTCCGCAGATCCCGTCAACCCAGCCGGTGGGATTGCTCCCGTGCTCGAAGAGTTGCGCCACGATGTCGCCGAATCCTCCAGGAACGGACCCCGCCCCGATCCATGCCGTGACGACGGCGGTGCTGATGGCAACCTTGACGAGGAAGCCTACGAAGATCACGCAGGCGGTTCCGTAGAGCACCGCGATCAGGTGATAGAGGATGTACCTCCACGGCCTGGCATATACATAGCTGAATGCCCGGCTGATGGCGTCGAAGCTCTCCGAGCCATCCACGCTGACGGCGGCAAGCATGAGGTTGAACCCGATCGCCCCGCCGGTGACAAGCAGGAAGAGCATGAAAGTCGAGAGCCCGCCGGACGGTGGGAAGAAACCGAGCAGCGTTGACTGCGCCCCGGCCGGGAGCCGATGGAAGATGTTCATCCCGATGCCGCAGAGCGCCGCCAGGACAAGGCCGACGACGATCGCCGGTGCGCAAAGTCCGATCCTCAACAGCACGAGGAGGAAAGCCGAGAGCAGCACCAGGGAGAACAAGAGCGAGAGACACAACTTGCCCAGAGCGAGGATGACGCCGCCCGAACCGGTCGCCGTCGTTGCGGGCGCGTATTTTGCAAGAAGCCAGCATAAGACGGCCGTAACGATGGCGACGGCCACTCCGACACCGGCACCGGTCGCGAGATTGGACTTCTCGCGGACATAGATCAACAGGGATAAAGCGGCAAAAGCTCCGAGTACGCCAACGCCCGTGGCCAGAACGTTCCGCACCGTAAGCCCGGCCACTGCGTTGCACAAAGCCAGGAACAGTATGGCAAGGAAGACCGTCATCGGCGACCAGAAGTACGAGGAATAGTTCTTGATCGCATAGCTCTTCGCCTCGGAGAGCTCGATCCGGTCGCCTTCGGTCGCAAGCTCGACTGCCGCGATCCTCGATATTGCACCGCCGTAGTACGACCACGCAATCCAGCTCAGGAGGCAGACGATCACCCAGAACGAGAGAAGCAGCCGGATGTGAGCCGCCGCATCGCTTACCAATATGTCGTGGGCGAGGCTGTACGGCCTACCTTTGTTGTACTCCCGTATCGTGTAGAACTCGTCTCGTGCCTTGGCCAGTGCACCGCCGAGGAAGACACCGGCCTCGTTGACGGCGTCCGAGATACGGACTCGCCTCACGCTGGTAAGCAGGCTTTTCGCCGCTTTGAGGGTACGGTACTCTGGGGTGGCGAGCGTCTCGGTCCGGCCGGTCTCCGATACTTCACGTTCGCCCCAATGCGAGCCCACGTAAAAATGGCAATAAAGAACCGTAACCAGGGTCAGGATGATCAGCGTGACGACGATCCCCTGAAGGCCCAGCCACATTTTGCGCACGTCGAGCGCCACGGAAAAGCCATTGAAGATGTCTTTCCAGTCTCCTGCCGGCTTCCTCATTTCGTTCCCCTTTCTTTCCCCGGGTTACTGGACAACCCCTCGCATCCCGTCGGCGGGCGCACGGGTTCCTCCAGTGGATCCGAAATCCTGTATTCCTCGTTCAGCCATCTACCTAAGTCTATCAATTTGCACTTACGGCTGCAAAACGGGTAGTAGGGCGCCTGCTCGGTTTCGAACTCCTTATTGCAGAGGGCGCAAGGGATTCGAGCCACCTTCAGTGCCCTTAGCCTTTCCCTTTTTCGTCCGTCTTGGTCTTTTCCTCGGTCTTTGGCTTCTCGGAGGCTGACGGCTTCGGCCTGTCGCTGCTCGATTCTGTCTTCTTCCGCTTGTAGTCGGTTTCGTAGAAGCCTGAACCCCGAAATATCACAGCCGCCCCGGCTCCGATGAGGCGCTTCACCTTTCCACCACACTCAGGACACTTCTTGAGCGGCTCCTCCTTGATGCCCTGGAACACCTCGAAGTTCCTTCGGCATTGCAAGCACTCGTACTCATACGTCGGCATCGCTTTTCTCCTCCGGTTTCCTGGACACCTTGACAAGAGCGGGCCTGATCACTCTGCCCGAAAGGGCATAGCCCCGGCGAACTACCTCGACGATGCTCATGTCCGGAAGGTCGGCGCGTTGGAGCACCTCTATGGCCTCATGATAGCCCGGATCGTACAGGGGGCCCTCCGGACGGATGAACTCGACCCCGTGGGTGGTAAGGGCCTTGTCAATCTTGGCCTGCAAGAGACGGAGCGCCTCGAGCACAGCGTCCGGCACCACACCGCCTCCGCATCCCAGCCCCGCTTCGACATCGTCGAGCACGGGGATGAGATCGCGCAGGAACCGCTCCAGAGTGACGCGCCCCAGCTCCTCTTTCTCCCGGTTCACCCGTCTCTGGTGGTTGGAGAACTCCGCGAGGAGTCTCAGGTACTTCTGAGAGAGTTCGTCTCGATCACGAGCGGCCTTGCGCAGCGCTTCCACTTCCGCTACGGGAAGCGTGCAAACCTCCTCCGCCTTCGGGGGCGCTGTCGTCTGATCGCCCGTCGCCTCGGGGGAAGGAGCAGCTTCCTCGCTGGGCGACGGCTCGTGCTTCTCGGACTCTTCAGGCTGGAGTTCGTCGCTCATGCTACCTCTTCACTAAACCTGTATCCTATCTCTTTGTCAGTCTTCGTCGAAACTCGCTGACCCGCGGGGGCGGATTCTCCCGCTCGAGGTTGGCCAACTCCTTGAGAATC
>Ga0272448_1002773_pt1 | contig 21515 bp, 15 predicted proteins | sample YNPCB0191_FD_202220 | JGI IMG/M metagenome (GOLD analysis project Ga0272448, IMG submission 202220) | Hot spring sediment microbial communities from Yellowstone National Park, WY, United States - YNP-CB-019-1 | ecosystem: Environmental > Aquatic > Thermal springs > Hot (42-90C) > Sediment... | reverse complement strand
GCCGTCCCGGTGTCGTGGACGATGCAGTTGATCACCTTGATATTCGGCCCGGCCATGGAAATGCCGCCGCCCCGGTCTTCGGGATTGTTGTTGCCGGCGATGTTCGAGTTCCGGTTCGGGTCCGTGTTGGTGATCTCCAGCCCCCAGTACCACGCCCACTCGCCCTCGATCGTCAGCACGGCCTTGGGCGAAAAGCCGCGCCCGTCGAGCACCACCCGCTCGCCCGGATACGCCCGCAGCACCACCGGCTTGCCCGGCGCCCCTTTCAGCCGGCTCACGAACGCCCCGTTGTAAACTCCCTTCCGCACCCAGACGGTGTCCATCGACTGAATGCGCGGATCCGGCTTCAGCGCCGCCTCCAGGCTCCACGGCCTCTCCCGGCTCCCGTCCCCGCCCGCCGTCCCGTCCGGCGCCACATACCACTCCTTGCCCGGAACAACACTGCAGGAAACCAGAATTGCAATCGCAAACAGACCCTTTCTCCGAACGCACCGCATCAGCTTCATTGTGATCGAAGGTCGGCTCTTGTTACGCATATACATCTCAATCGTTGCCTTTCTCGGGTACCGCCTCGTTCGCCCTTCCGGAATCTGCACAACCGCTTCATCCTGCATTGCCACACCACACACACGCCTTCTTCATCCCGCCACACCATCCATGGAACAGAACTCTTGAAGCCTCTGTGCCACCGTGGTTACCCCCTCGTTCAGCCCGTAAAGCCTCCCGAACACATCGACGGCCGCCAGCTTTCCCACCAGATACGGATCACCCAGCCCGATCATGGCCTTTTCAGCTTTTTCATCCATCTCGAGAATCTGTGCAACGTACCCGTCCCGAAAGAACCCCGGCCGGATTCGGAGATATTGAAGTCCATAAAGGGGAAATCCCTGCTTTCTCTTCTGGCTGAGCTCCGTCGGCAGGTACCTCCTTGCTACCGCCCGTACAACGGCTTTGTCCTCCAGGAACGGATGCCGCCAGTCATGCCAGCCCGCCTGCCACCTCACCTTGTGCTTCCGCGGCAGATTGAGGCCGAAACGCACCACATCTTCGTCCAGATAAGGGAAACGGGCTTCGATGCTCGCGCTCATTCCCATTCGGTCATTCCTGTGCAACAGCGTCAGAAGATGCGATTGCATGCTCACGAAGGACCACGCACTCCAGCGCCTTTCCGCAGGCGGCAGAAACGCGAAAGCCTGTTCTGCGCGCTTCTTGAGACTTTCCGGCTCAAACTGCCGCGTTGCTCTGTGGGCAAAATCCGCCGCGCTCGGCTGTTGTGAAGGGAAAACGAACTTGCGGAGCTTCGGGATCAGGCCGTAAGCTCTCTCCAGAAATGTCACGGGGGCTCGCAAAACCGGCAAGAACATCGCAGCAGCCATGCCCGGATATCCCAGGAAGAGCTCGTCTGATCCCTCCCCCGTGAGAACCGCTTTGAGCCCTTCCTCCCGGGCTCCTGCCGCAACCCGGGCAAGCGGGGCCGCGTTGGAGTGCGTCACAACCGGGCACTCGTAATGCCATGTCACCGCCGCAAGCGTGGCGATCAAGTCGCCCGGCTCGAACGGACACTCGCGCAATTTCACCTTGAGCGCCTGTGCAAGCCTCCGTGCATCCTCCGCCTCGGAAAAGCGGCCGCGGACATCGGCAGTCACCAGGTGCACGTCCTTGTCGCACTTGCAAGCGACGGCAGCGATCAGCGCCGAGTCCACTCCGCCGCTGACAAATGCCCCCATCGGGACGTCGCTCATCAGCATTTTCTTCGTGCTTCTGAAAATAAGTGCCGAAAATTCTTCGGCCGCTTCCTTGAAGGATGCCCTGTCCAGCAGCCTGTAGTAGTTTTCGTCGATTTCTTCTTCCAGGTGAAAGTAGGTTGTGATTTCAGGCTCCCGGCCTTTCTTTCGGTACAGGTAGCAGCCCGGCGGCACCTGCCTGACGCCTCGAAACACGGTCAGGGAAGGTGAAGCATCCCCGGTGCTTGCTATGGCGTGCAGGGTCCTGATCGGGTCCGGCTCGATGCGGATCATCCTCCGCAAGGCTTTCACCTCGGAGGCCCAGTACAACGTTTCCTTGCAATACGTCCAGTAAAGCGGCTTTATCCCGAACCGGTCCCTGCACAGCCATACGGTTTGTTCCTGAAGATCGCTCCAGGAAAACGCGAACATCCCTCGGATCTTCCGCAGCGTTTCCTGAACGCCGAAGTGGCGAAGACACTCGAACAAAACTGCTGTATCGGAACTGCCTTGAACGTGGATGCCCTTTGATTGAAGCTCTTCCCTCAGCTCAAGGTAGTTGTAGATTTCGCCGTTGTAGGCGAGCAGGAACCTCTCATCGGAGAACGGCTGATTTCCGGCCTCCGAAAGGTCAAGAATACTGAGCCGGGTATGTGCGACGCCGTTGTGGTCTCTGCTGACGATGCCCAGATTGTCCGGTCCGCGATGAAGGAGTTCGCGCGCTGCGTCCTGGAGCAGACGCTGGCTGTCCTTCGTGATACTGCCGCTGAACCCGGCTATGCCGCACATGGTTTGGTCTCCCGGGGACGCTCTTTCGCCTGCCCTGTCAGGCGGCTCTGTACAATATCTGCCCCTGTTGGCGCCCCTTTCAGCCGGCTCACGAAAGCCCCGTTGTAGACTCCTTTCCGCACCCAGATCGTGTCCATCGGCTGAATGCGCGGATCCGGCTTCAGCGCCGCCTCCAGGCTCCACGGCCTCTCCCGGCTCCCGTCCCCGCCCGCCGTCCCGTCCGGCGCCACATACCACTCTTTGCCGGCAGCGGCCAGACAAACAAAGGCCACTGCCGCCGCCAGCTTGGCCACAAACATTGCCCAACCGGATTTCTTCATGCTCGCTCCTGAACCTCAAGATCCCAGAATCTCCCCCACCCTTTCCACATGCGCCTCATATGTAAACCACTCTGCCGCCGCCATCCCTGCCTCCGACTCCTGCTTCCACCGCTCCGGCGCTCGCAGATACTCCTGAATCGCCTCCGCAAATCCTTCCACATCCGCCGGCTCCAGCGCCACCCCGCACCCGCAACGGCCCAGAATTTGCGGGATGCTCCCGACAGCCCCGGCCACCGGCACGGCGCCACACGCCATCGCCTCGCCAAGAACTTTGGCCCAACCCTCGGTACGGGACGGCAGCAGACAAAAATGCGCTCCGCCAAACAGACGCCCGACCGCCTTCCTCGGCATCCATCCCCCAAACCGGATCTTCGCTTCCAGCCCCGCTTCCTTCACGCGTCGCTCCAACGCTTGCCTTAGCGGCCCGTCCCCGGCCACAAATAACTCCGCATCGACGCCGGCTTTCCGGAGCCGCATGACAACCTCCACCGCCCGCCCCGCCCCCTTGGCTTCCTCCACCCGTCCCGCAAAGACCAGCCGCACCGGCGCCGAAAGGCTCTTGGCGCGACCCGCCGCCCGGGCCTCTTCCAGCTCGGCCCGGGTGAACGAAGGATTCAGAAACGCGCGCACGTGCGGCGGGTCGCCCGGCCACTCCCCATTCACCGTCACCACCGCCCTGTGCCAGGGCTTCCGCAAGAGCCAGCGTTGCAGCCGGTAGGACCATGGCTCCTCCCCTTCCGGCCGCCAGTTGCCCGCATATTTGATCCACCGCCGCTCCGGCTTCTTCACCAGCATGAGCACCAGCACCGCCAGCAATCCGATGTTGCACGGGCACCGCACGTGCACCGCATCGGCGCCATTCAATTCCCGGCGGATCACCCGCAGGTACTCCCCCCACGCGGCCAGTACCGCGGCTTTGGACAAGAACCCTCTTCCTCCGCTCGGCTGGACACCCCTGAGCCTCACGTTGGCCGCCTCATACCGCGCCATGCCGCCGTCAGGCTTCCCTGCGGCCGCTGGGGCCACGTGAACCAGTTCATCGCAAATCCCGGCCAGCGCGGAAAGTTCCCGCACTGTCGCTTCCCAGCCCCAGGGCTCGCCCTCCCAAACATAGTGCGGAGTGTGAGATACCACCAGCAACCTCAAGCAATTCCCCCGAGGCTGACAAGCTCCCGCAGAACCCGGTCGTATTGGCCTGCCCTCTTCTCCCAGGTGCCTTCGGCAAGCGCGCGCCTCCGCGCCGCTTCCCCCATTTGCTGCCGCAAACCTGCATCAGCCAACAGCCGGACCAGGGCCCGGGCCGTGGCTTCAGCATCTCCCTCAGGCACGACGAAGCCCGTCTCGCCCTCCAGCACCGCCTCGGGCAGCCCCCCGCAGTCGCTCACCACCGCGGGCTTGCCACACAGCGCCGCCTCGATGACGGCAATGCCATACCCTTCATAATCGCCGTCGGCTGTCGTCCGGCTCGTCATCGCGAACACGTCGCACGCCTGAACCACTTCGGCCAGCGCATCTTCCCCGAGCCTCCCCAAAAACCGCACCTTTCCCGCAACGCCCAATCGCGCCGCCAACTCTTCAAGAAACCGTCTCTGGCTCGGCAGCCCCGCCATCCAGTACTCCACGTCTGGCACTTTTTCCGCCACCATCGGCAGCGCCCGGACCACGGTTTCCTGTCCCTTCCTCTCGGAAACGTGCCCGACCGTCAATATGGCCCGCCCCGCGCCCAGTCCCAGCTTGCTCCTGACGCCGGCCACAGCTGCCGGCGTGGCCGGCTGGAAACGATTGGCATCCGCTCCATTCGGAACGACAAGGACGCGTCCCTCCTCCAACCCGATCCCGCCCAACAACCTTTTCGTGTACCCGCTCACCGCGATCACCAGGTCGCTCTGTTGAAACGCCTTTCGCGCCAGCCTGCGCCGCAATATCCCCCCGGCCTGCAACTCCGTCCCGTGCGCCACCGCCACCAGCCTGGCCTTGCGATGGAACCAGCGCGTCCACGCCCCCGCCAGCACGGCATTTCTCCCGGTCGCCAAAACGACGTTTGGCTTCCAGGCCCGCCCGCGCGCCGAGCCTCTTGCCAGATGGACGAGCCGCCCGCCCGGCAAGGACGCTTGAATCAGGCTGCCCATCTCGAATGGCTGCCTTTCATTGAACCTGAGGATTTCCTCCCTCTCCGCGTAATCCTGGCAGGCGCAGACCCTGACCTCCCAACCGTATTCCGGCAGCCACCGCGCCAGCTCATAGGCATGGGTGCCGATCCCGCCGGGGCCCGGCGGGAATTCCGTCGCCAGGATCAGAACTCTGCCGCCGGACATCCGGTTGCCTGCGTCCCGAGCCGCTCGATCGCCGGATATCGCGCGAACATCCGGCGGGCCTGGTTTGCCCTTCTGCGGATATGCCAGATTGTATCCGGCAGCAATACCAACCCCGCCGCGATCTTTGCCGCCCGCTTCCACCACGGACCCCGCACCGCAAACGTCCCCAGCACGCTCTGGATCAGCGACTCCCTCACCTGCCTTGGCGTGAAATACCGCATCCGCAAATACAGCTCCGTCGCCTCCGGCAAGTGCCGCGCCCACACGCTGGTCCGGCTCCGTGCATAGGTGACGACGCGCGCCTTGTGTTTCCTTAAGCCCCCGCTCGGCGCATGGTGATGCAACACCCGGATGGCAGGGTCCAGCACCATCTGCGCCCCGCTCCGGTAGAGCCGCATCCCGAGATCCCCGTCGGCCCGCGCGCCGCGGTTATAGGCCAGATCGAACAGCCCGCTGCGCTGGAATGCCTCCCTCCGCACCATGCCCGCATTCGTCGGGAAGACGTCGCTCATCCTCCGGATCTCGAACCACGGCGGCACCCGGGCTCCGGACACCTCATCCGCCACCCCGCACACCACGTCCGCACCGTGCTCCTCCGCGCTTGCCAGGAACTGCTCAATCAGGTCCGGCGCCACCTCATCATCGTCATCCAGGAACAGCACCCACTCGCCCGTGCTCGCTTGCAGCCCGGCGTTGCGGGACGTGCACTGGCCGGCCTCGTCGAGTTCCAGCACCTGTAACGGCAAACCGGCCGCAGCCTCCACCCAATCGCACTGCCGCCTGTCCGGCGCCGTTTGGTCCACCACGATCACCTCGTGCGGCTTTACCGTCTGCGATGCCAGTTGCCGCATCAGCACCCGCAGGTACGGGTAGCGGTCCACCGTCGGCACCAGCACCGTCACCCGCGCAGCCCGGGCTGCCCGGCCCGCTTCCTTCGACATTCCCCCGCCGCGCCTCTGCCACCCTCCCGGCTGCACCAGCGCCGCCTTCCGCGCGCGGCGATACGCCCTCGCCGACTCCGCCAGCCCTCGGGCGCCCGCCATCACCGCCCGTGCCAGGCCATACAGAAGCCACTTCCTGCCCCGTGTCTTCGCGGTGAGCCTCGCCTCATCCTCGATTCCGAGCCGGACCACGTCGCCCGCGGGCGCGCCTCCTGCCAGCTCCTTGCGGTGCCGCATCAGCGCCCCGGCCGCCATGGCCCGGTAGCCCAGATCGAGCCCCGCCGCTTCCAGCGACGCATATCCGGCATCCAACCCTTGGAGCCACCCGAGCAGCTCCCCGCGGATCAGACAGCACCGCAGCGTCACCCGCCAACTGCTAGCCTCAATCGTGGGGTCCGGGTCCCCATGAAGCGTCCAGCAAGGAACCACAAAATCGAACAACTCCGGCAGCCCGCCCAGACCCAGCCAGAGCCCGCCGTGCCAGACGTCCACCGGGCGCCGGATCAGCTCCTGGATTAGCGCCCGTTCCGGCCTCCCCAGCGTCGCATCCCAAAACAGCACCCAATCCGACCTCCCCCCCTCCATCCATGCCCGGATCGCCGCCTCACACTTCGATACTCCTCCCCGGCCATCCAACACCCGGCCCCATTCCCACGCCAAAGGCTCACCGCCCGTTACGATCAGATCGATCTGCATCTGCGCCTGCCGTGCCCCAAACCCTGAAGGAAGCGCGCCACGCATTTGTAGCCGCGACTGGAGCGGGCCCCCCTTTCAGAGCCGCGAGTGAAGCGGGCCGAAGGCCCGCGGGAACGAGCGGTTTCCGCAGCCATGTCCAAACCCGACTCCCCCTCACGCCTTCAGAGCCGCGAGTGAAGCGGGCCCCGCCTTCAGAGCCGCGAGTGGAGCGGGCCGAAGGCCCGCGGGAACGAGCGGTTTCCGCAGCCATGCCCAAACCCCACTCCCCCTCACGCCTTCAGAGCCGCGAGTGGAGCGGGCCCCGCTTTCAGAGCCGCGAGTGAAGCGGGCCAAAGGCCCGCGGGAACGAGCGGTCCCCGCAGGTGCGCCAAAACTCGGTCTCCCGCTGAGAGGGGGACTGACCTCTCTCTCCCGCCCCACCCACTCTGCCCCCCCCACTTCCAGTCCACCCGTGGACAGAGCGGTCTGTCCCCCCCTCGCCCCAGCCTTGCCCAGCCGTGATTGCGTTTCCCCTCTCTTGCGGTTTCCCCATTTTGCGCCGGTTTCCTCTCGCCCTCTTTCGCCCAACTCCTCACCTTCCCGCCACCCTCCCGTAAAACTCCTCGAACCGCCGGATCTGGTCCTCCAGCCGGAACTCCCTCGCCACCCGCTCGCGCCCCGCGCGCCCCATTGCCAGCCGCAGCCCCGCATCCCCTGCCAGCGTCAGGATCCGCTCCGCCATCTCGCGCGGCCGCCGCCGCAGCGTCACAAACCCCGTCACCCCGTCCATGACGTTCTCCGGCAGCCCGCCCGCGTCGCTACAAACCACCGGCGTCTCCATGGCCTGCGCTTCCAGAACCGCGTTGCAGAAACCCTCGCTCACCGCCGCGTGCACGAAAATGTCCGCCCACTCAAGCTGCTCCCGCACCCCCTCCCGGTCCATGGCCCCGCACAGCTCCACCTCTTGCTCCAGCCCGAGCTGGTGCCTCGCAAAGGCAACGGCCTCATAATAGCTGCCGTCTCCCACGATCCGGTATTCCAGCGCCATCCCGGCATCCTTAACCCGTTTCACCGCCTCCAGGGCGAATTCATAGCCCTTCTTCCACTCGAGCCGTCCCACGCTCAACAGCCGCAGCGGCCGTTCCCGCGTGCCCGCCGTTTCCGGGATCCTCTCTTTCTTCCGCTGAAAGAACTCCGCGTCAATCGCCGGCGGAATCAGCGCATGCAGCTTGTCTGCCGGGCACCCGCGCCGCTGCGCTCGCCGCCACAGGTCCTGCCCCAGACAATGGATGCCATCCGCCTTGGCCCAGACCTCGTCGTAGAAATGCGGATCGTCCAGCCCCGCGAAATTCAGGTCGTAACCGCGAAAACTCACCACCACCTTGCACCCCAGCCGCTCGCCGATGTGCATTCTCCCGGCGGCTGTGGCCCCGAATTCGAAGTGCACGATGTCCGGCTTCGCCGCCAGAATCTCCGCGTCCAGGTACAGGTCCCGCCAGCCCCGCAACCCCGCCCGGAAATACCGCGCCGCAACCTGCGGCCTCTCCATGGCCCGAAGCGCGGCCTTTGGCGCGTGCATCGCTGCCAGCCACCTCGGCCGCGCCGGCGCCGCCACGCGGACCGCCCCCCGCAGCGCCTCCTGCGCCGGATGACCACGGTACCGCTCCCACTGCGCGGCATCGCTCCTTTGGCAAACCACCGTCACCGAGTGCCCCCGCTCCATCAGCCCCGCCGCCTTTTGGAACAGAAACGTCTCCGACGTCTGGGGAAACGCCGGCGCCACCATGACGATCCGCACATTTACTCCTGCCACGGATGCCGGCAGGCTACTCCATGACTTCTTGACAACGCCCCCCTGCCAGAACACAATCATGCGTCAAGGTCAGAGATCCCCGTCCGAGTCGTAAATCGCGTACCGGAACCGTCGGCTTCCTGTAACCAGTTCCCGTGGATGACAGAGGATCTTTACACGCTTGCGCATGGCCAGGAATCCCATGGAAGAAAGCCATTGGCGTTCCGTGTCATCTTGTGCCATTGCCCGCACTGTCAGTGCTCGATGCGTTATCGCCAGCTTGTAAGCGGCCCGGAACAACGCCTCGGCCGCTTCTCTGCTCTCGGCATGCCAATCGTAGACCTTCAGGTCGCTGCCCATCGCACCCACGAGAGCGTAACTCTTCCTGCCCGCCAGCAAGCCCTCCATCCTGGCGTTGAATCCTTCCGAACCGTTGCACCTCCAGCTCAGCCAATCGTCCGTGTGCACCACATGCGGCATCCTGAAGCTGCTTTCCGCTTCGTGGATCCTCGACCGAAGAATCTCCCAAGAGCATTCCTCCGCCTTCACGCCGTCGACCGCCCAACACCTCCATCTCAGCGCCTTGGCAACCGGCCTCGCGGCCCACCCGAGAATGTTCGCCATCTTTGGGTGTTCCGGCAGCTTCCACCGAAAAACTTCGGCGGGATCCAGCGGCATCACCATGGACCATGGCCCCTCCAGCACCCCGAAGTCCAGCCGTGCCATCGTCGCATCCGCCGACGCACTTGGGCTGCTCCCCAGAGTGACTACCCCGCGCTTCAGGCCCTCCCGAAACAGAGCGGAGGCGATGCCGCGCCTGCGGAAATCAGGATCGACCATCAGGTTGCACGCCCACTGACAGGGGAGGATCTCCTCTGAGAATTTCACATGCCCCGGAATCAGTCCGAGCGCCCCCACCACTCGCCCTGATTCTGTTACGGCGAGAAGATAACCATCCGCTGGTCCATTCATTGCCGCCCTGAACTTGTAACGGATGAACCTGTCATTCCTTCGTCTGCCTTTCTTTGGCCATGTTTTGAGGGCGAACTGGTGGTGCGCCTCAGCGAGGAATTCCGAATAGGGCTCAACACGAATCCCGTCCGCCTTCATCAGTTTCCATCCCCCGATTCCAGTCTTCGCACCACGTCCTCCACTGTAGAGATTGCCACGGCGTCATCCTCTCGCATCTCCGAGACCGTCTCCAGGAATTCCACGAGCTTCCTCAGGTTCTCTTCATGCGGAAGGCTCAATCCAAGAGGATGCCCCGTCACAACCAGCGTGCCCCCTGTTCCATGCAGCGCCCGCAGCAGAGCGATAGCCTTCGACCCGAAACCGGTTGTATGTTGCGGAACACACCACAATCCGCCGTGCCGTTGGAATCGCCTCGGCTCTTGTCCGCTTCGCAAGATTCGGTTCACCAAAGGCCGATAGGTCACACGGCACCAGCGGTAACCGGCTTCCTCCACGAGCGCCAACAGCGACCCAAGACTGGCGCCCGGATACCAAGGGCCGAAGACCCTGTCTCCAAGGCTGACGGCGCCCCTGGAGTACCAACTCATCGGACGGCTGAAGGGGGGCACAAATCCGGTTACTTTTCCCTGGATCCCGATGCACTTCTCGAGTGCCATCTTGCTTCGCCTGAGCGACCGCACGGCCTGCTCTCGGGTCAGATACGGAAACCATTCGTGCCGCCAGGAATGCGATGCGATTTCATGTCCGTCCTCGTAAATACGGCGGATTTGTTGCGGAACGTGGTAAGGAAAGTGTCCTTCTTCAGCGGCAAACCCGGTGACAGCAAATGTCATTGGCGTCTTGTATTTCCTGCCATGCTCAAGAATTCGCTCTACATTCTCAATTTCATGCAGCAGATTTTCTTCATGAAAATTGTAGGGATAGGAAGCGTTTACCTGACCGATCGCCGCATCATAATCCCAGATGATGCACACCGTTGCGCTCATGGCCGTTGCCCGGCTGCCAGTTCGGAGTGGTTCCTTCCGGTGCGAGGTGTTTCTCCCGCCAGCCCCTCATACAACTCCCGCCACTGCCGCGTCTGCCTCTCGAGCGTGAACTCCTCGAGCACCCTCTGCCTGGCTGCCGCGCCCATCCGCCGCCGCAGCTCCGGGTCCCGCGCCAGCCTCAGCAGCGCCTCCGCCATCGCATCCACATCGCGCACCGGCACGACAAACCCGTCAATTCCATCCCGCACCGCTTCCCGCATCCCGCCGGCGTCGGTCACCACCACAGGCAACCCGCACGCCATCGCCTCCAGCACGGCGTTGCTGATGCCTTCGCTTACGCTGCTGTGCAGGAAAACGTCGCTCTCCCGCAGCATCTCCAGAATCCTCTCCGGACTCTGGGAACCTTTCCAGAACACGCGGCCCTCAAGCCCCAGGTCCTGGATCGTGTACAGCAGGCGGGAGGTCTCTTCCTTCCCGCCCCCGCCCGCAATCGTCAGCTCCGCGTCAAGCCCCTTCTTGCAGGCTTCCCCATATGCGGTCATGGCGAACTCGTACGCCTTGCGCCAGATCAGGGCACCTGTCATCAGGATTCTTAAGCGCTTGGGCTGGGAATCACCCATAGCAGGGATGAATCGGTCAGGATCTACCGCCGGCCGGATCACCGCCGCCTTGTCCCGGGCCATCCCCAGCGCCACAGCCTCGTCGGCGATCGCCTCGCTCACGCAATGAACTTTTGCTGCCAGCGAGAAAATCCTCGGCAGCGCTCTCGCTTCCTGCTGCCTTCGGGGATTGTGGGGTGCGATCGACACATGCGCCCCACGGCAGCTCACCACAAGCGGCGTGCCGCAATCTTCAACCAGCGGCAAACTCGGAATCGCCGCCAACGTCCATTCGAAGTGAAGAACGTCCGGCCGGAAAGCTGCCACCGCCCAGCGCCGCGCCGCCAGCCGCAAACCGCTCGTCCCGCCGCCAACCCACTCCCGCAACCCTCGGATCGCCTGCCGGAAATCCCGGATCGCTGCCCGCAACAACAACAGCAGCGCCGCCCCGGCCGCCCGCAGCCCGCCGGGCACTCGCACCACTCTGACGTTGCGCAATCGCGGCCCGCCCCTTCCGGAATCCGCCGTCAACACCGTGATCCGGTATCCGCACCCGGCCAGCGCCTCGATCTTCCGCATCAGGAACGTCTCCGCCGGCCACCGGATGTCCACGATCATCAGGTGAACGCTGCCCATCGTAACCACCAGCCACAGTCCGGACAGCTAGTCCACCGGGCGACCGCTCAAAGAAGCCTCGGGTTCAATTGTCGGCCCGCCTCCCGTGCCTCCTGCCCATCGCCATTGACCGCTATCTTTTACAAACCGGGCGCAATCGGAGCCCCTGCCGGTTGTTTGGAATTCAGCGCTCAGAATCTCGACAGGCGGCTTCCACCATGTATGGGCCGCATACAAAACCCCGCGGGCATAATTCCTGTCCGCGATCGTTTCCGCGCACAGCAGAATCGGCGCATTCCGCGTCTTGCTCGCAAACTCCTGAAACGCAACCACGCTGGCACGGTAATCTCGCTGCACCGACACAGACCGCGGCGTGGACAGATACCAACCCGTTTTCAATGCCGCCACGGCAAAAGCAACCAGGATGAGCACTCTCGCGTACATCCTGAATGCCGGCAGGAGAAACACAATACTCCACCATCCAAGGCTCAGGAGAATAACGCTGACGGCGCTGACTCTGTACACCACGCCCCAGTCATACCTGGCAAGCACAGAAGACAACGAGAGGCCGGCAATGTAGCAGAGTCCGAGCACAACAAATGCCACTGCGAGGCGGTGCCGCTCCAATCCATTCCTCAAAAACCGCCATAGCGCATATACACTCGTCAGAAGACAAACTGTTCCCAGGCTGATGCCCGTGAATTCATGCCTCTTCATCCAATCTGTATGTGGAAGCAAAATCTGATGCTGCCAGAAAATTTGACGCAGGATTTGGTTGATAAGCGACACATCAATCCTGTGATGTTCATTAGGGTGAAGGCCATAATAGGCATGAAAAACGATCAACGGAGTCAGAAACAAAACTGCCGACAATGCAGCTTTCAGAAAAGCTTTTGCAGGATCCTGCTTCTTCTCCGCCAGAAAAATCACAACTCCGAGTCCGGCAGAGATATAGGCGCCGGCGGTTCGAACCATTTCCAGTCCCCATACGCAGGGCAAGAGCCGATATCTGCGTTGAACCCCGGACAAAGACAGCTGAAGAAACAGAATGGCCAGAGCCAACATAAACAGTGGTTCAGAAGCTACCTCTGTATGCCAGTCGAAGTAGGCGGTCGTGCCCAGACTGGCTGAAGTAACAGCCAGCGAGACAGCGCGGTCGTTAAGCTGTCGAAAAAGGGCGAGGTAAACGATGTAAAAGGTGATGCCGGCCAAAAGAACCTGTGCTCTGGCGAGAGTCACGAGTGGATCAACCGTGATGAAACGGAGGCCCGTGGCCAGCACAGTGATGCCCGGCGGCCACCGCGTGTCCGTCGCCCGCGATCCAATCGAATAGAAACTCTTCTCCCCCGCTTCAAAGCCGTACCCTTGGCCTCGCATCAGCCCCTCGCTCGCAAGAATTTGCAGGAAGACATCGTTGTTCGCCGAAATGTTCAGGCGGATTCCGACAATCCCCGCAACCAATGCGGAGGCAAGAATTGGCACGATTGCTGCCGGCGTGGCTTGTAGATGGGCAATCATGCGCTTCAAAGCTGCCCCGATGGACCGTGGTCTGGCAAGACGAACCATCCTGGCTCTCTCTCCCTCATCCCCCGAACTTCTCCAGCCACACAGCAAACGTCAGCAGCATGGACACCGTATAGCCGTTTGCCCCGTCCGGCGCCGCCCGGAACGTCTCCAGCAGCCCGCGCACCTTCGGTGGCGAAACGAAATCATGCAACGGCGCGCCACGCCGCAGCAAAATTCCCTCCAGCCGCTCCCACTGGCCCGGCGAGAAAAACTGCACCTCCCAGTTTCTCTGGATCGCCCTCTCCCCTGTCACCACCCGCCGCAGCTTCCGGCACGCCCGTACCGGCGTCATCCACCAGTGCGAATGCCGGTACCGGAACAGGTTGGCCTCATATGGCTGCCAGGGGATCCGCGCAAACGCCGGAGCGTGCCGTTTCAGGTATTCAATTTGCAGCCGCCGCCCTCGCACCATCTCCGTCGGCACAGTGCAGAAAAAGCGCATCACCCGCGGATCCAGAAAAGGGATCCGCGGAAACGCGGCCACCTGAAACATCCGCAGGCTGGCCAGCGTCCACCGGAACGCCCACTGCTCTGTCTTCAAAACTTTCACCCGGAAGTCCGGATCCTCGATCCCGTCTATCCGCCGCAGCTCCTGCCGCAGCATCTCCCGCACCGCCTCTTCCGGGTCCCCCTGGAGCTGCGGACGCACGATCTCGTCGAGCAGCCAGCGCCGCCCCTTCTTGAGCATCTTTTTCAGGCTGTGCTCGAGAACCTCCTCCTCCGTGCCGCTCGCCTTGGGAAACCCCATGTCATCGCAGAAGACATCGCCCCAGTGCGCCGCCAGCACAAAGTCGGCCGCCTCTCTGAGCCAGCCCGCAATGTCCGCCTGCCGGGCCTGTGTCAGGTCCTGGAAGCACTCCGTCGCCTCCGCCACCAGATCCAGCTTGTCGAACAGATACGGCCGGATGACGTGGGAGTGGAACTCAAGCCCCGCCGCCTCGGCCACCTGCCGCGCAATCCGGATTTCGATCGAGTCCGGCGTGTATCCGTAGCTGTAACTCACCGGCTTGGCGTCGACCGGCAGGCACGCGGCCACGGTGCGCGAGTCCAGCCCCCCGGAAAGCGGCAGCGCCACCCTTCCATCTCGGGTCTGCTCCGCCAGCACCTCGCGCAAAATGGCGCCGAATTCCGCAATCGTGTCCGCCTCGCTCCGCTTGCGGTCCGGCTCGTGCCGCCACCGCCAGTACTTCTCCTGCCGCACCAGCCGGCCGTCGGAATCGAATTCGTAGACGCTCCCCGGCCGCAAGATCCGCACATCGGTACAGTGCGTGCGGTCTGCCGGGAAAAATCCCAGCGCGAAAAATCCGGCGAGCCCCTCCCAGTCCAGCCGGCGCGCCGACTTCGGGTACAGCCGCGCGGTCCGCGTTCCGATCGCCCGGCCGTATGGCCCGTCCAAATGATAGATGTGCATGCTTCCCGCAGGGTTGGTCCATACAAGGCAGCCATCCCCGGCGGGCATGCGCCTCAGGATTGCGTAGTTGCCTCGTACAATCCTCTCGTTTTCCGCCAGCCGTCCCGAATCGGAAAGGCTTGCCGCCAAAAACGGCCGCCATTGTTCACATTCGCCACAAACAATCGCCTGTGGCGCCCCTTCCCGGGAACCCTCGCCTTCGGCGGTAATCACGGGCCACCCGCCGCAATAAGGATTTTGATGTGCCTCGGCACGCTTGCCGAGACAACAGAGCAAATCCGGCAAGGCGCGCACGGAATTGCTATGTTCCCGCCGTGGTCCGATCACCGTTCCCCCGACACCTTTTCGTACATCTCCTCGTGCCGGCGAACCTCCAGCTCGATCGCGTAATGGGCCAGGATCCGCCGTCTGGCGCCCTCCCCCAACCGCATCCTTGACTCCGCGTCGCGTGCCAGCCGCGCCATCGCTGCCCGCATCTCTTCAACATCGCCGGGTGCCGTCAGAAGCCCGCTCAACCCGTCCTCGATCACATCTTCGACGCCGGCAATCTTCGTCGCCACTGGCGCCTTCCCGCATGCCATCGCCTCCAGCAGCGCCACCGGGCATCCTTCCTGGCGGCCTTCACGTCGGGTCGAATGCACGAAGAAGTCCGCTTCCGCGTGCAGTGCTCCGATGTCGCTCACCGCCCCCAGAAACTGCACCCGCTGCTGAAGCCCCAGCTCCCGTCGGACCTCTTCCAGCCGGGCCGCCCACTCCCGGTCCTGCGGAGCGCCCGCGATCCAGACGTGCAGTCCCTCCACGCCCGCAGCCGCCCGCAGCAGCAGGTCGTGCCCTTTCACCGGCAGGAGGTGTCCCACCGCAACCGCCACAGGCGTCGTCGGCCCCAGCCCGAATCTCGCACGCAAGCCCAGCCTCGGCTCCAGTCCCGGCCGGAAGCGTTCCGTGTCCACGCCACGGGGGATCAGCCACGTCTTCCGCGAAAAGCGCGGCTTGGCAAAGAACTCCCGCAGCATCGCCGTATTCTGCGCCGCAATCGCCTTGGCCAGCCGGCTGCGAAGCTTCCACGCCCGCCCCCGCCAGCTCATGTTCTTCTTGGTGTAGATCCAGGCCCGCGCTCCTGCGGCGTATGCGATCAGCGGCTCCGTGTAATCATCCGAGTAGTGAAACGAATGCCAGATGTCAAACCGGTGCCTCCGGAATGCGCGCGCTGCCTGCCACACGCGCCATGGCAGTGTCGCCAGCGGCCGCGCCGGAACCGTGAATGGCGCTTCCAGAAACGGGATTCCCAACGCTTCCACCTCGCGGTCGAGGCTCCCTCCTCTCCGGCTGACGCAAACGGCAGGGGCGAACCGCGACCGGTCCAGACGCCGGATAATGTGCAATAACGCTGCGCCGGAGCCGGCCGTAATGAAGTTGGGAATCGTGTAGAGAATGCGGACCATCAATGGCTCGCCACACCGGCCGCGCTTCGCTCGTGAAACCGTTTCCACCACTCCAGCGCCAGCAGCGAATACAGAGCCCACTTGTGATCCCTCTGCCCGTCCACATGCTCGCGCCACATCGCCTCCACCACGCGCCGCCCCAACAGAGGGGCCACCCATCCTCCCGTTCCCAGCAGCTCCTCCTCCGCCCTCTCCCGCAGCGCGCCCCGGAGCCACTGCCCGAGCGGGACCCCGAATCCGCGCTTGGTCTCCGGAATCGCCTCTTCCCCCACATGCCGCGCCAGCAGCCGCCGCAGCGCCCGCTTTCTCTTTCCGCTCTTCAGCTCCTCCGCGCCGTCGTAGGCGAGGCTTGCTTCAATCACTTCCCGGTCGAGCAGCGGCACCCGCACCTCCAGGCTGTAGTGCATGCTCGCCATGTCTACCTTGCGCAGCACCCGTTGAAGCTGGCCGTAGAATTCCACCCGGCGGGAGAAGTTCGCCAGCGATGCGTGATTGATCTCTCCATGGAACTCGTAAAGAGAAAATTCCTCGGGTACGCTCTTCAGCGCGCCTGGCAAGCTGTCAAAATGATTCGAGGCAAAATGGCTGTGCAAGGCCAGGTAGAGGCTCTCTGGAGAGCGGTGCATGATGGCGCCGGATCGTTTTGGCAGCACGCCAGCGCGCCCCCCGGCGTAAAGCAGCCAACGAACCCAATAAGGATACCTGAAGTCCAGCCCGTTCCTTCCCAACGAAAACGGCCTCTCATAGCCGAAAAACAGCTCGTCTCCCCCGTCGCCGCTCAGCGCGACCACCACTTCGGTTCTCGCTAACCGGCTGACCAGCATCGTGGGCAGCATCGAGTAGTCGGCAAATGGCTCGGTCTGCGCCCGTGCCGCCTCGTCCACCAGTGCCAGGACCTCCTGTTCGGAGATCGGAAGCAGCCGGTGGGTCACGTCCAGCAGTTCTGCGTAACGGCGCGCGTCTTCGGACTCGTCCAGCGTCCACTCCGGGGTGCCGATCGTGAACGTCTTCAGATCCCTGCCGCATTGCTGCCGCGCCACTGCCGCCACCAGCGGCGAATCCACACCCCCGGACAGAAACACACCCACGGGCACATCGGCGATTCGCTGCCGCCGCACCGCGTTCGCAACGGCCGCAGCCAGCGCCTCGTCCAGCACCCGCTCGTCCTGTTCCGCTGCTGGCGCCGGCTCCTCGGGCAGCCGCCACCACGCCCGGCAATGGAGACCCCCGTCAGCCTCCGCCACCAGCAGATGGCCGGGCGGCAGTTGGTGAATGCCCTCGTACAATGTGTAGGGCCAGGGGAAGTAGTTCAGCCGCAGATACAGTCCGAGTGCGTCTTCCCGCAAAGATGGAGCACCGCCAGCCTCCGGCAGGATCAGGCAGTTCAACTGCGACGCAAACGAGATCTGGCCCGCCGCGGGGCCGGTGCGGTAGAACAGCGGCTTGATTCCTGCATGGTCCCGGGCCAGCACCAACCGGCGCTCCTGCACCTGATACCAGGCCAGCCCGAACATGCCGTTGAAGCGCTCGATGGCGCGCTCGCCCCACTGGTTCAGCGCCTCCAGCGCCACCTCCGTGTCCGTGCGCGACCGGAACCGTATGCCCATTTTCTCGAGTTCGTGGCGAAGCTCCTGAAAGTTGTACAGCTCCCCGTTGAAGACGATCACCGACCGCCCGTCCCCGCTCATCATCGGCTGCCGGCCGGCTGCCGTCAGGTCCAGAATCGCCAACCGGCGAAAACCGAAAAAGCACCGCCCGTCATCCCAATATCCCTCATCATCCGGCCCGCGCCGCACCATCAGCCGCGTCATCGCCCGCACGGCCTGCCGGCTTTCCGCCTCCTCCCGCGGCTCAGTCCGGTAAATCCCGCAGATCCCGCACATGATTTACCCTTTTCACAAACTGAGCGATTCCATCTCTTCCGTCAGCAGCGACCCCAGACCTCATCCCCGAAGAAAGCCCGTCTTGCTTTCCCGATCCCCCGTCCCGCCAGGACACTCAGACAGTGCCAGGCCGTGGAATTTACCGGATGATATGCCAATGCTTTCAAGATTGCTGCCGCTCCTGACCAGCCCGAGATCCTCGTGGCGCGGCGGACATGGAGGTTGCTCCATGCGCGCCGTCGCAAGGCAGCGTCGCATGGCATTCCGGCGCCGTGCAGCCATTCCTCGAGCCGCGCCAGCACAGCAACTTGCGCGGCTTCAAACTCGATCCTGTCCTGAACGAGACTCTTGGCTGCGGAGTCCCTCCTCTGCCAAACCAGACACTTCGCCACAGGCGCCATCCGGATTCCTCTGGCCGCCAGTTGCATGAAGAGAAACCAATCCTCGCCGATCCTCGTCCACTCCGGATATCGAAAAAACGGAAGGATTCTTCTTCGGAACAGAACCGTCGTATTGGGGATCTTGTTGCTATGAAGGTACAACAGCTCGAACACCTCTCGGGGCGTCTCGGGCCATCGGCCCTCAAGTACCACCCCGGGAAATCGCCCAAGTGGCTCGCGCTGGCCCCGGAACCACTGCACTGCCGAGAACGTCATATCGGTTTCCGGGTTTTCTTCGAGAAAACGAACCTGCTCAGCCAGTCGGTCCGGCACGGCAATATCATCATCATCCAGAATCCCGACGAACTCGCCGCAAGCCTGCTCCAAACCGACATTGCGGGCATGGGCCGGGCCTTGTGATACATCCAGCCGCAGCAGATGGATCCTGGGATCCACCTTCGCCACCTTTTCCACTCCCATCCGGTCTTGGGAGCCGTCGTCCACAACGATCGCTTCCCACTCGGAAATACTCTGGCATCGCAAAGACGAGATACACTCCGAAAGATAGTCCGGACGGTCTTTACTGGCGATGATTATGCTGACTGCTGGAGGACTCATCTGCCAACAATTCCAGGTTTTCCTTCTCCATTCAGCGACCGCCACCAGCGGCGAATCCACACCCCCGGACAGAAACACACCCACGGGCACATCGGCGATTCGCTGCCGCCGCACCGCGTTCGCAACGGCCGCAGCCAGCGCCTCGTCCAGCACCCCCTCGTCCTGTTCCGCTGCTGGCGCCGGCTCCTCGGGCAGCCGCCACCACGCCCGGCAATGGAGACCCCCGTCAGCCTCCGCCACCAGCAGATGGCCGGGCGGCAGTTGGTGAATGCCCTCGTACAATGTGTAGGGCCAGGGGAAGTAGTTCAGCCGCAGATACAGTCCGAGTGCGTCTTCCCGCAAAGATGGAGCACCGCCAGCCTCCGGCAGGATCAGGCAGTTCAACTGCGACGCAAACGAGATCTGGCCCGCCGCGGGGCCGGTGCGGTAGAACAGCGGCTTGATTCCTGCATGGTCCCGGGCCAGCACCAACCGGCGCTCCTGCACCTGATACCAGGCCAGCCCGAACATGCCGTTGAAGCGCTCGATGGCGCGCTCGCCCCACTGGTTCAGCGCCTCCAGCGCCACCTCCGTGTCCGTGCGCGACCGGAACCGTATGCCCATTTTCTCGAGTTCGTGGCGAAGCTCCTGAAAGTTGTACAGCTCCCCGTTGAAGACGATCACCGACCGCCCGTCCCCGCTCATCATCGGCTGCCGGCCGGCTGCCGTCAGGTCCAGAATCGCCAACCGGCGAAAACCGAAAAAGCACCGCCCGTCATCCCAATATCCCTCATCATCCGGCCCGCGCCGCACCATCAGCCGCGTCATCGCCCGCACGGCCTGCCGGCTGCCTGCCTCCTCCCGCGGCTCAGTCCGGTATATCCCGCAGATCCCGCACATAAATGCCCTCGGCGGCACTCTTTCATAAGGACTTTCCTGTCCCGAGGCCAAGCCCTTTCTTGTCAGCTAGTCTTTGATATAACCGTATCCACTCGGCGGCTTCCCTCTCCACGGAGAACCGGTTCTCCACGTACCTTCGCCCAGTCTCTCCCATTTGTACCGCGAGTTCCGGCTCCCTCCACAGCCGCTCCAGCGCGTCCGCCATCCCCTGAACATCTCCAAACTCGAGGAGAAATCCGCTCTCGCCGTCCAAGACGGCTTCATCAATTCCTCCCACTCGCGTCGCCACTACCGGCAGCCCTACTGCTTGCGCTTCTAACATCGCCACTCCAAAGGCCTCCACCACCGAAGGTTGGAAATAGACGTTCGACTGAATAAGCTCCGCCCTCACTTCTTCTGTGGGTAAAGTCCCATGCCAAACTACTCGGTTCCCCACCCCAAGGGCATCCGCCCAACACATCAAACCGAGCGCATCCGGCCCATCGCCCACCACATGATATTCAATTGGCACTCCTCGCGTAAGCAGTTCTCGCACAGTAAGCAACGCTAACTCATAACCCTTTTCCCAAACCAACCTGCCTGTCGTTAATACCCGGAATCCTGCCTTACGCAACTCCCGTGTCGGGAGACCGAACCAGTTGCCTCCGACGCTCGGATAAATGACGACACAATTCTCCTCCGGCGCTCCCATCCTGATCCCTTCCTGTTGGAGGAATTCACTCACAAAATGAAGAGCGCCCGCTTCCCGAAAGGCATGTTTATGCAAGTTCGCCCAGTCACCAACCTCCCGAGGTGCACCGTAAATATCGTACCCCCGGAACGAAATCACAAACGGAATGCCGCTTGCCTGGAGGTACGGCCGCAGCAGTCTGAAGAGCGGCCAATTCATCACGTGAATGACGTCATGCTCCTGCCGAATCAGGTCTCGCAGATCCAGCCATCGACGGAAAGCCGAACGCAATCCCAGTCCCCGCCATTCCCGAAGTCTCCGGGCGAGATCTCCACACCCCGCCACGGACGCGCAAACAGCCCGCGGAAGCCCGCGTACTCCCTCTGGCCCGCGCAAGAGAACCACCTCCCCGTCGCCGGCGCCTGAAGCAGGCACCCGCGTATAAATGCGAAGGTCGACCCCATCCGCTCGTAATCGCTCGCTCGTCGCGTACAGATAGGGCTGCGATGGAGATTTGAATTGCGTATAGACTTGCGCAACCCGGATCCCCACTAGCAATCCTCCTTCCTGCCCCACATACAAGTCAATCGCAACCACTCCCTGCGCATCTTGCCGAATATGAAAAGCCTAAGATTTGCTGGCAAGAACCTGCTTGGGAGACGCCGCCGAAATCAGAGAGAGGCCCTCACGAAACCTCTTTCGACTCAAAGTGAGACAGGGAGCTAAAATTGCTCGCCTAGCCATAAGTATCCTTCTCAAGTTGTTGCATTAACAGTGGCTAACTTCAGCATTGGATTCAATTTCATTCACCTCTTATTGAATCCCGCATAATATAGTGTCACCTTTTTGGGGTCTTGTGCATCTAAAAAGGTATGGGACACCCCAAAGGCCAGAAACGGGACTTCGACGCCCTGGAGCGCCGCCGCATGGAAGCCCTG
>Ga0272448_1002772_pt1 | contig 21520 bp, 28 predicted proteins | sample YNPCB0191_FD_202220 | JGI IMG/M metagenome (GOLD analysis project Ga0272448, IMG submission 202220) | Hot spring sediment microbial communities from Yellowstone National Park, WY, United States - YNP-CB-019-1 | ecosystem: Environmental > Aquatic > Thermal springs > Hot (42-90C) > Sediment... | reverse complement strand
ATTTTCGTTAGTATATAATGTGCGAAATTTTATGAGGGGCTTAGTCGATTTTGGAGAATTATTTTCATATGAAGAAATTACAAAAGAGATTAAAGATAAACCGAATGCAAAAGAACTGAAAATAAAAAAAGGAGAAATCATTTTTGAGAATGTTTATTTTTCTTATGATAATAAAAAAGTTTTTGAAAACTTTAATTTAAAAATTCCTCCTGGAAAAAAGGTTGCTTTGGTAGGGCACTCTGGTTCAGGAAAAACTACTTTAATCAAATTGTTATACAGGCTTTATGATATTCAAAAAGGAAGTATAAAAATAGATGGGGTAGACATAAGAAATGTTAAGCAAGAATCCTTAAGAAGCGCAATGTCTATTGTTCCTCAGGAATGTATTCTTTTCGACGATACTATCTATAATAACATTAAATTTTCAAAACCAAACGCTTCAAGAAAAGAAGTTTTAAACACAATTAAATTTGCAAAACTTGATAAATTTATAGCGAGTTTGCCTCAAAAAGAAAATACTATTGTTGGAGAAAGGGGAATAAAACTTTCCGGTGGAGAAAAACAAAGAGTCTCTATAGCAAGAGCCCTTTTAGCAAATAAAAAACTGCTGATATTAGATGAAGCAACCTCTTCTTTAGATTCTGAAACCGAGCATGAAATTCAAGAAGAACTAAAAGAATTAATGAAGAACAGGACTTCTATAATCATCGCTCATAGGTTATCTACAATAATGAACGCGGATTTAATAGTTGTTTTGAAAAAAGGAAAAATAATTCAAATAGGTAAACACCAAGATCTAATAAATGAAGAAGGTGAATATAAAAAATTGTGGGCTCTGCAAAAAGGAGGTTACATAAAATAATTCTAAATGAGCTTTTCTGAAAAGAAGCAAAAAAGTTTAGAAAAAAGAGTTTATTTCCAATAGATTTTTTTCCCTATAAAACCCTTTATGCCTCTTGTTTCAACTTTTTAACTCCTGCCACTAAAAACTAAAATAAAAATTTAATCAAAAGCTCAACTTTTCTGCAAACTTTCCTATAAGGGGAAGAGCGCTCGTTTTGCCTTTTGCAGCATTAATCATCCCAATCACTACCCACACAAGAGGCACATAATATAGCAAAACCAACACACCTAAACCCATCCTAATACCAACCAAAACCAACGGCAAGAACACTATTGTTAAAACTATTTGTAAAACTATGCAATACACGATGCTTGCAATAAGAAGCACGAGCCCTTGTTTTGCATGATACTTTGCAAACTCACTTTTCTTCATTTCCTCGTCTGCAAAATACCATATAATTCCTACAAGAATATAGCTTAAGATTGCACAAACTTTCTCATTTTCTACTTCTTTCGTTTCTTTTCTGCTTTTCTTTTCCATTATTTGTCTTTCAAGGCCTCCTTTCGCTTTTCAACTTGTCTTTTCTTCTACTTCTTCTCTTCCTTTTTGCGTTTCTTTAACTTGCTCAACATCTCTCTGGAATAAAAGGGTCTCGAATTCTGCAACATGTGTTTTTTCTTCTCTCGCTATATCTAAAAGTATTGTTTTTATGTTTTTATCACTAGTCATTTCAGCCATTTGTTCATATAGGTTTATAGCATCAAGTTCAGCAATCATTCCAGCTCTAAGAATCTCTTTATCAAGATTCTCTTTGCTTACTTTCTCTAGGTTTTTTGGTATATCTGCTAACATTTTCACCCCCTTTCTTTATTAAGATACTTCTATAGACTTTAAAAACCTAACTCTTATAAACTATGGTTTGTTTAAATAAACAAGTTAGGTTATAAAAGGGGGGACAAAGATGAGCAAAATTCTAATAGGGCCTGCTGGAAGTGGAGGAAGCAAAGATGAAGGCTTCATTCTTGTTAAAAATTCTGGTTTAGACGCTCTCGAAATTGAATTTACTTATGGTGTTTGGATGACAAATGAAGATGCTAAAGCTATTCACGAGTTGAATAAAAAACTTAACTTGCATCTCAGCATTCATGCACCTTATTATATAAATTTGAATTCAACTGATAAAAACAAAATTGAATCTTCTAAAAAAAGAATTCTAAAATGTTGTGAGATTGGAAATATTGTGGGAGCAAACTATATTGTATTTCACCCTGGTTACTATGGCAAGTCTACACATGAAGAAGCCTACCAGACTATAAAAAAAGCAATTCTCGAGATGCAAAAAACAATAGAAAAAAACAAGTGGAATACAATTTTATGTCCAGAAACAACAGGCAAAGTTAGTCAGTTTGGTGATTTAGATGATTTGTTAAGAATGATGAAAGAGACAGGATGTAGCATTTGTATTGACTTTGCTCATTTAAAAGCAAGATATCAAGGAAAAATGAGTTATGAAGAAATGGCAGAAAAAATAAAAAAAGCAAAACTTAAACATGTCCACTGTCATTTTTCAGGGATAGAATGGACTGAAAAAGGTGAAAGAAGGCATCTACTTACTCCAGAAAGTGAAATTAAGGATTTGTTTAAAGCATTAAAAAAATACAAAATAGATTGCACTATCATAAACGAATCGCCTTCTCCTTTGGAAGATGCAATAAAAATGAAAAAGATTCTTTCAAAAATGTAAATTAAAACACGAATTAAAATATAACCTACAAAAAATTATGAAATGATAAAGCTGATCTTTTTTGATTATGATTTAACTATTGCAGACACAAGAAAATTTGTCAAAAAAAGTTATAATGCTTTGTGCAAGGCTTCTGGAGTAAAACCTACAAAAAAAGGTTTTGAAGCTTACACTGGAAAAAGGGTTTCTGAAAACATTAAATTTTTCTCAGAAATTAGCAAAAGAAAAAAGAGCGAGCAGGAACTCTATAAAGTGTTTTTTGATGCACATAAAGATGAGGAAAAGAAAGCTAAACTCTACAATAAAGAAATTTTTTCTTTATTAAAAAATAAAAAAATTAAAATTATCATAATTTCAAACAACTCTAAAAAAATCATACAAAAAGTACTTCAATACAATAAAATGCATTTTGATAAGATTATCGCTGACGAAGACATGAAAAAAGGAGAAGAAAAACATGAAAAAATATTATCGGAATTAAAAAAATTAGGATTAAAAAAAGATGCTGCTTTGTATGTTGGAGACCATATTAATGATATAGAAGAAGCAAGAAAAGCAGGAATAAAAATAGCAAGTGTAACAACAGGGGTTTTTTCAAAAAACGAGCTTAAAAAATACAAGCCGGATTTTATTATAGAAAATTTGAGCGAGCTGAAAAAGGTAATCATGCCCATAAAGAATATAATTTTTGATATCGGTGGAGTTTTTGTATGGAAAGATTGGGAATCTATAAAAAAAGAGATGATGGAAAAACATGGTTTTTCTACAAGAATTTATTCAGATTATCCTAAAAAAGTGCAAGCCAACTACAAAAATGTTCTTATTGGAAAAGCTTCTCTAAAAGATGTTTTTAAAATAATATCTCAAAAAAAGAATCTTAAAAAAATTTTAGAAGACTATGAAAGTCTTAATAAAAAATATCAATGCGTTAATAAACCTTTATTAGATTATGCTAATTTACTGAAAAAAAATTATAAACTCTACTGTTTAACCGATGTTTCAGATTTGCACTATCAGTTTCATAAAAAGAATGGAATCTACAAACCTTTTATAAAAACTTATGCTTCATGCAAAATAGGGATTAGAAAACCAAATCGTAAAATCTTTTTAAGAGTTTTAAAGGAAAATAATCTTAATCCAGTAGAAACCCTCTTCGTTGATGATATAGAATCTAATGTTGAAAAAGCAAAATCCTTAGGTATAAAAGGAATTATCTTTAAGTCAAATCAAGATTTGTTTAAAAAATTTTTAGAATTAGGTATAAAAATTTAGTGTAACATGAATGAAAAGAAAAGACTAATGGAAGAAGCAGGCTTTAGATGCCAAAAATGCGGATTTTATTCGCCATTAGGAAAAGGTTTGGAGATAAATAAAAAGAACAATGCAGTTTTATGCAGCATTTGCAACACTTTTGCTCCTGATGACAGTGAGAATTTCAGAAAATATATCGAAGAAAAAGTTGATTGGCAGGTTCTAGAAACTTTTAGAAAATTTGGTGTAAATAAAGCCTCTCACAGCCCACAGAAAAAAGGAATGATTGAAAAGTCAAAGCAAGGAAAACTCGTGGCAAGGCCCCCCTTCGGTTATAAAGTAGTCAATGGAACTCTAATTCCTGACGAAGAAAACAAAGAAAAAGTAAGGCTCATATTTGAAGAGTTTGCAGCAGGGAAAAGTCTTAACCAAATCTCACAAACTTATGGAATTTCGGTTAACGGAATAAAAAAGATTTTAAAGAATTTTGCTTATATAGGCAAGATAAAATTCAATAATCAGATTTTTCAAGGTTCTCATCAGCCAATAATTTCTGCAGAGCTTTTTAACAGAGTCCAACAACATTTTGAATCCAACACTATCAAAAAAGAATTAGAAATAAACCAATGAACGACAAAGAAACAGGCTATAAAGAAAAGAATTTAAACTATATATTTTAATATATAATTAAAAGAGGTGCCTTTTTATGATCTATGAAGAAAATCTAGAAGAAACAAGGCTTATTGAGCCTCCAAAAAAGCAAATATTTAGATTGCAAATCCCCTATACTTTAAGATTTGCTCTTGTTTGGACAATCTTCTTTGCTATTATAGGAATCGCGATTCAATTTTACCAGACAGTAAATCCTGTTTTCAAAGAGGTTATTAAGGACTTTTTTACAATAAATTATAATGATTGGTTTAGAAGTTTTGGCAGTTTTGCAAATCCTGTAGAATACGAGTCAAGAACCGAAATTTTTTATGTAATAATAAAGCAATGGTATTATTTCTTTTATACTGGTGGCTTGATTGCTTTACTTTGGGGAATCCTTAGCTGGCTAATTAATCTAGAGATTGTTTTTAAAAGGAAATCAAAATATGAAAAACTAAGAGAAGAAGCAGCAAAACAAAAAGAGCAGCTTGCCCACAATTTAAGAATAAATGAACTTTTAGTAGAAGGTAGAAAAATGCTTGCAGAATCCAATATTCAAGAAGCAAAAGCAAGCTACAATGAGATAAGACAAATTTATGAGCCCGGCCATGATAAAGATGGAAAGTTAAAACAAGAGGTGCTTTCATTTTATAATGAAATTCTAGAAAAAGAAAAAAATCTTGCAAATCCTGCTTAATATTAGGTCTCTTTCTTGCCTCTTTTAATTCTTACTTGCTTTTATCTATTGTTATTTATTAACGATTGCTAATTAATTATCTGTAAGACTTCTGCCTCTTTGCTCTTGCTTTACTATCACCAGGTTTATAAGGCTCTTTTCTTCTTGTATCAGCAACTAAAAGGCTTCTATCATAATCTAAAAATGCTTTTTTAAGTGCAGCAGAATTTGTAAATTTAACAAGAGCTTTTGCAATAGCAAGCCTTGATGCATCTATTCTGCCTTCTGTTCCTCCACCCCTAACATTTACAGAAATATCAAAATTAAAGTTTCCAAGAATATTTTTTGTGATTTCAATAGGCTCTCTTATTAGAAGTTGATGAAAATAATTTAGATTTGTATAAGGAATTTTGTTTATTGTTATTTTTCCTTCGCCCTCTTTAATTAAAGCTTTTGCTACAGCACGCTTCCTTTTACCAGCAACTATTAAATTTTTTCCCTGTAAATTTGTTTGTTCCATCTTACTTATTTGTTCCATTTTATATTCTTTCCTTAAGTTCTTGTAAATTCATATTTTTTTTCGAAATCTTGACTTTTATTTTTTCTATTTTTTCTTTCTTAAACTCTTCTGGTATTCCTATATAACATTTTATTTTTTTCCATGCTTCTTTCCCTCTCCCTCTTCGAAAATCAGGAAGCATGCCCCTAATTGCTCTCTTTAAAATTCTATCAGGCTGTCTTGAGAAATAAGGCCCTTTTGTTGGTTTCATTCTGTTCAATGAACGCTTTGCTTTATAATCCTCTATAATATTCTCCTTTCTTCCGCTAATCAATGTTTTTTCGCAGTTAACTACAATTACTTCATTTCCTGATAAGGCTCGCTTAGCAACATAGCTCGCAAGCCTTCCCATTATTGCATTCTCTGCATCAATAATTATTTTTTTCATTTTTATCTTATAATCTCCCCTTCCAATTTTTTTTCAGATTTTAAAACTTCTAAAATTGTTTTAAATTCACATCCAGCCTTCTTTAGTTTTTCTTTAGCTTTTTCAGAAAAGCCAAGAGCATAAACACTGACTTTTTTACTTAACTCTCCAGAACTTAGCACCTTTCCAGGAACAATTACAGTACTCGCGTTAGATTTATTTATCCTCTCTAAATTTACACTTGATTGTTGTCTTGTCGGTACTGCCAAAGCGCTTGCTATTTCAGGATTCGTCTTTTTGGCAAGAAGTACAGTTTCGACTAAAATTGAATTTGTTTTTTTCTTTGCTCTTTGATTTATTTTTATTTTGCTTAACATATTCTTTTTTGGCTTAAAAATGCGGGGAGAAGGATTCGAACCTTCGCAGGCACTAAGCCAATGCGTCCTTAGCGCATCTCATTTGACCGCTCTGACATCCCCGCATAATTAAATATATGCGGGATGGTTTTAAAACTTAATTATACTAAAAATTTTTTGTTTATCTTATTTGATTTTCTTTTCAAGCACTTTTAGCTCGTTATTTAATGCTTCTATTGCCCCTATAAAAATATCTTTTGCTTTTATCTGACCCCAGGACTCTATGAATATCATTAGTTCCTTATTCTCTTTTTTCTTTGCTTCTTCAAGCATTTTTCTGAACGATTCATCACTTTCATTTTCTAAATCTTCAGAATATCTATAGTAAAACAAACCAGGGCTATATTTTGCATGTTCAATACCTAAGCCCATTTTTGCAATAGCTACAAACTCAATCTTTTGTTCTTTACCTAGGGTAACTATAGGCATTTTATACAAAATATTCTTCTTTGGACTTAAATCTGTGGAATAAACAGTGCATGGACCCTCTGCGCTTAGTTTAAATTTCATTGAACATTTCCCACATCCATCTTCCTTTTTACACTCACATTCACTCGGAAGTTTAAGGTTTTCATTTTTTAAAGGGACAAGTCCAAGCCTATGGGCAATAATTTCATCATACAGTGCAGAATCATTCTTGCTTATCTCTAAACTATCAATCGCAAGTATTGGAATATAGTTGACACTTCTTCTTATTGCATTAGCTAGACTAATTGGCATATCTGTTTTAAAGCTTATTTTCTCGTCGCTTTTGTTTATGATCTTTATCATGTCTTCTTTATCTTTTTGTTTAATTTAACTTTTAAATCTTTGTTTTTATAATTAAACTCTGCGTCCACGCCTGCCGTAAGGTTTTTTAGGCCCCCCTCTTGGGATTCTAGTAATATCAACAATACTAGTTATTTTAAACCCATCCCTGCTTAAAGATTTGACAACTGCATGGGCAGCCCCTCCAGGGGAGGTTGCTCCTGTTTCAGCCCTTATTCTAATATAGAGTTCTGTGATGCCCATCTCTTTTGCATCTTCAGAAATCTTTTTTGAAGAAAACATCGCAACAGTTGGGCTACTTTTTAATCTATCCTGCTTTGTCGACTGTCCGCCAGAACATCTTGATAGGGTGTTTCCAGCCATATCTGTTAGTGTTAAAATAGTATTGTTTTTTGTAGTATAAATATAAAGAATTCCTGCTCTCTCTTTCTTTGTCTTTTTTTCAGGCTTTTCTGTTTGCTTCTCTAAGGTTTGTTCGTCTAATGATTCTAATTCATAATTTTCTATATTCTTCTCGTCTAAACTTAAATTTTCTTCTTTCATTATTTATGCCCTCTCAATTTTTTTCATTTCTTCATCAACTTTTTCTTCTTTATTTAGCTTATTTAGCAGTTCTTTCTCTCCGTTTGTTAGCTCTGTTTTAATAGATAGTTTTAGAGCAAGGTTATTTTCTTCGTCCAAAGTTGTTAAGTGCCCTGGAGCATCAATAACCTTTCCATTAATTGTTACGTGTCTATGAACAATAAACTGCCTCGCCTGCTTATAGGTTCTTGCAAGTCCTTTTTTAACAAGAATGCTCTGAAGCCTTCTTTTAAGATAATCCTCTTTGTTTAATGCTAGAACATCAGCAAGAGTATTAACAGCAAAACCCTTCTCTGCCTGCCTTTTAACAAATAAATCTTTTTCAGTTTCTGGGGCCGTGATTAGTTTTTTGGCAATTCTTCTTATTCTTCTAATTGCATAGTCTGCTCTCCACACTTCTCTTCTATTTTTTAAACCATACTTTTTAATTAGCTCATTTTCTTCTTTTATCAGTGCTGCATCATAGAGCTTCCTCGGCTTGCTATATTTTTTTCCTTTTCGTTTTGGCATTTTATGTTTCTACCCCAGTTTTTTCTTTAGTTTCTTTAGCTCCTTTTTGCTTGACTTTTACACCAACACCCCTCTTTCTTTCTGTCCTGAAATGGCTCCTTGTTCTTTGCCCCCTTGTTGGTTGTCCCATTGCATGTCTTAATCCTCTAAAGCTTCTTATTTTTTTGAGTCTTTTTATATCTAATTCACGCGCAAGTTCAAGATTAGAGCCTAACAGGTGACTGTCCTGTCCTGTCGAAAAATCCTTCCTTCTGTTCATTAGAAATCTTAGAAAGGTAGGCTCTTTTAGACTTGTTTCAATTTTTTGAATTTCATCTTTTGTAAGGGTTTCTATTTTTCTTTTTTTATCAATGCCATTTATTACACATAGTGCATTTGAGATAGCCCAAGAAACTCCCTTAATTCTTGTTAGCCCGGCATATACTCTTTTGTTTCCAGGTATATCTGTTTGTAATATTCTTACGATTTTTCCAGCTATTACTTCTTTAGTTGGAATGATTCTTTTTTCTTTTTTCTCTTCTATTTTTTCTTTCTTTTCTTCTACCATTTTAACTTATGAATAAATGATGCCTTTCTTCTCCTTTCAATTCTTCGATTATTCTTTTTACTATAGCAATTTTAGGGTCTGGAAGGTTTGAAATTCTTTTTTTCAAATCCTCAAAACTCTCGAAGGGCTTTTTCTGTCTTTCCTCGAGTATTCCTTCTGTATGTTTTTTTCCAAAACCAGGGAGCAGCTCAAGTTGATGAAGCCTTGTGTTTATTGCTTGAGAATTGTTGAAAAAATCAACAAACCTTTTCTCATTTTCTGTTACTTGCTTCTCAATATAACTTTGAAGAAACTGCTTGCCAGTTTCGCTTATTTTATTAAATGGAAGCTTGCCTAGTATGTAATACACCTTATCTCGTTTTCCCTCACCTATATAAACTTCTTCGCCAACTTCAAATTTCATTCCTCTTCTAGGTACAAGTTCTAAAAGAGTAAAATTTTTCTTGCCTACAGCTTGAGCTATAGGCATCATTTTCTTTTCTAGAGGATAGCCATATGGCAAAAAATCTATTACAATTGCATATTCTTCTTTGTCTTTCATTTTTTCTATTTATTGGATTTAATTGTTTCAAGTATTTTATTTGTTTCATCTGCATCTAATGTTGTTTCAGTAAATATTTTGTTTAGCTCAGCAGCATTTTCAGGCAAGATATCTACTATTTTTGCTATATCCGCAGGTTTCAATTTCATAATATCCAGTTTTTGAAGTTCTTCTTTTAGTTTTTTTGCTTTCTCTGGGCTCAACTTCAAAAATTTCTTGACAAAAGATTTTATCTCCTTTGTTCTGTCTGTTTCTTTTATACTATCAAGTAACTCTTTGACTTCATACATACTTAAAGGGGTTTTTTCTTTTATCATTTTTATTTAATTAGATTTATTTTAGTTTTTTTAAATGTGCTGGTTTAATTATATGCAGCTTTCTCTGTTTGCCTTCTTTCACGCTGATAATATAAGCCCTTCCACGTTTTCCAACAATAGTTCCTGTAAGTCCCTGAATTCTTTTTGGAATTGCAGGATTTAAAGAGTGCTCTCTAACTATTGCTACTTTTTCTCCATTCTTGAATTCTTGGAAGTACTGACTAAGTCTGATTTTTCCCCGTAATTTTATATTTTTTCTTTTTAACATTGTATTGTTTTGCTACTACTTCTTAAAAATGAACGCGTTTAAAAAGCTTTTTATAGACTATTAAGAAACTGATAAAAAGGTTCTTTGAGCAATATATAAAAGGGATTATGACTTTAATTTTAAGACTTTAAAAATCTTTATTGGCTGTTTTTAACCTTTTTCACTTGCATAACTTACAATTTCTCTATACTAATAAGCCTCAATTTTAATCAATCTTAATTCCTATTTTAATTTATATTGCCCTGCTCTAAATCTCCCCTCTCGCGCGAGGCTTCCATTCCCTTTTTTATGGCATTAAACATTTTAGTCCCCCATGTTGCTATGCCACACTTATCACAAAAATCTATGACACTATCATCATTAATAGGCGCTTTGCAATAAATACACTTCTTCGGCATTTTCCCTCTTTAATTTTATTATTAATAGGTTTATTAAATCCTATTTATAAATATTTGTATATTTTTAGGAAAGTTTTTATAGGTTTCATAAAATAATTTACACAAAACTTTCGATAGCAAACTTTAAAAATATGCTTAAAGAGGTATTATTGATGATAATTCCAATTAGATGCTTTTCATGTGGAAAACCAATCGCTCATTTATGGGAAGAATTCAAAGATAGAGTAGAAAATAAAGGCGAAGAGGCTAGCAAGGTTTTAGATGAGCTTGGTTTGGAAAGATATTGTTGCAGAGCAATGTTTTTAGGCCAAGAAGATACTCTTGAACAAGTCAATAAATTCAAGAAGTTTTAATTCTTTAGATTTTATATTATTTGCTATAATTTTATTTTTAAACTATCTATCACTTACTAAATAGAACATGCTTCAAGGAATAATAATAACATATTTAAAAAAGCATGAGGATCTTAGAGGTTGGCTTGCTGAAATTTATCGAAGCGACGAAATTCCATCAACCCAAAATCCAACCATGGCCTATGTTTCTTTAACTCTTCCAGGAGTTTCAAGAGGGCCCCACGAGCATTTAGAACAATCTGATTTTTTTTGTTTTCTTGGATTATCAAGATTCAGAGTTTATTTTTGGGATAATAGGCCAGAAAGTTCTACTTATAGAAGGCATGAAACCTTCGAAACACCTGAAGGGGCTCTTATGGCTGTAAATGTTCCACCAAAAATAGTTCATGGGTATAAAAATATCGGAGCTGCTCCAGGATTAGTCCTAAATTTTCCTAATCGCCTTTACAGAGATAAGTTTAAAAAAGGAAAAGTTGATGAAATAAGATATGAAAATCTAGCTAATTCTATTTTTAAAATAGACTAAAAAGTAAACAAACTAAAAAAAGCGAAACAGCTTCTCGGCTTAACCTCGGTTAGGAGACTAACACCGAGAACGTAAGCTGCTTAACTTCTGAGTTCGGAATGGGATCAGGTGTTTCCAGCTTACTATGGCCGTTTCATAAGCCTTAAAATTAAAGGATTTATAAAGCTTTTTATATTATACCTTCTTTAAAATTTTATGCGGGGGTAGCGAAGTGGTCAAACGCAGCAGACTCAAGATCTGCCAGCTTAGTGCTTTCCTAGGTTCGAATCCTAGCCCCCGCACTTAGTGTCCTTAAAATTTGCTCCCGTAGCTCAGCTTGGATTAGAGCATCTCCGTCCTAAGGAGGGGGTCGAAGGTTCAAATCCTTCCGGGAGCGTTAGAAAATGTGGAGTTTTGCATTACTTGCAGATTACCTACAGGCTGCATGATAATTAAGTAAACTTTAAAACCTTCTTTTTTGTTATACTTTTGTTTATGCGCCGATCGTCTAACGGCAGGACAATAGCCCTCCAAGCTATTTGTTGGGGTTCGAATCCCCATCGGCGCATTTTTAAATGTACAAAATAACAAATAATCATGGAACAACAAAACCAAGAGCATAAAACAGAGCAAATACATGAAGGAAAAAATTGGTTTGATAAGTACTATAAGCTTATGATGATAATTCCAATTATACTAGTACTCTGTTGTCTAATCTATTTAGGGATTTTTTATTCAGAACACAACGAATTTATATTTAAAGATGTTAGCCTTTCTGGAGGCACTTCTATAACTTTAAGAGGCAATAACATAGATTTTGATAAACTCGAATCCTCTCTAAAAGAAAAGTACAATGATGTTTCATTTAGAAAACTTACAGACATAAAAACAGGAGCAATTTTAGCATTTGTTATTGAAAGTTCAGCTCAATCAGATGTTTTAAAAAAAGATATAGAAACAATTATAGGACAAGAATTAACCCCAGAAAATTCTAGTATAGAGTTTACAGGCCCTAGTTTAAGCAACAATTTTTATAAACAGTTGATAATCGCATTAATTATTTCTTTTGTTCTTATGTCTATTGTTGTTCTTGTCCTTTTCAGAACTTTTATTCCAAGCATTGCAGTTATGTTTGCAGCTTTCTCTGATATTGTTATGCCTCTAGCAATAATTGACATTCTTGGAATAAAGCTTTCTGCAGCAGGTATAGCTGCTTTTCTTATGTTAATAGGTTATAGTGTTGATACAGATATTCTTCTAACAACACGGGCTATAAAGAAAAAAGAAGGTAGTTTAAATCAAAGAATCTACGGGGCATTTAAAGTAGGTATCCTTATGACTTTAACATCACTAGCAGCAGTGCTGCCCGCTTTCTTTTTAGTTACAGGACTTCCTGATTCATTTAGGCAAATCTTTTTAATACTCGCGCTCGGCCTAAGTGCTGATATAATAAACACATGGTTAACAAATGTTGGAATAATTAAATGGTACTGCCAAAAGAAGGGTATTAGCTAAAAAATGACATCATATAAAATTTGGTTGCTTGTAACATTCTTAGTAGCTTCATTCTTGCTTATTTTTGTTTCTTTTTCTCCTTTAACAATTCCAGCACTAGAGAAAGGCGTGGTAATAAAAAGTATAGAAAAAAATTCAACAGAACTTAGTGCAGGATTAAGAACAGGCATGACTATTAAAGAAATAAACTCAAGCAAAATAAATAATATTGAGGATTATTCAAGAGTAATGCTAGAATTAGCAAAAAGCAACGAAACAAAAAAAATAACAATAAAAACAAAAGAAGGAGAGTTTATCTTTCTTAAAAATGGTTCGCTTGGGATTACAGTTGGTGAAATACCTAAAACAAAACTTAAAACAGGACTCGATTTAAGTGGCGGTGCAAGGGCTCTTGTTAAACCCCAAAACGTAACACTTTCTGCTTCTGAACTAAATGATCTTATAGCAATTACAAGCGAAAGATTTAATGTTTATGGCTTAAAGGACATAACAATAAAACCTGTAATGGACTTGGAAGGAAATAACTATATGCTTATAGAGATTGCTGGAGCAACACCTGCTGATTTAGAGAGTCTTGTTTCAAGCCAAGGAAAATTCGAGGGAAAGATAGGCAATGAAACAGTATTTATTGGGGGAAAAGATATAACCCATGTTGAGCGTTCTGGACAGATGGCTGGAATAGAGGGCTGTTATCCTACACAAGATGGAGAAATGTGCAAATTTAGATTTTCTATCTCATTGACAGAAAATGCTGCAAAAAAACATGCTGATATTACTTCTAAACTTTCTCTAAATCCAGAAAATCCTGAATATCTTTCTGAAAAACTTGACCTTTATGTTGATGATAATTTAATGGACTCTTTGTTTATTTCTAAAGATTTGAAAGGCAGGGTTACAACAGAAATTCTAGTTCAAGGTTCTGGTGTTGGAGCAACTAGGCAAGATGCTATAAAAGATGCAGAAGCAAACATGAAAAAACTTCAAACAATCTTGATAACAGGAAGCCTTCCATACAAACTTGAAATAGTAAAACTCGACACAATTTCCCCAATATTAGGAAAAGAATTTATGAAAAACCTTATGACTCTTGCCTTAATTGTATTTGTTATTATCTCTACAATTCTCTTTATAAAATATAGAAAGATAAAGATAACTTCTGCTGTTGTTTTAACAATGTTTTCAGAAGTATTCATCACTCTTGGAATTGCGGCATTGATAAAATGGAATTTGGATGCTCCAAGTATAGCTGGAATAATTGCAGGAATGGGTACAGGGGTTGATGATCAAATTGTTCTTATAGATGAATCAGTAAGTAGCATTCAAGTCAGTATTAAAGAGAGAATAAAAAGAGCTTTCTTTATTATTCTTGGAGCCTTTTTCACAACCTTTGCAGCAATGCTCCCTCTTTTTTGGGCAGGAGCAGGAATGCTAAAGGGTTTTGCTCTCACTACCTTACTTACAATTTCTATAGGAATTCTTATAACAAGGCCCGCTTTCGCTGAAATCTTGAGATTAATTGAGAAAGAATAACTTTATAAAAAATGCTGCCATCAAAACACATAATTTTAGGATTTGTATCATCTTTAGTTTTGTTTTTTATTTATCCAGAGTTTGGCTTTTTAGGTATAGCAATTATTTTTCTTTCTTCTTTCCTTTTAGATTTTGACCACTATCTCTATTATATTTTCAAAAAAAGAGATTCGAGTTTAAAAAGAGCATATAATTATTTTTTAAAATTAAGGGATTTTTTTGGAGCAGCGGACAAAGGAAAAAAGTACAAGAAGCCTATTCTAATCTTTCATGGGGTAGAATTTTTTATTGTTTTAGTTTTGTTGACTTTTTTTGCTCCTCTTTTTCAATTTGTTCTTTTTGGTTCTCTTATCCATATATCTCTTGATTTCATTGATTCTTACATTAATAATAAGCCAATAGAATATAAAATCTCACAAATTTATAATTTGATAAAAAATAAAAACAAGAAAAATTTAGAAATATAATAAAATGATGCAAGAAATTAAAGAAGTAAAAGCATTTTTATTTGCAAAAAAGGAATCACTAACAAAGCAAGTTTTAAGAAACTCTCTATATAGCTTCGGAACAAACTTGATTGCGAAAGTTGGAGGGCTTATTTTTACAATCCTTATTGCAAGAATTTTTCTTCCTGAACTTTTTGGACTCTATAGTTTAGTATTATCAATAATTCTAACTATTGCTACTTTTACAGATTTGGGAATTAATACAACACTTTCAAGATATTTGTCAGAATCCCTAGCAAAAAAAGAAAAAGAACCAGAGGCACGTTCGAGATTTAGATTTTTGTTAAGGCTAAAAGTAATTTTATCTTTTATTATTTCTGCTATTTTATTTCTTTTTTCCTCATTTATTTCTAATTTCATTTTTCACAAACCAGAGCTAACAGCGCCTCTTCAAATTGGTGCTTTGTACCTATTTGCTATATCTATCCAAGGTTTTTTTGGCACTATATTTTATCCCCTTAGAAAATTAGAGCATAATTTTATTTCAGAGGCTTTATTCCAAATTTCTAGGGCTAGTCTTTTTTTAGTATTTATTTTATTTTATAAAAGTTCAGTTTATAAAGATGTTAAAATTGTATTTTTGATACTAACTATTGCGACATTAATTTCTTCTTTATATTATCTTTTAGTGCTCTCTTTAAAATACAAAAAAATCTTTATTGGAAAGATTATTCCTATCGAAAAAATAAGAATCTTCTCATTTTTAGGATGGACTATCATTTTATCAACATCAGTTGTTATATTCGGACATATAGACATTATAATGCTCGGAATTTTTGCCCCTAATGAATTTGTAGGATATTATGCTATTCTTTTATCTTTTATGGGTGCAGTTGCTGGTCTTGTTTCATTTGGAGGCGTGCTTCTTCCAGTTTTTACAGAAATAAATAGAGAAAGATTAGAAAGAGGATTTAAAAAAATAATTAAGTATTTAGCAATTCTTGCAATACCCTCTGCAATAGGATTAGCCTTTGTCATCATTCCCATAATAAAAGTAATTTATGGACCGGAATATGTTCCTGAAGCATTCTATATTCCTATAATGATTACCTCAGTTATTCTTTCACTTTTAGTTATTGAGTGCATATTTTCTGGAATATATAATTCGTTATTTATGGCAAAAGAAAAAGTAAAGATTCCTGCTAAAGTAATGATGTTGGCTATTCTATCAAATATTATTCTTAATTATGCTTTTATCAAAATTGCACTTTTATACCATCAAGCCTTTGCTATTTTTGCAGTAGCTTTAGCAACTTTCATAACAAGATATGGCAATCTAATTACTCTTACAAATCTAGCAAAGAAAAAATTAAATGTTAAAATAGAAGAAGGCTCTTTGTCAAAACCTTTAATAGCCTCATTAGTTATGCTTGTTTTTCTTTTTGTTTTCGATTATTTCGTGACAATGTCGATTTTCACAGGAATTTTGATGATAATTCTCGCAATATTGGTTTATTTTGTAAGCCTATCTACTTTAAATAAAATATGAAACTGCCAAAAATAAGTGTTGTAGTAGCAGCATATAATGAAGAGGAGTACTTAGGAAGGCTTCTTAAAAGCCTAGTAAATCAAAATTATAAAAGTTTTGAGGTTATTATAGTAGATGACGGCTCTACTGATAATACAGTAAAAATTGCAGAGAGTTATAATAAAAAACTAAATTTAAAAATCTTAAAACAAAATCATAAAGGCCCTGGTGAAGCAAGAAACTTAGGTGCTAAACATGCTAATGGGGAGTTTATAGCATTTTTAGATGCTGATATGGTTTGTGATCCAAATTCTTTAAAGAATCTGGTTGAACCATTATTAGCCCATAAAGAGTGGCCTGGCACAGTCCATAATCTAGAAAAAGTTGCAAATCCAGAAAATGTTTGGGCTCTTTGTGCAGGCAAAATCAGAAAAAGAAGCAAGATTGGCTCTAAAGACAATGCATTTAGATTAATAAGAAAATCAAAATTTCTTGAAGCAGGCGGATTTAACACTAGTTTAGGGTATTTTGATGATGGAACACTAGCCTCTAAAATTGGAAAAGCAAAAGTTGTTGAAGCAGTTTTTTATCATAATAATCCTGAATCTCTCCAAGAGATACTTAAACAAGATAGATGGATAGGAAAATCATATCCTTTTAGCCTCATTATAAAGAGATTTTTCCCAATTGTACTAATTTTTGTTTTATTTGTCATAATTAGCTTATATTATTTAAGTGTAATACAGGCTCTTTTGATATCCCTTATTATGATATTGCTTGTCTTATGCTTCGTTTCTTTTAAGAAAGCGCTAAGAGAAAAAAATTTGAAACTCTTATTCTTTATGCCAGTTTTCATTTTGGTTAGAATTGCTGGTAAACTTTATGGTATCATAAGTAAAATTTTTAGAAGAGAAAAAATACCTGTAAAATGAAGCCAAAAGTTTCAGTGCAAATCCTGAATTATAATGGGAAAAAATTTTTAGAAGGGTGTATAGATAGTACTTTAAAACAAGATTATCCTAATTTTGAGATAGTTCTTATAGATAATGCTTCTATCGACGGAAGTGTAGAATTTGTAAAAGAAAGATATAAAAGAGAAATTAAAAAAAACAAAATAAAAATAATTGAACTTAACAGAAATTATGGTTTTGCAGGCGCTTATAATTATTCTTATAGGAAAACTGATGCAGATTATGTTTTACTTTTGAATAATGATACGCTCCTTCCAGATAAGAAAATGATCTCTTTAATGGTTAAACGTGCAGAATCTGACCCTAAAACAGCTTGTGTTAGTGCAGGTATTTATCCGTTTAATACAGACCTTCGAAAAGCAAAAGAACAAAGCCCAGGCACCCTAAGCCTTATTCTTACGAATACATTAACTCCTCTTAAAGGGAATCGGTTGTTTTATTCTAGTGGTTGTTGCTGCTTGATAAAGAAAAAATTAGTAGACATTCCCTTTGACAGCGATTATTTTGCCTATAGTGAGGATGTTTACTTAGGATGGAAAGTTAATCTTCTTGGTTATAAAAATGTACTTGAGCCAAAAGCAAAACTATTACATTATGGGTTTGGAAGTTCTGGCGCAGGCTCTCCATTTGTAAGATATTATGGAGAGAGAAATAGAATTTTAAATTGCTTAATTTTTTATGAAACAACAACACTAATAAAAATCCTTCCACTACTCTTTATTTATTTTATCGTTTCTGGATTATTTTTCATGCAAAGGCCAAAAGTTTTTGCAGCTTACCTCAAAGCTTATCTTTGGATTTTATTCCACCCATTTAAAATTTTGGCAAAAAGAAGGAAAATTCAAAGATTAAGGAAAGTTTCGGACTCGAGAGTTTTGGAATTGCTTTCGTACAAAATCTTTTTTACAGAACCAAAATTAACTTCTTTTTATGATACTTTAAAAAAAAGAAGATGGTTGCTAGAAGTTATAACTAAAATAAGTTATCTGCTTGATAAACTTTCTTTTTTGTACTGCAATTTTATTGGATTAGAATTGCTTAAGGAAAATACTTCTTAAAAATCAAGCCAATAAGGCAAATAGAAAATTTTTTTAGCGCCATAAGACCTTGCTTCTTTTAATAGAGCCTTTGAACATACAATAACAGCATCAAATCTAGGAGTAAATATTCTTAAGAATCTCTCAAGCAACCATCTCTTTATTCTACTTGTTCCTCTTATTCTTTCGTACTCTATTGGGAATGTAAAAAGCTCTCCATAAATCTTTCTCTTGAATATCTTACCCAGAACAATTGCCGGAGGAGCTAAGTAGTCAGTTCTACAAGAAATTATATCCATTTCTTTATTTTTTGTCAATATGTAAAATCCCTTAAAAAATACCTTACACATATACAAAACCCTGTTTCTAATTTTTCCTTTTGTAATTATATAACAAGTTTTCGTATTTTCTTTTATAATTTTAAGTTGTGGTCTCAAATAATCAACTTTCTCAGAGATGTCTATATATAAAATATTTTCTCCAACGAGCTTTTTAAATTTTGAAATCCAGTATCCTTTATTAAATTCTTTGTCCACAAATTTTTTTGCTTGATATCCAAGTTTTCTTCTTAATTTTACATTTCTTAATTTATTTATTGCTGTTACAATGGCTTTTGGGTCCCTCGGAGGTATAATAATTCCACCCTTTCCATACCCTATTGTTTCAGGAAGTCCACCGACAGAAGTAACAATTGCAGGTTTTCCAAGATGGCAAAATTCTATAACAGAAAAACCAAGCCCCTCGGTAAGTGAGGGGTAGATAAAAAGATCATATTCTTTTAATTTTTTAATGAGAAGGTCATGTCTTATTGCTCCAAGAAAATGAACATTCTCCATTCCTTCTGCCAATTTTTTGAGTTCATCTTCGAGAGGTCCATATCCTATTAAATAAAATTGGTCCTTCTTTAATTTACTTGCAGCTTCTATGAGATATTTTAGTCCTTTCTCATGATTGTATCGTCCAACAAAAACTATTTTCATTTTATCGCCTCTCTATAGATTTGCAGAAGTTTTTTATTTCTTTCTTTTATTGAAAATTTTCTTTTGCTTACTAATTTATATCCATAATTGCCCATCTTTCTTCTTAGTCTTTTATTTTTTATAAGTTTAGAGCACTTCTTTGCAATTTCTTCAACAACTTTTTTATTAGTTTTAATGAGCCTTTTATTATCTATTTTAGTTCCTTCATTACTAAAAGAAAATGGAAACTTTATAATATATCCATTTTTACCATCTTCAACAATTTCAGGAATTGCAAAATTATCACTTGCCACAATAGGCAATCTTGCAATCATTGCATCAAGAAGACTATAACCAAAAGTATCTGCAAAGGTTGGATACAAAAATATGTCTGCATTCATATAGTATTTTTTTAACAATTCTTCTCTTGGCAGAATTTCAGTTTTATAAGGAAAATATTTTATATTTCTAGAATTATATTTTTGTTTTATCTCTTCAGGGACATCGGATTTTATCCACAGTTCTACATTCTTATATTTTTTTTCAAGCCTTGAAAATGCTTCAAGTACATACAAGCCACCCTTTGCATAAAAAAGACTAAGAACAGAAAGAATTACTATCTTCTTTTTCCTTTTCGTTTTTTTAAGCCTCTTTGGAATGTGTGTAGCTGGATAAAGAACCTCTAATTTATCTTTAATTTCAGAGCAATTAAGGGTATTAAGTAAATCTTTTTTGCTTGCTTCACAATGCATCATTATTTTTTTACAATAAGGAGATGCTAGTTTTTCTTTAACTATTTTTCTTAAAAGACTAGATTTTTTCCATAATTCAGGGTCCATTCCAGCAAAAGATGCAGGATGTTCAAGATCAATCACCCAAGGTTTTTTGTTAAGAATAATTATTCCTCTAGAACTATGTATAAGGTCTTCTTTTATATTAGGAATATAAACCATTCTTGGAAGATGAAATATTTGAAATATCCTACTTAGCTTTGTAGTTATTTTTTTTGATTGATAATACTTCCCAAGTAGAGTTTTCTTTGATACCCCGGAATAAACAACATTTTCAGGGGGGTTGTTAACTATTTCCTGATAAATTGGATGGGTTCCAAAAAGTGCACGAGCTCTCATAAGTTTCATTTTATAGTTTTTAATTCAACATACAAATTTTGTGTAGGGATTATTCTTGATAAAAATCTTTCATAAACTTTTTGGTTCGAGTTTATAAACCAGTCAAATAATTTACTAATTTTTGGTCTAACACTGTCAAAAATTAACTTTTTTTTAAGAATTTTAAATCTTGCTTTTGAATAGTAATTCAATCCGCTTTCATTGGTAAAATAATCAAAGGTCCTCAAGGTAAAAAATCTTTTGTGTGTCGGATCCTGAAAAGCTCCTGGCGAAGTAAAATAAGGAACATTTATTTTTATTATTGCATCTGGCTTACTTATTCTCCAGATTTCTTCCATTACTCTTACAGTATTAGAAAGATGCTCCAAAATGTGATTAGCAATAATTATATCAAACTCATTGTCTTTAAAGGGCCATGGGAACTTTTCAAGGTCATGCACAACATCGACGCCAGGAAGTTTAACTATATCTAATCCTATAATTTTGTCTTTTTTATTTTCACTCTTGTATTTATTTTTTCCGCAACCAATATCAAGTATTCTCATTTTTTATAACCTCCTTAAAAACTTTTTCATATTTTTTTACTATCTCTTTCCAATTGAAATTTTTGCTAAATTCAAAAGCTTTTTTCCCCATTTTAATCCTTGTCTTTTCATCTTTTATAAGTTTTAATGCGCTCTCTTTAAACTCTTTATAATTATTTACTAAAAATCCTGTTTCATTATTCATGATCACTTCTGGAGTTGCTCCAACATTGTAGCCTATTGAAGGTTTTCCGCATGCAGCCGCCTCAAGAAAAATTAATCCGAAACCCTCCCATTTTGAAGCAGAAACGAAAAAAGAGCATTCTTGATATAGCTTTACTAATTCTTCTCTTGAAACCTTACCAAGAAACTCAACAGGAGCACTAATTGTAGCAAAAAATTTCTTTAGTCTATCCTCTTCAGGACCATAACCAACAATTTTCAACTTAAAACTAGTCTCTTTGCTTAATCTTATCAAATCTTCGATATTTTTATGTTTCTCCAGTCTTCCAACATAGAGCATGTATTCTTTATCCTTCCACTTTGGTTTAAAATCTGCAGATACACCATTAGGAATTATTGT
>Ga0272448_1002771_pt1 | contig 21529 bp, 17 predicted proteins | sample YNPCB0191_FD_202220 | JGI IMG/M metagenome (GOLD analysis project Ga0272448, IMG submission 202220) | Hot spring sediment microbial communities from Yellowstone National Park, WY, United States - YNP-CB-019-1 | ecosystem: Environmental > Aquatic > Thermal springs > Hot (42-90C) > Sediment... | reverse complement strand
TCAGTCATTTTGGCAAGATAAAGAGAGCTAATCACCAAAAAGTATTAAGAAAACCCAAGGATTTCAAAGCGCTCTATCCTGGACATCTCGTTGCTCTGGACACGGTAGAGCGATTTATCCAGGGTTGCCGGAGATATGTCATTACCTTTGAAGATATTTATACTAGATTTTCTTTTGCTTGGGCTACCAAATCTCATGCTTCCTTAGCAGCCAAAGAGTTCTTTGGTTTATACTTAAAAGTTTTTCCGTTTCCTTTTGAATTTCAGTATGTTTTAACTGACAATGGCTCAGAATTCAAAAAACATTTTGACGAAGAGTTGCGCAAGTTTCATTTAATCCACTATCATACCTATCCCAAAACTCCGAAAATGAACGCTCATCTTGAAAGATTTAACAAGACAATCCAGGATGAGTTCGTTGATTTTAACAGCTATCTTTTACTAAATCCTGATGATTTTAACCGTAAACTTATTGATTATTTAATTTTCTACAATACTGAAAGGGTTCACCATGCTTTTCAAAACAAACTTTCTCCGATACAATTTATGATGACAATACAACCAAGGTCGTTGCCAATTAAATTGCCCATGGAGTCCAAAATAGGGTGTGGTTATACAAGTTTTTGACATTTTTTATAAAAATTGCTAAAATTATTTTGAAAGCAAAAATATATTTAGATTAAAAATTGTCCTGTTAAATTTTTAGATTTATGTGGATATTAAAATTAAAAAAAATTTTTTTAGGGAAAAATGATATTAAAGCTGATTTAAAATTTGATTCACCTGAATCAAAAATTTTTTACAGGACTGTTCAAAAATATGGACTCGTTTTTTATCTTTTTGTTTGTAATTCTATTTTCTTTATCTATAGGCTCCATTTTAGGTTATTATGCGCGGCAGTCAATTGCTCGCAAGCAAGCCGGCACAATAGAAGAGCGGCTTCAAAGGAAAATTTCTCAAACAAGGAAAGAGGCAGAAGATATTTTAAATGAGGCAAAAAAGAAAGCGAATGAGATTTTAGAAAAAGCGAAAAACGAAGAAGTGCAAAGAAGAAATGAGTTATTAGAAACTGAGCGATTTTTGTTAAGAAAAGAGCATGCTTTAGACAAAAAAATTGCCGATTTTGAATTAAGAGAAAACGATTTTAAAGAAAAGATTGAAAAATTAAGAAAAATAAAAGAAGGGTTAGAAGAATTAAAATTAGAAGCAGAAAAAGAGATAGAAAGAAGAGCTGGTCTTTCAAAAGAAGAAGCAAAAAAAGAGCTTTTTACTGCTATTGAAAGAGAATATCAAAAAGATATTTTGGAGAAGATAAAAAAGCTAGAAGCTGATGGTTGGGAAAGTTTTAAAAACAAAGCAAAAGAAATTTTAGCTTTAGTTATTCAAAAAAACGCTGTTTCTCAAGCTCAAGAAATTACTACGACATCGGTTAATTTGCCCAACGAAGATATAAAAGGAAGAATTATTGGAAAAGAAGGTAGAAATATTAGAACCTTAGAGAGATTGACTGGTGTAGAAATTATTGTTGATGAGACGCCGGAAAGCGTTTTAATTTCTTCTTTTGATCCTATTAGAAGGCAGATTGCTAAAATTGCTCTGGAAAAATTAATTCATAACGGAAGAATTCAGCCAGCTCGAATTGAAGAAGTGGTCGCAAAGGCTGAAGAAGAAATTAGTTCTCAAATAAAAGAGGCGGGTGAAGCCGCTGTTTATGATACTGGAATTATTGGTTTGGATCCTAAAATAGTTCAACTATTAGGTAGATTAAAGTTTCGGACCAGTTACGGTCAAAATGTTTTACAACATTCAATTGAGGTCGCTCATTTGGCTGGTGCTTTAGCAGCTGAAATAGGCGCTGATATAAGAATAGCAAAGAAAGCTGGTTTACTTCATGACATTGGTAAAGCTTTAGATCATGAAGTAGAAGGGTCTCATGTTAGTATTGGAATAAAAATTTTAGAAAAGTTTGGCGTAGAGTCAGAAGTAATTAATGCAATGAAGGCGCATCACGAAGAATATCCTTATGAAAGCCTTGAAGCTATTATTATTCAAACTGCTGACGCTATTTCTGGTGCTAGGCCGGGAGCTAGAAGAGATACTTTAGAAAATTATTTGAAGAGATTATCAGATTTAGAGAATATTGCCACTTCTTTTTCTGGCGTGGAAAAAGCTTATGCCATTCAGGCGGGAAGAGAAATAAGAATTTTTGTAAAACCAGAGGAAATTGATGATTTAGCAGCTAAAAAATTAGCCAAAGAAATTGCCAATCGCATACAAGAAGAGTTAAAATATCCAGGAGAAATAAAAGTGACAGTGATAAGAGAAAGTCGAGTAGTAGAATACGCTAAATAAAAAATTTTCCTAACCAAAAAACGACCCTGCAGGGTCGTTTTTTGGTTGGAGCGGGTGATGGGAATTGAACCCACGTCACGGCCTTGGAAGGGCCGGGTAATAGCCACTATACGACACCCGCACTTTTTTATTTATAGCAAAAAATTTTAAAAAATAAAAGAGTCCGAATTCAACAGGCTAAAATCTGACTGAAAAGGTATTAGTTCTGCAATATAAAAGGTAAGTGAAATTTTTAAGGTAAAATAGGGTAAAAGTCGTTTCAAAAAGAGCTATCTTTTAAAATCAAAGAAGGAAAAATCAAAGCTTTTAGATGAATATTGTCAGACTACTGACCAGAATAGAAATTATCTCATTAGAAAAAATTAGAAATAGAGCCTATTTAAAGGAAAAATTTTGGCAAAAGAAAAAAGAGAAAGGAATGTTATGATGGATATGTTAAATCTGCTTTGGCTAAGGTTTGGGAAATTTTTGACTTTAGCTGTGGTCAGAGATTAAAAGCTAATTTAACTGATGTCAAAATATATTGTGCAATAAGATTTAATTCACTTACCTACTTAAATTGCTTGACACGTATTTTAAATAACAAAGTTGCCGCCCACTAATATATTAAATAGCAGATAAGCAAGATTAAAAACCAAGTTGATACCAAAAAAAATAAAGAAAATTAAAATAAATATTCCATATTTTTGCAAAAAAATTTTAAAGCGAGAAAATTCCGGCAAAAAAGAAAAAAGAATATGGGAACCATCAAGAGGCGGAAGCGGTATTAAATTAAAAATAGCCAAGGCTAGATTATAAAAAGAGACGACAGTAAAAAACTTAGCCATTAATATTGGCAAGGGTAAATATTTAATTGCTAAACCAAAAACAACAGCAATAAATAAGTTGACCAAAGGCCCGGCAATTGCCACTTTTAAATTTCCCCATTTTTGGTCTCTAAAATTAAAAGGATTAACCGGCACTGGTTTTGCCCAACCAAAAATTGGCCCTTGGCCATTTGTTGTTATAAATAAAAATATTGGAAGCAAAATCGTGCCAAAAAAATCAATATGTTTTAAAGGGTTCAAGGTTAATCGGCCTGCCCACTTTGCGGTTGGGTCTCCCAAAGATAAAGCCACGCTGCCGTGAGCAATTTCATGAATTGTTATGGAAAAAAACAAAACAATTAAAAAGAAAATTTGTTCTGACATTTTATTTAAAGTTATCGTTTTTTATTATACTATTAGTATTGAAAAAAATAAAGATTATTGCTAAAATAAAAAATATAAAAAATTAAATAAATTAAATTTTCAAAATTATGGCTCGTCATTGCGCAGTGTGCAATAAAAAAACAATAAGGGTTTGGCGAAGGGTAAGATTAAGAGCAGAAAAATTTAATCCGACAATAAAAAGAGTTCAAAAACCAAATTTGCAATTGGTTCAGGTTCCCTTAGAAATAAAAAATAAAAAATACAAAAAATTTGCTGGCAAAAAAATTTTAGCTTGCGCCAAATGTATTAAGGCAATGGCAAAAAAGAAATAATTTTTATCGGGCCATGGTGTAGGAGCTAACATACACGCTTGGGGTGCGTGTGATCGTTGGGTGCAAGTCCCACTGGCCCGAATTTTTTATTTTTTTGTTGCTGGGACAAAGTGTAAATTAGTTTTGAGAAAAACGCTAATTTCTGCCCCGCCTTTGGCGGGGCAGAAAATCTAATAAATTCCTTGTCTGAGAGAAAAATAAAGGAATTTTTTAAATATTATTTTTTAAACCTATTTCGTTTTTATTTTTTGTTTAATTATTTCTTCTAATTTAGGTAGAATTTTTTTTGCTGCTTTTTCGCCGGTTAGAATTTTATCATAACAATTAGTGAATTGAAACCAATAATTTTTGCCCATATTTATATCAATTACTATATCAGCCTTGGATACATTTAAAAGTGCCAGGTGATGCCGTAAGATATTTAATGAGTCATTGGCAATGTTGTACCAGTTAAATTTACTTTTTTTATCGTATTCGTAATTATCCAAATTAACAGCGATAACTATATCAGCTCCCATATTTTTAACAACCTCTACAGGAACAGGCAGGGATAATCCCCCATCCATTAATATTCTTTCATTTATTTCTGCCGGTTTAAAAATGAGAGGAATAGAAATACTGGCTCTGATTGCTTGCGATAATTTTCCTTTATTTAAAACCACTGGTTCGCCTGTTTTTAAATCTGTCGCTACGATAGCGAGAGGAATTTTACAATCTTCAAAAGTTTTTCCACTAATATAATTTTCAATAAATTTTTTTATTTTTTCTCCACTAATTAATCCTTGTTTTAAATAGGGATCAAAGAGTACAGAAAATACTCGTTGCCAATCAGTGCTTAAAGCGATTTTTTCAATTTCTTTTATATCTAATCCAGCTGCGTAAAAACCTCCAATCATCGCGCCAATGCTTGAGCCGGCAATAAAATCAATCGGAATATTGTTTTCTTGTAAAACCTTGATGACGCCAATATGTGCTAAACCTTTAGCGCTACCACTGCCCAAAGCTAAACCAATTTTTGTTTTTATTGTTTTTATCATTTTGTTAAATTTTGCCAAATTCAAATATTGTAGTTTTAGCGATTAAATTTTTTAAATTTGATTTTAATTATTTATTAAAATTGATTTTTTGTTTTTTTACGAATTGTTAATTATAGCTATTTTAGCTAATTTGATTTATTTTAGCAATTTTTTAAAAACACTTATTTTTTAGCAGTACAAAGTTCGCACAAGATCAAAAACATATTGGAAAACTCCAAGGTTTAAACTTATAGAGTTTTTTAATCATATATCCATTCATTGCCCTGAAAAGCTAAGAGATCTAATCCAAATAGATGCCATTAATACCAAAAGAGTCTATTCTTCTTTTAATTTTAATAATCAAAGTCCCTTACAATACCTAATAAATAACATAAACAACTTTGGATTTTCCAGAATGTTAGTATTTTATGCAAAAGCTTGACACTTTTTACAACTAAACCTTATAATTAATAAGGCAGTGCCCTGTTGGGAGTTACGAAAATCTGTAATTTCTAACCGGGCCCTGCTCCTTCTAATTTAATTCTGGGACAAACTTTTTTAAAGGGAATTGGATATGCTTCCAATCCGTGGATTGGAGCTTAGATTCCCACCTGGATTTTTTTTCCAGAAGAATTTATTAGGAGTAAAGCAGGGCCATAAAAAAACCGAATTAATGGCGGTTTTTTATTTTTTACAACGAATTGATTTTTTTCGCAGAGAACGTTCTTTTAGAGAACGGTTCTCCGTAAAATAAATTAAATCTCAAAACTATTTTCTTTTTTAACATATGGATTTGAGTTTTGAGATATATGATTTTTTTCTAGAGTTAATAACTTTTTGCCAAATTAAAAGCCTTGAGATTGAGTTCTAAAAATTTCTCAGGCACAATTTCTTTAATAGTTTCAATAAGAGAAGATTCTTTTAATGGCAAAATTTTTTGGGCAGAGGTTAATCCTAAAAGATAGATACCAGAAACAACGTCTGTGCTAAATTCTTTTTTGCAAATTTCAGAAGCATCAACAAAGATTGTTTTTTTTGAAAATTTTTGAAGATTTTGAGATATTTCTTCAAAAGAAAGGGTTTTTTCTGCTCCTATAATAGGATTAATAAACTTATTAACTAAAAAAACCGTTTTTTTCTTCGAGGCATAATAACAAGCTCTTAAAGTTTCTTGAGCTTCTAGGGCTATTATTAAATCCGCTCCGCCTTGTTTTATTAAAGGAGAATAAATCTCTTTGCCAAAGCGAATATGAACTTCGACACTGCCCCCTCTTTGGGCTAAACCGTGAAGTTCTGAACTAACTAAATCCAAGCCTTCTTTTTGAGCAGCTTTATTAATAATTTTCAAAAGAGTAATGAGTCCTTGTCCTCCCACTCCTACAATTATGATATTAAAATCTTCTAGGTTTTTTGTCATAATATTTTTAAGTTATTTTTGAAGCTTTTTTGCCAAAAGAGCGCATATTCTTCTGGCAATAATCACTGATACTTCTTCTTTTTCTAAAAACTCTTTGATTGAGCTAACCATTTCTTCAAAATTTTGGGGATCAATTATTTTTAAATTTTTTACTCCGCAGGCTGAAACTATTTCTTCAATTTTAATAAGTGTTGTTTCTTCAGCCATACCGGTTTTTCCTACTCCCGGATGGGGCTGATGACCTGTCATTGCGGTAATTTGATTATTAAGAATAATAATGAGGGGATTAGATTTATTAAAAACGCAATTAATTAAAGCTGGAATGCCAGCATGGAAAAAAGTAGAATCGCCAATTAAGGCAATCATTTTTTGATTGGTGGCTTTTTTGATTCCATGAGCAATGCCAATAGAAGAACCCATACAAGACAGATAATCATATAAATTATGGGGGGGCAAAGAACCAATCATATAGCATCCAATGTCACCGCCAATAATAGTGTTTTCTGAAACAACTTTTTTAAGAGCAGAAAAAACCAACCAATAAGGACAACCAGGCGGAGCAATTTGGGCTGTACACAACTGAGGATATCTTTTTGGTAAATTGATTTTTTGAAAATCTTTTAAGTGTTTTTTAAAGTCAAAGCTAATCTTTTTTCCTAAAAACTGGGAAATAGCAACCAAAACAATTTCTGGTTTTAATTCGCCAACCTCAGGAATTAAATTTTTCCCAAAAATCTGTAATTTACAATTGGATTGTTGGGCGATTCTAGCAATTTCTTTTTCCAAATAAGGTTCTAATTCTTCTACTACTAAGACCTTTTTTAGATTTTTAAGGAATTTTTTAATTGTTTCTTCTGGCAGGGGATAAAAAAATCCTAACTTTAAAATAGGTAAATCCATTTTTAATTCTTTTAAAGCTTCTTTCACGTATAAGTAAGAAACGCCAGAAGTAATGATGCCTACTTTTCCTTTACCTTTCTCAATTTTGTTGATAGAAGATTTTTCGCTTAGTTTTTTAATTTTTTCAATCTTTTCTATTAGTTCTTTTTTCATTTCCAAAACGCGGGGCGTCATGGTAACAAATCGTTTTGGTTCTTTTATAAATTTGCCTTTTGAAAAATTATTATTTAAATTTATTTTTCCAATCTGTACTGGACTCGATTGATGAGATACTCTAGTGGTGGTTCTAATCATTACTGGAATGTTAAGTTTTTCTGAAATTTCAAATCCTAATTTGACAAAATCCAAACATTCTTGAGATTCACTGGGTTCTAAAGTGGGAATGTGAGCTAAATAAGAAAAAGCGCGGGAGTTTTCTTCTGATTGAGCTGAACTCCAACAAGAAGGATCGTCAGCTACATACAAAACAAAGGGTCCTTTTGAACCGGTGTAACAAAAAGGCAACAAAGCATCAGCGCAAACATTCAAACCAAAATGCTTCATTGCTACCAAGGTTTTTAATCCGGAAAAAGAGGCGCCAATACCTGCTTCTAAGGCGGCCTTTTCGTTGGTAGAAAATTCAAAATAAATTCCATTGTTTTTGGCAATTTGAGAAAAAATATTGCCGATTTCCGAAGCTGGCGTGCCTGGATATGTAGAAACAAAATTAACGCCTGCTTCTAACGCTGCCCGCACAATTGCTTCGTTTCCCAATAAGGCTAATTTTTGACGCGATTCTTTTAATAAAATATCCATATATTTATTCTACGGTTACTGATTTTGCTAAATTTTTAGGAGTATCAATTTCTCTATTTAATTCTTTGGCTAAATAATAAGCAAAAAGATGTAAGGGGATGACAGACAAAATTGGTGTTAACATCTCTAAAGTTTTTGGTATATAAATTACATCATCAGCGTATTTCTTGATTTCTTCATTCCCTTCGGTAGCAATGACAATAACTATTCCTTCTCTTGCTTTAATTTCAGCTATATTTGAAATCATTTTATCATAAACAGAATCTGAAGTAAAGATGGCAATTGTGGAAAACTTTTTGTCAATTAAAGCTAAAGAACCATGTTTTAATTCGCCACCGGCAATGCCCTCAGCTGGGAGATAATTTATTTCCTTTAACTTCAAAGCGCCTTTCAATGCAACAGGATAATTATATTTTCTGCCAATAAAGAAAAATTTTTGAAGATCCTTGTATTTTTTAGCTAGCTTTTCAATTACTGAAGATTGATTTAAAATTTTTCTTGCCAAATTAGGAATTCTTTCTAATTCTTCTCCAATTCTTTTTCCCATCGCTAAAGCCATTTCTCTTTGTCTTCCTAAATAAATAGTGAGCATGACAAGGATTGCTAATTGACCTAAGAAAGCTTTGGTTGAGGCAACCGCAATCTCTGGCCCTGATCTGGTATAAACGTCAGCATCAGTTTCTCTTGCTTGAGAAGAACCAACAACATTAGTAATGCCAACAGTCAAAACACCCTTTTCTTTCATTTCTCTTAGAGCAGCTAAAGTGTTGGCTGTTTCTCCTGATTGAGAAATGAAAATAGCAGCTGTTTTTTCATCAATCACTGGTTTTCGATAACGAAATTCCGAAGCAATATCGGCTTTAGCAGGAATATTAGCGTATTCTTCAATCATATATTCGCCCACCTTTCCGGCATAATAAGCGGTGCCGCAACCAATTATAATTATTCTTTTTATTTCTCTTAATTTTTCCGCCACCGCATCTAATCCGCCCAGTTTGACATTTCCTTCTTTGATTATTAATCTTCCCTGAATAGCATTTTCAATTGCTTCTGGCTCTTCAAAAATCTCTTTGAGCATATAGTGAGGATATTCGCCCTTTTGGAATTCAGTAGTTGACCAGTCAATGGTTTCTATTGGTTTTTCCTTAATAATGAAAAAATTATCTGGTTTTAAAACAGCGATTTCATTATCATCTAGAGGAATAATTTTTCTTGTGTGGGTAATTAACGCAGCAGGATCAGAAGCAACTAAAAACTCGTCTTTATTAATGCCCAAAATTAAAGGAGAAGAAAGTTTGGCAGCGACAATTTTTTGCGGATCTTTGCGAGACATAACTGCCAGACCATAAGTTCCTCTTATTTCTTTTAGGGCTTTTCTTACCGCCTCTTCCAGATTTCCTTGAAAATATTTCTCTATTAAATGGGAAACAACTTCGCTGTCAGTTTCTGAAGAAAAATGATGGTCTTCTTTAATTAGTTTTTCTTTCAGTTCTTTATAGTTTTCAATAATTCCATTATGGACCAAAAAGATATTTTTATGGCAGTCAAAATGAGGATGAGTATTTTCTTGAGTAACCTTGCCATGAGTGGCCCAGCGACAGTGAAAAATAAAAGAGCTGCCTTTTAGATTGGCTTTTCTAAATTCTTCAAGAGAATTATTTATTTTACCTGTTTTTTTAAAACAATTAATTTCGTTTTTTGAATCATCAAAAACTGCTCCACCCCAAGAATCATAACCTCGATATTCAAGTCTTTTTAAAGCAAGCACGCCAATCATTGGGTCGTTCCTTTTGCCGATATAACCAACAATGCCGCACATATTAATTTTATTGATTAGAATTAAACGACGATATTGATTAATTTTCTAGGAACAAAAATAATTTTTTTTATTTCTTTATTAGCAATCCATTTTTTAATTTTTTTAGAGGATAAAGCCATTTCTTTTGCTTTTTGTTCTGAAATGTCAATTTTTGTTTTAATTTTGTCTCTTACTTTACCGTTTACCTGTAAAATTAAGATAATTTCTTTTTCTTCAATCAATTTTTCATTATATTGTGGCCAAGACTGATTATGAACAGAATTTTCAGGTAAAAAATTTGGGTTTTTTATAATATATCTTTGCCACAGCTCTTCAGCCAAATGGGGGGCAAAAGGAGCTAATAACAATAATAGTTTTTTCCAAATTTCATTGCTGTTTTCTTTGTTAGCTTCTTTACTACTTTCTTTGTTTTCTATTTTATTTTTTTGGATTTCGTTAATTAAAATCATTAAAGAAGAAATAGCGGTGTTAAATCTAAAATTTTCAATATCTTCAGTTACTTTTTTAATTGTTTTATCCATTAATATTTCTAAATTTGGATTTTGAATTTTTATTTTTGGGCTATCAATAAATAATTTCCAAATTTTTTGAATAAAACGATATATTCCCACTATTCCTTTTGGATCCCAAGGACCGCCTTGATCATAAGGGCCCATAAAGCAAAGATACATTCTGACGCAATCAGCGCCATATTTTTTTACTTGTTCATCGGGATCAATAACATTACCTCGCGATTTTGACATTTTCTGACCATCAGTGCCTAAAATTGTTCCTTGATGTTTTAAAATTAAAAAGGGTTCATTAAAGTCTAAGTAATTTGCTTTTTTGAGAAACTTTGTAAAAAATCTGGAATACAAAAGATGTAATACAGCGTGTTCGGCTCCGCCAATATAAATATTCACAGGCAGCCAATTTTTTATTTTTTCTTTAGAAGCGAATTCTTTTTCGTTGCGGGAATCAGCATAGCGGAGATAATACCAGGAAGAACAAATAAAAGTATCCATAGTGTCGGTTTCTCTTTGGGCTAATCCTTGGCATTTTGGACAGGTTGTTTTAACAAATTTAGCTGATTTGATTAACGGTGATTTTCCTTCTTCTGGCAAATAATCGTTTATTTTGGGAAGACAGACAGGCAAATTTTCTTGGGGAACAGCAATCCAGCCAGGATTAATAATTTCTCCCAAACTAAATTCTAAATTTTTAATTTTAAAATTTGATGATGATGCTTGTTTTAAATCAGAGATTTTTAATTTAGCCTCTTCAATTAGTTTTTGACAATTAGGGCAAAAAACTAAAGGTATGGGCGCGCCCCAATATCGTTGTCTAGAGACTAACCAATCGCGAATTTTATAATAAACCGTTTTTTTTGCCATTCCTTTTTTTTCTAGAAATTCAACAATTTTTTCTTTAGCCCTTTTTGATTCTAATCCGTTAAATCTTTCAGAATTAATTAAGATACCCTCTTCTTCATAAGCTTTTTTAAATTTGCCATTAGAAAATACTAATTTATTTTTTTCTGAAACTTCTTTTTTAGGTTTAATTACTTCAATCATTGACAGGTTGTATTTTTTGGCAAAATCAAAATCTCTTTGATCGTGGCAGGGTACAGCCATAATAGCGCCCGTGCCATAATGAATTAGAACATAATCTGCTAAAAAAATAGGAATTTCTCGATTATTTACCGGGTTAATTGCTTTTATTCCTTTTAATTCTATTCCTGTTTTGTCTTTAACCTCTGAAATTCTTTCTCTTTCTGTTTTATTTTTTGATTTTTCAATATATTCTTTAACCTGTTTGAAATTTAAGATTTGAGATTTAAGGTCTTCAATTATAGGATGTTCTGGCGCCAAAACCAGGTAGGTTGCTCCAAAAAGAGTATCAGGTCTCGTAGTAAAAACTTCAATTGAAAATTGAAAATTGGAAATTGGAAATTTAATAATCGCTCCTTCTGATTTTCCTATCCAGTTTTTTTGCATTAATTTGGTTTTTTCTGGCCAATCTAATTTTTCTAAATCATTTAAAAGATTTTCGGCAAAATCAGTAATTTTTAAAAACCATTGTTCCACTTCTTTTTGTTCTACTTGGGTTCCACAGCGCCAACACAAGCCATTTTCTGCTTGTTCATTTGCGAGAATTGATTTGCATTTAGGGCACCAGTTGGCCGGCGCCTTTTTTTTGTAAGCCAAGCCGGATTTAAAAAATTCTAAAAACATCCATTGGGTCCACTTATAATATGAAGGATCGCAAGTAATTATTTCTCTTGACCAATCGTAAATCGCTCCAATAGATTGTAATTGTTTTTTCATTTTTTTTATATTACGATAAGTCCAAGTTTTGGGATGAATATGGTGGCGAATAGCAGCGTTTTCGGCTGGCAAACCAAAAGCGTCAAAACCGATAGGCGATAAAACATTATATCCTTTTAGTCTTTTAAATCTGGCAAAAACATCGGCTCCGCCAAAATTGTACCAGTGGCCAATATGTAAATTGCCAGAAGGATAAGGAAACATTACCAAATGATAAAAGTTTTCTTTGCCTTCTATTTTATCCGGGGTTTTAAACAATTCTTTTTCTGCCCAGATTTTTTGCCACTTTTTTTCAATTTTCAAATGTTGATATTTTTCCATATATTTTCATCTTATAAAAATTTACTTTTTTCAACCAAAAATTTAAAGAGAAAGAAATTTATAAAAAGGGGTTAGTTTAAGAATTAACAATTTTGATAAATTATAACATTATATATGATATATGCAATAAGCTAAAATAATGTTAAAATCTAAAAAGAGCAAAAAATTTTTTCAACTTAAAAAATATGAAAATTTTAGTATTAAAAGGAACAATCCTTATTATTTTAACATTATTAAATTTATTTTTTGCCTTTTTCTTATGGAGAAAAAGAACACATATGGCTGTTTTTCATTTGAGCATTATGGCTTTTTGTTCAGCGCTTTATAGTTTTGCTTGCGGAGGGGTAAATCTTTTTTGGGACCAACGTTATCCTTATAATTTTCAGATTTTTTGGCACAAATTTACGTGGGTGGGCGTATTAATATTGCCCGCTTATTTGAATTTCATTTATTATTTTACTGGCAAAACTAAGCATATTAAATTAAAATCTTTTTTTTGGTATTCTACGGCATTAATGATTTTTTGTTTAGCTTTGACAACTCCTTATTTTGTTAAGTCTATTGAAACAGAATATGATTATTTTCATATAACGCCAGGCACTTTAGAGCCTTTTGGTAGATTTTATGTTCTTTTGGCTATAATATTGGGTTTGACTTCTTTGATTAAAGAATATTTTTCCCGACGCGGTTTTAGGAGATTGCAAATCAAATATTTTATTCTGGGCTTTATAGTTTATAACGTGGGAGGACTCATATTTAGCGGTATTCTGCCTCTTATTCAAAAGAAGGCTGTATATTTTGACATAACCGCTTTTTTTTCTTTCTTTTTTGTTGTGTTGACATATTATGCTATTTTTCGATATCGTTTAATGAATATTCAATTTTTTTTAGGAAGAACCGCTGTTTATATTTTTACCTTTTTTGCAGAAATGGCTATAGCTTTTTTAGTGATATTTTTGAATAACCAGCTTGGACTTTTCTTTCCTAATCACGCAATAGTGATTATAACTTTGATTATAATAACAGCGAGTTTTAATTATTTTTTTTATTTCTTTGAAAGAATGGCAGGAAAATATTTTTATTACACCTTTTACAATCTCCAAACGACAATAAATGATTTAAGTAAAAAAATGAACCAGGTTATAAAATTAGACGAGCTAACGAATTTAATTAATCAATCTCTTTTGAATGCGCTTAAATTAGAAAAGATAGGAATTGTTTTAAAAGATCCGGGAAAGAAACAATTTTTTTCCCAACAATTGATTAAATTTAACAAAGAAAATATTTTAACCTTGTGTAAATCGGAAAATGGTTTTTTAATTTCTTTTATCCAATACCTTAAAAAACCAATAATTAGAGAAGAAATTTCTTTTTTGCTTAAAAAATTGGCAAAAAACAAGGAAGAGAAAAGAAAACTAAATTATTTAAGAGAAGAAATGGAAAAAAACGATATAGCTTTGTTTCTGCCATTAATCATTGAACAAGAGGTAATAGGAATTATTATTTTGGGCGAAAAATTATCTGGCGAAGCTTACACTATTGAAGATGTTAATCTTTTAAACACTTTAACCGTTCAGCTTTCCATCGCCTTCAATAATGCCCTTTCTTATGCTCAAATAAAAGCAAAAAACGAGGAATTAGAAAAAATTTTAAAAATAGTGGTTGGTCGAGAGTTAAAAATGGTAGAATTAAAAAATAAAATTAAGGAATTAGAAGAAAAATTTGAAAAGCCCAATGAAAATTTTTAGTTTTTTCCTGGCAAATAAATTATTTTTTAATTATTAGATTTTTCAAAATTAAATATATCAATCTTCTCTTTTCTTTTAAAATATTTAAGATATAATTAATACATATGTTTAATAAAATAACTTTTCAAAATGGGTTAAGGATTCTAACTGTTTCCGATAAAAATACCGAAGCGGTAACGGTTTTAATTTTGGTAAAAACCGGTTCAAAATACGAAAAAAAAGAAGAAAACGGCATTTCCCATTTTTTAGAACATATGTTTTTTAAAGGAACAAAAAAAAGACCCTCAGCCATTGCTGTAGCCGAGACGTTAGACAGAGTGGGTGGAATTTATAATGCCTTTACTTCTCAAGAAGATACCGGTTATTTTGCAAAAGTAGAATCTTCTAATTTTGAACTAGCGTTAGATTGGGTAAGCGACATTTTTTTAAATTCTCTTTTACCAGAAGAAGAAATCGAAAAAGAAAAAAAAGTGATTACTGAAGAAATTAATATGATTTATGATCATCCGATGAGTTACGTGAGCGTGCTTTGGATGAAATTATTATATGGTGACCAACCGGCTGGCTGGCATATTGCTGGCAACAAAGAGAATATTCAAAAAATGAGCCGTCAAAAATTAATCAATTACCGAAACAATCAGTATTGCCCTCAAAACACTTTAGTGACAATAGCTGGCAATTTTAATGAAAAAAAGGCAACCTCTTTAATAAAAAGATATTTTGGAAAATTAAAGAAAGGAAAACCTATTAGCAAATTGCCAGTGGTTGAAAATCAGCAAAAAGCCCAATGCATTTTAGAAGAGCGAAATACGGATCAAACTCATCTTTTTTTGGGTGTGAGAGCGTTTAATATTTTTAGCGAAAGAAGATATGTTCAAAGCATCTTGAGCGCAGTTTTGGGAGGAATGATGAGTTCTAGACTTTTTGTTGAAATTAGAGAAAAAATGGGTCTGGCTTATTATGTAAGTACAGAGGTTGAAGAAAATCCTGATACTGGTTTTTTAGTGACTAGGGCAGGAGTAGACAATCAAAACGTTGAGAAAGCTATTTTAGCCATTTTAAAAGAATACAAAAAGATATCCGAAAAAATGATTACTTTTTCAGAAATTAAAAAAGCCAAGGACAACATTAAAGGCAAAATGGCTCTTTTATTAGAATCTTCTGACGCTCAAGCTTCTTTTTATGCTAGTCAAGAATTGTTAGAAAACAGAATTTTAACCTCAAAACAAATTTTAGAAAAAATAAATAAAGTAACAAGGGCGGACGTATTAAGATTGGCAAAAGATATTTTTAGACCAGAAAATTTAAATTTAGCTCTTATCGGGCCCTTTAAGGACAAAGAAAAATTTCAAAAATTATTGAAAATTTAAATCAATTTAACAGTTTAAAATTAAAAGATTAAAATTTTTTATGGAAAAAGAAAAAAAATTAGATATTTCTTGGAGCGTATTTTGGAAGTTTTTTCTTTTCTTTCTTTTTTTCTGTGTTTTGTATCAAATTAGAAAAATTTTAATATTGCTTATTTTTGCCATTATTATTTCTATTTTATTTGATCCGGTTATTCGTTTTTTAAGAAAAATTAAAATTCCGCGACCATTAGCTGTTTTTTTTGTTTATACCTTGTTCTTGGGAGGCTTAATTTTGCTAATTTATATCACCATTCCTTTATTTGTTGCTGAAACCAAACAATTTTTACAAAACTTCCCTCAATATTTTGAAAAAATTTCTATTATTTCTAAAGATTTTAGCATTAAGGCTTTTGAAGATATTGATAATTTTATAAATTATATTAAAAGCTTTTTGGGGAAAATAACAGAAAATATTTTTAATTTCTTATTTATTATTTTTGGCGGAGTTTTTGCCGCTATTTTTACCTTAACCCTTAGTCTTTATATTTCTTTAGAAGAAAAACTCATTGAAAGAACTTTAGTTCTTTTTTTTCCTCAAAAATATGAAGATTATTTAGTTTCTTTATGGCAAAGATGCGAGGAAAAGGTGGCTGGTTGGTTTTTTACTAGAATTTTAGCTTGTCTTTTTGTTGGATTGCTTTCGTTTTTGGTTTTTTTAATGTTTGACGTCAATTCTCCTTTTTTATTAAGCATTTTAGCCGCTATTTTTAATTTTATTCCCATTGTGGGTCCGGTTATTACTGGTTTTTTGATTTTTATGTTTATTTCTTTAGAAAATTTTGCCAAAGCCGTTTTTATTTTAATTGCTTTTATTCTTATTCAGCAAATTGAAAATAATATTTTTAGTCCTTTAATTTCTAAGAAATTAATTGGCATACCGCCGGTATTGGTTTTGCTTTCTTTGTCTATTGGCGGGATTTTATTAGGCTTTTTAGGCGCAATTCTATCTGTTCCTTTGTTTGCTATTATGTTTGAGTTTCTAAAAGAATTTTTAGAAAAAAGAAAGATTGAAAAACCAGAAGAGGTTTAGTTATGGCTACTATTTATGTTGTTGCCACACCTATTGGCAATTTAGAAGATATTACCTTGAGGGCTTTAAAGATATTAAAAGAAGTTGATTTTGTTTTGGCTGAAGATACAAGAGTGACAAAAAAATTATTAGACCATTTTCAAATTAAAAAACCCATAATTAGTTATCATCAACATTCCAGAATCCAAAAAATTGATCAGATTATTGGTTTTTTAAAAGAGCAAAAAAATTTAGCCTTGGTTTCTGATGCTGGAACACCGGGCATTTCTGATCCTGGCAATTTATTAATCAAAGAGTTAAGACAGAGACTGGGTGCAGAGGTTAATGTTATTCCCATACCAGGTCCGTCAGCTTTAATAGCTGCCGCTTCTGTTTCCGGTATTTCAATGCACAAGTTTTTATTTTTAGGTTTTCCGCCTAGCAAGAGAAAAAGAAAAAAATTTTTTCAAGAGGTTGTTTATTCTAAATATCCGGTAATTTTTTATGAATCTTCTCATCGAATAATTAAGACCTTGAATGAATTAAACAAGGTTCAGGCACCTGAGAAAATGAGCGAGCATTTACAATTATTGGTTTTCCGCGAGCTAACAAAAAAATTTGAAACAATGTATCAAGGAACAATTGAAGAAGTAATAAGAAAAATTGAAGAAAATAATTCAAAAGGAGAGTTTGTTGTTATTATTAACAAAACAGACAGCTAAAAAATAAACAAAAGGTTGGGACTATGCTAAAATAAAATAATTTTTTGAAAGATTATGCCAGAGAAAAAATTTTATATCACTACACCTATCTATTATGTTAATGATCAACCGCATTTAGGACACGCCTATACTACTTTATTGGCTGATGTTTTAGCGCGGTGGCATCGGCAAAGAAAACAAAAGACTTTTTTTCTTGTCGGCACTGATGAACATGGTATTAAAATCAGTCAGGCAGCCAAAAAAGCCAATAAGTCTGAAAAAGACTTTGTTGACGAAAAAGCAAAAATTTTTCAATCTGTTTGGCAGGGTTTAAATATAAAATACGACAATTTTTTAAGAACAAGCAATCTAGAGCATATTTTAGCAGTTCAAAAAGCAATTTCTTATTTAAAAGACAAAGGATTTATTTATAAAGATTATTATGAAGGATTATATTGTTCGTCTTGCGAGCAGTATAAAATGGCAGATGATTTGATAGACGGCAAGTGTCCTGATCATCAAAAAATACCTCAAGTTATTAAGGAGGAAAGCTATTTTTTTAAACTTTCAGACTTTGAAAAAACAATAAAAGAGAAAATTTCTTCAAATAAAGTTAAGATTGTTCCCGAAAGTCGTAAGCAAGAGATATTAACTTTCTTAAAAAAAGGACTAAAAGATATTTCTATTTCAAGAAAAAATGTTCAATGGGGCATTCCTCTGCCTTTTGATAAAGAATATACTCTTTATGTTTGGATAGATGCTTTTTTAAACTATCTTACTGGTTTGGGCTGGCAGGGGATAGCTGGGAAAAAACCAGCATTTTTTCCGCCGGATCTTCAATTGATGGGCAAAGATATTTTAAGAGTCCATGCCACTATTTGGTTGGCTTTACTTTTGGCTTTGAAACTGCCTTTGCCTAAAAAATTTTTTGTCCATGGTTATTTTACTATTGAAGGTCAAAAAATGTCAAAAACAATTGGCAATGTTGTTTTGCCAGAAGATTTAATTAAGAAATTTGGCGTTGATGGCACGCGTTATTTACTATTATCTTCTTTAAGTTTTGGTCAGGACAGCGATATTAGTTGGGAAAAATTAACTAAAAAATATAACGCTGAACTGGCTAATAATTTGGGAAATTTAGTAGCGCGGGCGATAACCTTGAATTCGGGGATTAAAGCCAAAATTATAAAAACAAAAATTCAGAATAAAAATTTGGAAAAGCTTTTTGAAGAAATAAAAATAAAAGAAATTTTAGAAATGATTTGGGAGAAAATTAGTTGGGCGAATAAATATGTGGAAGAAAAAAAACTGTGGGAATTGGTGAAAAAAAATCCCAAAGAAGGCAAAAAAATATTGTCAAAATTACTTTCTTTAATTTTTGAAATCAGCAAATTAATTGAACCGTTTATGCCAAAAACTTCAGAGAAAATTCTTCAGCAATTGAAAACCGGTCAGATTGATATTTTATTCCCTCGCATTAAATAAAGTTATGTTAATAGATAGTCACGCCCATTTAAATTTTAATGCCTACAAAGAAGACGCTGATCAGGTGATTCAGCGGGCTTTTGCCAACAATATTTGGATGGTTAATGTTGGTTCTCAATATGAAACATCAAAAAGAGCGGTGGGAATAGCTCAGCGATATACCGACGGTATTTTTGCTGCTGTTGGTTTGCATCCTATTCACTTAGAAACAAATTTGTTAAAAATTAAGGTTGATAAAGAAGAAGTAGAAATAAAAACCAGAGAAGAAGATTTTGACTATGAAAAATATAAGAACTTAGCCCAAAACAAAAAAGTGGTAGCAATTGGTGAAATTGGTTTAGATTATTACTGGAAACCTAAAACCAAAAATAAATTAGAGCTTTTTAAAGCAAAACAAAAAGAGGTTTTGTTAAAACAGTTAGAATTAGCAAAAGAATTAAACCTGCCAGTAATTTTTCATTGTCGTTTTGGTCATTCAGATTTGATTAATATTTTAGAATCTTTTTCCCAACTATCAAAATTTCAGATGAGAGGAGTAATTCATTGCTTTGCGGGAAATCTTGACGAAGCAAAAAGATATTTAAAAATGGGTTTTTATCTGGGTTTTAATGGCTTAATTTTTAAACTAGACTTTGACGATATAATAAAAAAAATTTCTTTAGAAAAAATCTTGATTGAAACCGATTGTCCCTATTTAACGCCTCCTCCAATGACAGGCAGAAATGAACCTTTTTATATAAAATATGTAGCTGAAAAAATCGCTAAAATAAAAAATGTTTCTTTTAAAAAAGTAGAGGAAGTGACTGCTCAAAACGCCAGAAATTTATTTAGGATATAGTACCAAAACAGCCTGTGGAAAATTCTTTGGCAAAGTATTAAAAAAGATTTAATATAAAAAAGTTAATGATTTTTTAGCGCAGTGATTATTTAAAAAAGATTTTTTTAGTCCCTGCACAAGATCAAAAACATATTGGAAAACTCCAAGGAATAAACTTATAGAGTTTTTTAATTATATCCATTCAAAGTATAGTGGTATATTAGAGGCTTTCTGTAAAAGAATAGGGATTAAAACTATCTCTGAACCAACCATTGGCAGGATTATCAAATTTATGGGTCTCAACGACTGGGCCCAAAATTTTGTAAATGACGAGCCGGTGCTCGTCTATGTCGAGGAGATAGCCTGCATTTATCCGGACGGTCAAAGGGTAACGCCTGAGCACAGATCGGTGTACAAATCATCGGTCAAGAGACAAGAAAGTGGCGAGTACTTTTTCGGGATGTTCGGAAACGAATATCTTCTCTATAAGTACACTTTTCCAGACGGAAAGTGTACTTTGAAAAAGTTCAGGCAATAACCCGGTATAATGGACCAGTTTTCTTCCTCGCCCTCCAAGACGAGAATGAAAACTGGATTCCAGAGTCCCTCTGGCCAGAGGCGGTGATTAAAAAAGTCTAGGCCACCAATAAAAGCACATAGGAGACTGCAAAGTCATTTCCACTATGCGCTTTTTTATATTTTAGTAAAAACGGAAATCAAAAAAATAAAACCCAATCTTTTTTCAAAAAATAGTTATTATTAATCAAAAAAACTTTCAACAAACCAAAAATTCTCTACTGACAATACTTTTTGAAAAAAATCCAACCTTTTTTTGACGAAAATCCGGACTGCGAATTTTGATTGCTTAGCTTCGCTCGGCAGAAACAGGCAAGCGGGCAGACTCGGCTCCGCTGCGAAAATTAACGATTCAATTTTTTAACGGTAAATTCTTTTTATCTAATAAGCGGTGGCTTTTGGATAAAAGCCATATCAAAATATATGCTGTTGTATGATTTTATGAATTCGTAAAAATTATTTACAATCTTCGGGACAATTACATTTATTTTCAAAATCATTACAAATGCCATTTCCACATAGTTCACATATAGTAATTTTATTGACAGCGGTATTTATAATAGAGCAGTTTTTATCATATCCATATGGTTTTATAGGTTTTAAAGGATGACAACATGCTTCTTTTTCTTCATTAATCTCTTCATGAAAACCCGCGCATTTTACTACATTTTCCCTAGCGCAATCTTCTGGGCAATTGCATTTATTCTCGCCATTATAAATATTGCAAATTTTGTCTCCGCAATTAGTACATATTGAAAGTCCTGTTGGAGGAGGGAGTTAGGCACAATCACCACTATACCCACTTGGCCAACCGCCTACTGGTTTTAGTCCAGGGCAACATGAATTTGGCATACCTGAAGCTCCAATTCTTTCTCCTTCTTTCGCGCAATAAAAAAGAGATATTGCTTTATCAAAATAATTATTATTTTTCGTAAAAAAGAGGAAGTATCCACCAATAGCAATGATAATTATTATTAAAACAATGATTATAGCTTTTTTATTCATTATTTATAATTTTAAAAAAAATTTTTGCCATTTTAAAATATAGTTTGAGCCGATTTGTTTTCAGGTTCTTTGGCAGTTTGGAATATTCACGGCGGAGCCAAACTAATTTTCCGTCCTCTCGACCTGCGCCCGCCGCAGGCGGGCGAGGGCAGAATTTCATTGTATCTATTTTTAATATACAATATCACGAATTGTGCAGTGTAAAATGTAAGTGAAAAGGTATTGGTTCTGCAATATAAAAGGTAAGTGAAATTTTTAAGGTAAAATAGGGTAAAAGTCGTTTCAAAAGTGATTTCACCAATATGGACATCTATTCAAGAAACCAATACTTA
>Ga0272448_1002770_pt1 | contig 21529 bp, 20 predicted proteins | sample YNPCB0191_FD_202220 | JGI IMG/M metagenome (GOLD analysis project Ga0272448, IMG submission 202220) | Hot spring sediment microbial communities from Yellowstone National Park, WY, United States - YNP-CB-019-1 | ecosystem: Environmental > Aquatic > Thermal springs > Hot (42-90C) > Sediment... | reverse complement strand
AGTCAAGGGGTTTAGGGGATTTTTTACACTTTCTGCAAAATTCGTCCCGGTGGAGGCGGGTGGTCCATCATTGCGCGCGCGGTGGAGCCGTCCCTTGTCCGCGAGGGATTGCTTCTGGGCTTCGCCCCTCGCAACGATGGGCGTCTAGAAGTCTCGCGAAAGACACCGAATGCCCGAAAGGGCATGGATATTCTCTGTACGGGCCACGCATCTTCGCCCGTACAAGTCCAAAGACATCGGACGCCCTCGCCTATCTGCGGCAGCCGGCACACCCGCACGTTCGCACCCCGATGCCGCTTGCGCTAATCCCCATCGCGCGCATTCCGCCGCGCCGCAGGCCCGTGATTTGACAAAGACAGCGTATTGTGATATATATGTAACAGACATATAGATGCGCAACGCTAGCCCTCGCGCAGCGCTGCGGACGCAACGAGCCGCCGGCGATGCCACGCCGTCGCGGTGGGAAAGGAGCGAGACATGATGTGCGAGTCGCGGCATGGTGGGCACCAACACAGTGGCCCCTGCCACCCAGGCGGCGGTCGGGTGCGGGGGTTCATCCAGCCCTGGCTTCTCCTGCTGCTGCTCAGGAAGCCACGGCACGGTTACGAACTGATGGAGGAACTGGCGGAGGATGAGGATCTGCCGGTCGCCGAGCCTGGCTTGCTGTATCGCACGCTGCGGCAGTTGGAGTCGGATGGGCTGGTGGTTTCGTCGTGGGATACGGGTCGCAGCGGGCCGGCCAGGCGGGCGTATGAGGTAACGCCTGAGGGCGTGGACTACCTGCACGCCTGGGCCGCCAGCATCCGCAGGACGCGCGCCAGGTTGGATCGGTTTCTGCGCGAATATGAGGCGTACTTCCAAGACCACGAGAAAGGAGGTGAGGAACATGTGTGAGCGTGAGCGCCATCAGGGCCACCGCGGCGGTGGATGCTGCCGGCATGAGGAGCACCCCTGGGGCCACGGCATGCGCTTCCACCGGCGATTCCCGACGCGGGAAGAGCGTATTGCCTGGCTGGAGGAGTATCTGAAAGACCTGCAGGCCGAGGTCAAGGCTGTGGAAGAGCACCTTGCCGAACTGAAGGCGGCAGGATGAGGGGGAGATGGGGTGTCCATGCAGAAGGAGGCAAACGTTGAATGAATGCATAGTCGTGGATAACCTGACCAAGGTCTACGGCCGGCACGGATCAGGCGTGCTGGCCGTAGACCACATAGAGTTCCAGGTGCATGAGGGCGAGGTGTTTGGCTTCCTGGGGCCCAACGGGGCGGGCAAGACCACCACCCAGCGCATGTTGACTACGCTCCTGGAGCCGACCGAGGGGCGCATCATCATTTTCGGCCACGACCTGGCCCGCGATGCCTACCCGGTCAAGCGGCAGATGGGCTTGGTGCCGGAGGAGTCCAACGTCTACACTGAATTGACCGCTTGGGACAATCTGATGTTCACCGCCCAACTGTATCGCGTGCCACGCAACGAGCGGGGCCGACGGGCACAGCAGTTGTTGGAGTCCTTCGGCCTGTGGGAGAAGCGCCACGTCAAGGTAGAGAACTTCTCCAAGGGGATGCGCAGGCGGCTCAGCATCGGTATGGCCATCATCCACCGGCCGCGGCTTCTTTTCTTGGACGAGCCGACACCGGGGCTGGATACCCAGTCTGCTCACGCCATCCGCGACCTGATTCGCCAACTGAACGCTGAAGGGACAACGATCTTTCTCACCACGCACCAAATTGAGGAGGCCAATCAGTTGTGCAACCGAGTGGCCATTATCAACCGCGGGCGCATCGCGGCCATTGACACTCCGGAGCGACTCAAAGCGGCCTTCCGGCGAGTCCAGTCGGTGGAGGTAGCCTTTGCGGCGGATGAGGCTCAGACATCAAGGCTGTCCGAGACTCTTAGGGCCTTGGCGGGGGTAACCAACGTGGTCAAGATGGGCGACAAGTGGCGGCTGTATACCCAGGATCCCTCCATCCTGCTTCCGCATCTGATGGACTATGCGCGGGCGAACGGCTTGACGGTTATCAGCCTCAGCACGCTGGGGCCCAGCCTGGAAGACGTGTTCTTGGAACTCACGGGACAGCAGGTGGGGGTCATTCGCCACGACATGGCCGAAGAAGGGCCACGACGACGGGGAATGAAAGGTCAGATGGGAGGTGGAAGATGAAGGGCGGAGGGTGGCAACGGCTGCGCGATGAGTGTGCTCAGGCGTGGGCAGTGATCCTCAAAGACCTGCAGACGCAGTACCTGCGGCCGGGGATGATCATGTTCGCCTTCCTGATGCCGTTCTTCATGTTCTTCTCTTTCGCGGTGAAGCGGGACTTGGCCGCCGCGCAGGGGGTCGCCCGGCTGCTGGCGCTGACGACTTTCTTCACCGCCTCCGCCGCCGGACCGTTTATCATTCCCCTGGAACGGCGCGTCGGCACCTACGACCGCCTGTTGGCCGCGCCGATGTCGCTCTTGACCCTGCTGCTCGGCAAGGCGGCGGTGGGCGCCCTGTTCGCCATGGGGGTGTCCGTCTTCTCGCTGCTCATCGGCACAGTGGTTTTCGGCGCGAGCATCGCCCGGCCCTGGCTGCTGGTGGCCGGTGTCATCCTGGGCTCCTTCTCCTTTTCCGCCCTGGGGTTGATCTTTGGTTCCATTCCCACACGCAATCCCGGGGACGTGCAAATGCCCAGCACGCTGCTGCGCTGGGCGCTGATGTTCGTCAGCGGCGTGTTCATCCCCCTGGCCGAGATGGCGCCGGCCGCCCGTGTTGTGGCCTACCTATCGCCTCTGACTTATGCTCAAGACTTGATGAACCATGCCGTGCTGGGGATGGGCACGATCAGTTCGTGGCTGGATCTTGCTCTGCTTCTGGTCTGTGGCATCTTGTTCATGGTGCCGCCTGTGCTGATGCACCGGCGAGCGCGACGGCTGGGGTACTGATAACCTTCGGCCTCTGGGCCGCGCCACGGTCCGCAGACAAACGGGAGGGGTTGCCGAGCAGGTGGCAACCCCTCCGCCGCTCTTTTCTTCGCCAGGCCGAGGCGCGGTGCATCGGGCTGGCCGTTTCCCGAACTCCGCCCGCGCTACTCCACGCTTTCCATCCGGATGTGTCGGCGACTGATGAGAAAGGCCCCCACAACAGCCACGGCGCTTGCGCCGATGAGGACGGCCTCTGCGGGCTGCAGGATGTTCTTCCACGCGCGCGCAAGTGCGGGGGAAGAGACGCTAGCCGGAAGGGCATAGCGCCCGGGCTCGTCCAGCAGCAGGCTCAGGCGATTCAGCCCGCCCGCCTGCGTTTCGCCGTACAGGGTGGCCCGGTCAAATCCACGGGCTTTCAGGAGGGACAGGCGCGCTTTGGCCTTGTCCAGCAATTCCTCGCGTGGCCCCCATGTGAGGGCGCCCACAGGGCAGACGGTGGCGCAGAGAGGTCCACCGATGCCTGCATAGATGCGGTCCTGGCAGAACGTGCACTTGGCTGCCTTAGCCTTTCCGGTCAGGGCACTGTCCACCCTCAGGTGCGGCACCCCGTAGGGGCAGAATTGGGTGCAATAGCCGCATCCGATGCATTTGCTTGCATCGTAGCCGGTGAATCCTAGAGGGTCCTTGTACAAGGCTCCGGAGGGGCACACTGTCACGCATGCGGCGTCCGTGCAGTGCATGCATTGGTAGTTGATGAAATGCCAGTCCGAGTTGCTGCGCTTGCTCAATTTGATGAGCGTCCATGTGCTTGCGGACAGGTTCTGGGGTGTGTCGTACAGTTTGGCGACGCCGGCCACCTCCACGGGAAGCCGCACAGCGTTCTCCGTCTCGGCCGGCAGTTTGTTCCAGCGCTTGCAGGCCATCTGACAGGCGCGACACCCAACGCACTTGGACGAATCAAAGAGGATGGCGAGCGTCTTGCCGCCCGTCGGAGCGGCCTGCGCCAGGCCCGCCGGCTTCGCTATCCCGCCAGCCAGCAAAAGTCCCGAAAGTTTTAGGAAGTCTCTGCGGTTTAGTTGCATAGACCTTTACCTACCTTCCTCGTGTCCCAGCGTGTCCGGACAGTTCTCGGTCGGGTGGTCCGACGGTCGCTCCGTGGGGTGAATCCCCCACCGAGCCAATTCCGCGATCGCCCGGTCTACCAGGGCATCCAGTTGCGCAGCGATGGGTGGAGAGAGTTCCAGTCCGGCGTCCACGATTTCGGGCTTCACGCCCCACAGGACGAGTTCCCGCGGGAATTGCCCCCGCAACCGCGACGCGGCCAGAAGGTCTGCCAGGCCCATCTGGTGCGGCGAGACCTTGATGCTCAGGAATGCGGGCACCTCGTCTCCGTACAGGCGCACGAGGGTTCCGGGCGTGTGGTCAGTCTCCACCGCGTCCAGGATGAGCAGGCGGTCTGCGGTTTCCACGTAGGGCAGCAGATCCAGCCCCAGCGTCCCGCCGTCCAACACCTGCACTTCTGCTGGGAAGTCAAAGCGTTCTTGGAGACGTTCCACTGCCCGGACGCCCACGCCCTCGTCGCGTAGCAGGATATTGCCCAGGCCGAGCACCAGCACGTTTCCCACGGCTACATGCGTCCGTCCAGGCGGATGCGCGTAACTTCTCGCCCGCGAGCGTCCACCAGATGCACGGCGCAGGCCATACACGGGTCAAACGAGTGAATGGTGCGCAGGATCTCAATGGGCTGCTCCGGGTCCGTTACCGGTGTGCCGACCAGCGCGGCCTCGTAGGCGCCGGGTTGGCCTTTGGCATCCCTGGGCGACGCGTTCCATGTGGACGGCACAACGCACTGATAGTTGGCGATCTTGCCGCCCACAATCTGGACCCAATGGCCCAGGGCCCCGCGAGGCGCCTCGTGGAAGCCCCAGCCTCTGGCCTCTTTGGGCCACGTGGCGGGGTCCCACTTGTCGCCGTTGTGCACCTTGAGGTCGCCATCCGCTATTCGGTTGGCGAGTTCATCCAGCCAGGGCACCAGTTTCGCAGCGATGACGGCGGTTTCAATCCCGCGGGCGGCCGTTCGCCCCAGCGTGGAGAAGAGCGCCTCGGGGCCGACGCCAAGTTTGGCAAGCACGGCATCCACCAGCGTCTTGACCTCGGGCCGACCTGCCGCATACGCGACCAGAACCCGCGCCAGCGGGCCCACTTCCATGGCCTTGTCGTCGTACCGTGGGGCCTTGAGCCATGAGTACTTGCCGTCCGTCTCCAGAAATTCGTAGGGTGGCTTCGGGCCGGTGTAGTTGGGTTGCGTCTCTCCATCCCAGGGGTGCTTGGCAGCCTGGTCCCCTGCGCCGTACTTGTACCACGAGTGCGTTACGTACTCGCCGATCTTCTGGTGGTCCAGCGGGTGGAGCGTGCTCAGGTCCCGGTTCAGGATCACCCCGGACGGGAACAGCAACGTGCCCACTGCATCCGGGAACTCGCCGTAGGCCAGGAAGTTGCCCAACCCTTCACCATATCCGGCCCATTCCTTGTAGAAGGAGGCCACGGCGAGAAGGTCAGGGATGTAAACCTGATCCACAAACTGCTTGGCCTTGACGAATAGTTTCCGGATGAGCGCCAGTTTGTCAGCATTGATGGCCGTCTCGCTGTCTGGGTCCAGTGTGATGGCCATGCCGCCCACCAGGTAGGTCTGGGGGTGGGGGTTCTTGCTGCCCAGGATGGCGTGGACGCGGATGACATCGCGTTGCCAGTCCAGCGCCTCCAGGTAGTGCGCCACCGCCATCAGGTTGGCTTCGGGGGGCAGTTTGTATGCCGGGTGGCCCCAGTAGCCATTGGCGAACGGGCCTAACTGACCGCTCTTCACGAAGGCGGCGAGTTTGTCCTTGACCGCCTGGAAGTATTCGGGGCTGGAGTTGGGCCAATCGGAGATGGACTGGGCCAGGCGGGCCGTTGCGGCGGGGTCGGCCTGGAGCGCGCCGGTTACGTCCACCCAGTCCAGGGCGTGCAGGTGATAGAAGTGGATGACGTGATCCTGGACGTACTGAATGCCAGCGATGAGGTTGCGGAGTATGCGGGCGTTATCGGGAATTCGGATTCCCAGGGCGTCTTCTACGCTTCGCACGGAAGCGACGGCGTGAACCGTTGTTCAGACGCCTCATATACGCTGGGCCATCAGCCAGGCTTCGCGGGGGTCGCGGCCTTTCATGATGATTTCCAGCCCGCGGAACATGGTGCTGGAGGCCCAGGCTTCGGTTACGCGCCCGTTCTCCACTTTGGCCTCAAGCCGGAGGTGCCCTTCAATGCGCGTTACGGGATCAATCGCGATTCTCTCTGCCACTTTCACCCCTCCTTACTTTTCTTCTTTGTCTTCCTTGCCGAGGCGCTGTGCGGCGACAGCGCCCGCCGCTCCGACCGCCAGGCCGGCGGCAGCACCGATGAGGCCTGCAGCCGTCGGCGACAGGCCCGCTGCGGCGGCCTCCGCCTCAGGGTAGGTGCTCGGCGGCGTCAGCTGGTGGATGGGCACAGGCTCGTAGGCCGGGCTTTCCCAGAAGTTGGGCGCCGCGCAGGCGATGCAGCCGTGGCCCGCGCCAACGGGCCAACTGGTGCCCTCGTTCCAGCGGAGCGTGGGGCAGTTGTGGAATGCGACCGGGCCCTTGCATCCCATCTTGTACAGGCACCACCCTTTGCGGTGGCCTTCGTCGCCCCAAGCCTGCACGAACTCGCCGGCGTCAAAGTGTCCCCGACGTTCGCAGTTGTCGTGAATGCGGCGCCCGTAGGCGAACAGCGGGCGACCCAGGTCATCCATTTCCGGCAGGCCGCCGAAGGTGAGGTAGTGCACCACGGTTGCGGTGAGGTTGTCCACGTTGAAGGGGCACCCGGGCAGGTTCAGGATGGGGATGCCCGAGACGACATCCTTGACCCCCTTGGCGCCGGTGGGGTTGGGGGTTGTGGCGGGCCAGCCTCCGTAGAAGGCGCAGGCGCCCACTGTGATGATGGCTGCGGTGTGCGCTGCGACCTCCTTCAGGATATCCAGCGCCGTGCGCCCGCCGATGCAGCAATAGATACCATCGTCTGCCGTCGGGATGGAGCCTTCTACGATGGTCAGATAGCCGCCCTCGGCGACGGTGTCCGCCAGGGATTTCTCAGCGCGTTTGCCCGAGGGTGCCATGATGGTCTCGTGGTAGTTGAGCGAGAGGGTGTCCAGGACGATTTCAGCCACGGTGGGTCGGTTGGCGCGGAGAAGGGACTCGGTGCACCCCGCACAGTCCTGGAATTCCAGCCACACGACTGCGGGACGTTTGGCGGCTTCCAGGGCGCGGGCGATCTTGGGCGTGAAGGTGGCGGGCAGCGCCAACGTGCCCGCCATTATCGCGCAAAACTTCAGAAAATCGCGGCGCGAGACCCCGCGCTCGGACAAGGCCGCCTGTAGACTGCCAGTGTCGGGATTCTTCATGTGCTTGCCTCCTCACATGGATTGGTGGATGATTCACGCGAGTAGCCATACGGGTTGTTGGCTGGAGACACCTTCGGCTCCAAGGCTTGAGAACGATTCCGATGGGCGACTTCTCGGATGGCGACGCCTCAGACCAGCCGTTGCTGACACGCAACGCAATCTATCTGCAATTATATCATACACAACGAAAAAAGTCAATAGGGAAACGAAATTCTGCGAAAATCGCAAAGTCAATAGCATCCCTATCAACCCCTGGCAACTTTTCTCCCTGCGGACTGGGCAGAAGGGGAGGGTGTGGGAGGAGTTAGGTGGGGCCAAAAGCCTCATCGTTGTTCGCCGTGCGGCAAAAGCGGACTTCGTTGGGTGTCGAGCGGCCCACGACCGTGCTCAGGGTCTGCGCATTGCAGAAGATTTGCCCCCAAACAGAAATACACGCGCGTGCGTGGCACTTGACAGAAGCCCGTTCTTCCGCTACAATGGGGGTGAATTCTAACGTTGGAAATCCTCTCCAGCGGATGGCGCAGCGAGCAACTGCAAGAAGGCGGGCCTGATGCCAGCCGGAAAGGAGCGCGATGAAAGCCGTTGTGTATTACGAGCGGGCCAGTGGCGCGGTGGAAGTCCGCGATGTCCCCATCCCCACCTTCGGCCCCGACGAATGCCTGGTCAGGGTGCGCTACTGTGGCGTCTGCGGCACGGAACTTCACCTGTTCCACGGGCAACTGAACTCCCTGGCCCATCCCCCCGTGATTCTGGGCCACGAGTGGTGTGGCGAAGTGGCGGAGGTGGGGGAGCGGGTGCAAGGGTTCCGGCCCGGCGACCGGGTGGTTTCGGAGACGGCGGCCTACACCTGCGGCACATGTTCGTTCTGCCGTTCGGGTGAATATCACCTGTGTCCTGAGCGGCTGGGGTTTGGCTACGGGGTGGACGGCGCTTTCACGTCCTACGTTCGGGCGCGGGCCGTCCTGCTTCATCACATCCCGGAACGAGTTACGGATGAGGCGGCCGCCATGTGCGAACCCATTTGCGTGGCCTACAACGCGCTGTTTGAGAAGAGCCGAATCCGCCCCGGCGACACGGTCGTGGTCATCGGCCCCGGGCCGGTGGGCCTGTTCGCGCTGCAACTGGCGAAACTCGCGGGCGCGGGCACCGTGATGGTAACCGGCACGAGCAGGGACAAGGGACGTCTGGCGCTGGCGAAGCAACTCGGCGCCGATTTCACTGTGGTCGTGCCCGACGAGAACCCCGTGCCCCTGATCCGTGGCGTTGGGGATGGGATGGGGGCGCATCTGGTGGTGGATTGCGCCGGTACCGGGCCTGCCGTGCAGCAGGCCATAGACCTGGTGCGCCGCAACGGCCAGATTACGAAGATCGGCTTCGCGCTCAAGCCGCTGAATCTGACGCTGGACGAGATCGTAACGAGGGGCATTACGTTGCAGGGTTCTTTCAGCCACAACTGGAAAACGTGGGAGGCGGTGCTTGAACTGTTGCGCCTGGGCCGCATTCAGACGGAGCCGATGCTGAGCGCGATCCTGCCCATCACATCCTGGCGTGAGGCCTTTGAGCAATTGGAATCGCAGCAGGCCGTGAAAATCCTGCTTCATCCGGTGGACTGAAGCAGCGCTTTTGCGTCCCGCCGCGGTATAAAGATTGAGGTGACGGAGGAAGTCAATGGAACCGAAGGTGCTGAAGAACTATGTCGGCGGCGAATGGGTGCCCTCGGAAGCGCCCGACGCGCGCGATGTCGTGAACCCGGCCACAGCCGAAGTCCTGGCCCGCGTGCCCATGTCCACGGCGCGGGAGGCTTGCGAAGCCGTGGATGCGGCGCAAGAGGCCTTCTGGGCCTGGCGATGCACTCCGCCGATCACACGCGCGCGCTACATGTTTCGCCTCAAGGCGCTCATGGAGGAGAATTTTGAGAAGATTGCCGAACTCAACACATTGGAGAATGGCAAGACGATTGACGAGTCGCGCGGGGAGGTGCGCCGCGCGATTGAGAACGTGGATGTGGCCTGTGGGATTCCCTCTTTGATGATGGGGTACAACGCGGAGGATATCGCGGAGGGGATTGATTCTTTCGCGCTGCGGCAGCCCCTGGGCGTCTTCGTCCACCTGGCGCCCTTCAACTTTCCCGCGATGGTCCCGTACTGGTTCATTCCCTACGCGCTGGCAACCGGCAATACGTTTGTCCTGAAGCCGTCCAGCCAGACGCCGATGACTCAGAATTTCCTGGCGCGCTTGTTGGAGGAGACCGAACTACCGGAGGGCGTGTTCAACCTGGTGAACGGGTCGGCGGAGGTGGCGGAAGCCCTGATGTCGCACCCGAAGGTCAAGGGGGTTACGTTTGTCGGGTCCACGCCGGTGGGGAAGCACGTGTATGCGTTCAGCGCGAAATATGGCAAGCGCGCCATCGTCCAGGGGGGCGCGAAGAACTTCCTGGTGGTCATGCCCGACGCGGACATTCCCCGCACCGTTGCGGCCATCCTGACCTCGGCCTTCGGCTGCGCCGGCCAGCGATGCCTGGCGGGCTCGGTGATTTTGGCCGTAGGCAAAGCGTATGACGATCTAGTTCCGCCGTTGGTGGAGGCCGCGTCGCGCCTCAAGGTGGGGTACGGTTTGGACCAGGCTACCCAGATGGGGCCGGTGGTCTCCGCGGCGGCCAGGGATAAGGTCGTCGGATACATTGACGCGGGTGTGGCCGAGGGCGCTCGTTTGCTGCTGGACGGGCGCGGCATCGTGGTCCCCGGCTACGAGAAGGGGTGCTTTGTCGGCCCCACGATCTTTGACCGCGTTACGCCGGAGATGACGATCGCCAAAGACGAGATCTTCGGGCCGGTGCTGGGCATCACGCAGGTGGACTCGCTGGAGCAGTGCTACGACATCATCGCCGCCTCGCCCTTCGGGAATGCGGCCAGCGTCTTCACCTCCAGCGGAAAGGTGGCGCGTGAGTTTGCGTACCGGGTTGAGTGCGGGAATATCGGAGTCAACATCGGCATCGCGGCGCCCATCGCGTTCTTCCCGTTTGGCGGGATGAAGGATTCCTTCTTCGGGACGCTTCACGGGCAAGGGCAGGATGCCATCCGTTTCTTTACTGACGAAAAAGTCGTCCTGAGCCGATGGTTCTAGGCGCAGGGTCAATAGCGCAGGAGGGCGCATGGAACTGGAGATCAACAACTTCGGGGCGGTGCTGCAATACGGGATGTATCTGGAGCAGGAGTCTGCGCGCTTCTACGCCGAGGCGGCACAGAAAGCCCAGGACGGACGACTTCGCGGGATGCTGGCCGACCTGGCCGAGGAGGCGCAGCGGAGGCAGAAGACGCTGGAGCGCATCCGACGCGAGAACGTAACCGAGATGATTCTGACGCCGATTCATGACTTTCACAGCCGCAATTACCGGCCGGATTTTGAGGTTCGGAGCGGCGACGAGGCGTTGCGCGACGCGGCGGTACAAGTGGAGAGGGTCAAGGAGCGCTACTACTCCGATGCCCGGCGGCGAATAGAACTGGCCGAGGCGGGGCGGGCACTCGGTCGTCTGGCGCGCGGGAGTCAAGAAGCCGTGGAATCGCTTGCGGCGCTGGGCCTGGGGTGAGATTCCGCGAGGCGCTCTACAAGCAGGGTGAGCATAGTAACCGGGCAGGGCAACACCTGCCCGGTCTTTGCATCTGCCACTCATCGGGCACGAGCAGTCGCGCCGAAGGTTACTTGATGAGGTGATCCTTGCGGTATTTTTCCGGAATGAACGGCGGCGATACGGCGGACAGCACCTTCAGAACCTCGGTGCCCTCGGTGTTGATGAGTTGATGCACGGTGCCTTCTGGCACGTAGACGACCATGCCCGGCTCCAGTGCCATCTCCTCATCGCCTACCCGAATTCGGCCCCGACCGGAGATGCAGTAGAAGATCTCTTCCTGATCCTCGTGAGAGTGGGGGTTGCTGGTGAATCCAGGGTCCACGGAACTGGTTCCCATCCAGAGGTGCTTGGTGCCCATGTTCCAGGGAGCGGCGAGGTGGCGGATGACACGCTGGTGCGGTGGGCCGATGTAGTCGGCTTCGGCGTCCTTCTCATGGATGAACTTCATGGCGATTGCCTCCGTGGTGTGTGACTAGAGAGGTTCTTGTTTGCATCTTCATGATAGCACAGGCTCCAGATGACGTCAAATTGCTGTATAAGAGAGTTACGAGTTGTGCGCAACGGTGCAGTTGGCAAGGGATTCCCCGATATTGCGTTCCGGACTCCCCCAAGCTTGCTGTGGAGCGTCCAGGCGTCTAGGTGCTTGCTTTAGGATTGCCTGGATGGAAACCCAGCCGGTGGAGAAAACCTACCTGTGAGAGGCGCGGTTAGCAGGGCTTTAGCGAGGCTCGTGTTGTAGAAATTAATTGTCAAATATTGCTGACATGTTTGCTGTATTGACAAATCTCGGAAGATACACTACAATGAGAGAGAATTACAGCGTTGTAATAGCGCTGTCGTCGTGCGTGGGCTATTGAGCGCGCGGACATGGATCTTTGTCTGTGCATAAGCACAACGCAGGTATTGCAAATTGCATAAGGATGCAGGCGATGGGTGTACAGGTAGTGCAAACGGTGTGCGGTGGCTGCGCTCAGTCAGACTGCGGCATTGATGTTTACGTAGAGGATGGCAAGATCATCGGTATCAAAGGCACAGCAGGCCACCCCTATAACCGCGGCAACATCTGCGCGAAGGCCATTACAGCGGCCCGCATCATTGACGATCCCAATCGCATTAGGTACCCGATGAAGAGGGCTGGCGCTCGCGGGGAGGACCGATGGGTGCGTATTTCGTGGGATGAGGCGCTGGACACCATTGCTGCAAAGTTGCTTGAAGTAAAAGAAAAGTACGGTCCGGAGCAAGTGGCCATACTGCGCGGTACGGGCCCGGGGTGGGAAGGCAGCCTCATGTATCACCAGCTGTTCATGTTTGCTTTCGGTTCGGGCAATTTGGGGTGCCAAGGGCACATGTGCAAGTTCCCCCGGATAGTAACATGCGCCACGACGATGGGCGGAGAGCCGGACATGGACATTGACAACACCCGTTGTATCCTCCTGTGGGCGTCCAATCCGGCTGAGACGTCGTTGCCTAACTACTGGAGCCGAATCTCAAAAGCGAAGAGCCGAGGCGCCAAACTCATTGTGGTGGATTCCCGGTTCTCGCCGTCGGCTTCAAAGGCGGATCTGTATGTGCATATCCGCCCAGGGACAGACGGTGCGCTCGCGCTCGGTTTAGCGCACATAATCATCAAAGAGGGCCTCTACGATAAAGACTTCGTGGAGAACTATTCCCACGGATTTGAGGAGTACGCGAAGCTGGCTATGGAATTCAGCCCCTCGCGTGTGGAGAAGATAACGGGAGTTCCTGAGCAAGTTGTCCGCGAGGTGGCTTTGACCTATGGAACAACCAAACCAGCAGTTCTGTTCGTGGGGAATGGCGTGGAGCAGTTGACGAACACGATGCAGACTCTGAGGGCAATCTACTGCTTGCCTGGCCTCACTGGCAACTTCGGTGTTAAGGGCGGACATATTCTCCCGTCGCCATTGCCGTTCCCCGATCTCGCGCGAAAAGGCAGGTTCTTCAATGAGTTGCTGCCTAAATCCGTGGCGCGTCACCCGTTCTTTGCATCCAAGGTTGGGGGTGGCGCAGCCATAATGCTTTCGGATATCTACGATGCTGTCCTGACCGACGAGCCCTATCCGCTGCGAGTGGCCATGTGCATCGGTTCGGCCGCGCTGACGATCATGCCAGAGAGTGATAGGTATAGGGATCTTTTCAAGAAGAAGATGGAACTGATCGTGGTCCATGATCCGATGATGACACGAGAGGCGCGGGAGTTGGCCGATATCGTGCTGCCGGCCAAGTCCTACTTGGAGGGCTGGAGATTCCGGTTCATGCGACCGGGCTTCAAAGGCAGCCCGTACCTGCAATGGGTTGGCCTGCAGCGGCCGGTAGTCAGACCTGTAGGAGAGAGCAAATCGGACGAAGAGTTCCTGGCTGCTTTGGGTCATAGGGTAGGGATCGGCGATGCGTTTCCTTGGAACGATGTCATCGGCTTCGTGGATGACTTAGTCAAGCCTCTGGGGATCACCGCGCAATACTTGGTGGACAATCCTCTGGGTTACACGATCCAGGTGAGTGAGAGCGACGTAATTGGTGCCTACAGGACAAAGGGCTTCAACACGCCCACGAAGAAGTTTGAGTTCTACAACACGTCTTTTGAGAAGGCTGGCTACAATCCTCTGCCCATATATGAGGAGCCTCTAGTGAGCCCCGTATCGCAGCCGACCCTCGCAGAGGAGTACCCGCTGATCCTCAGCATTGGGATAAAGCCTGGGCTTTTCACCCATACCCAGTTCCATTCGGTTGAATTACTCACGCGCTTGATGCCCGAGCCTTGGGTGGAGATTCATCCTGCGACAGCGTCTGACCTGGGTATCGTGGAAGGAGACATGGTACGAGTTACAACCCCGAACGGAGAGGCTACTGTCAAGGCGAAGGTATCTGAAGCAGCGGTAAATACGAAAATGGTGTTCATGCCCTATTCTTGGCCAGAGTATGGCATTAACAACCTGGCCGGGAATAAGCCCGAGGATCCGATCTGCGGTGCACCCTCTACCCACGCGCTATTGTGCAAGTGCCGTGTGCAGAGAGTCTAAAGAGTTGGGGAGACGAAGCGATGAAAGCAGCGATACTGGTAAACTTGGACATGTGCATTGGCTGCAATGCTTGTGTGATCGGTTGCCATGTTTGGAAACAGAACACCGAGCACACTCGCGTGACTGTTGTAACGATTGGCCCTGCGCAGAGCAATGGACGGCTGAAAATGGACTTTCTGCCCCGAATGACCGAATATTGCACATTGGCAGAGTGCGCTCCCGAGCCGCCATGTGTCTCGCTGTGTCCTGTTCAGGCGCTAGTCTGCTGCGACGAGAGGGCTGCCCTTGAGATGTTGAGCAGTGGTGAGCGTTATCAGGTCAGTGCAGTTGCATGAAGAATGGTTTTGTATCCCGAGGGACTCTCTGTTGGGTCAGTGGAACTGGCCCAATAGAGAGCCCTTTTTCGTGGATTCTTCGCTGAAGTAGCGAGCGGCCGTGCCGTTCAGTTTGAGGCGCACATGGGGGGTGAAGTTGCGGTACCATCTCAAAGATTGTGGCGGGTGTAGAACTTGTGAGATCGTCTGCTCATTTCACCATGTCTCGGCCTTCAGCCCGGCAGTGTCCAGCATCAGAATCATAGAAAATGAAACGGGGGGCTTTGACGTGGTGTTGATGGACGAAAGCGACGGCACCCGGCGCGCTTGCGATCTTTGCGTCGGGTTGGATTGTCCACTGTGTGTGCGCTACTGCGCCGAGGCTGAAGGTCTCAAAGAGATACTCCGTCAGTTTGCATCCCAAAGGAACAGCGTACGGGACTAGCGCTTTAGGATCGGGACCTCCAACACTACTTGCGGGACTTTCTTCCAGCGAGGGGGACGGCATGGAGCATTCGGACGAGTTGTATACGTATGCTGGCAAGATACTCCGAGTTAATCTGAGCACCGGGAAGATAACAACAGAGCCGACGGCGATGTATGCGCGTGAATGGCTAGGAGGTTCCGGTGTCGCTGTCAAGATTCTTTACGATGAATTGCGGGCGTGGGTTACCCCCTTGGAGCCCGCGAACAAGCTGGTTTTTAGTGCAGGCGCACTGGTTGGGACACCTGCGCCGGGCGCTTGTAAAATGAATGTGAGCACTCTGGGCCCTATGACGGGTGGTTGGGCCAGCAGTTGTAGCGATAGTTACGTAGGGGGACAACTGAAATATGCAGGCTATGATGGTATTGTGGTGGAGGGAAGAGCACACACGCCCGTGTATTTGTGGGTACAGGATGACCAAGTAGAACTGCGAGATGCAAGTCGCCTTTGGGGCAAAACTACTTGGGAAACGCTGAACTGCATCCGGTCTGAACTAGGTGACCGCGAACTTCACATTGTGTCCATCGGGCCGGCAGGTGAGAATCTAGTCCGAGGCGCGTGCATTATCCAAGACAGGGGAAGGGCCTTTGGTCGCTGTGGCATAGGTGCTGTCATGGGATCCAAGAACCTTAAGGCCATCGTCGCGCGCGGGTCTGGGAGCATTCGTGTTGCGCAGCCTGGCCGGTTCATGGAGGCGGTGGCTCGGGTCCGGGCCATGTTTGATCACGCCAGAATACGGGACAGTTTCCGCCGATATGGAACACTTTTCTGCCTGCCGCGGAAGCAGGAAGTCTGCGGTCTATGCTACAAGAACTTTCAGGATTGTTCTATACCACAGGAACTGCTGACAACCATTGACCCGATGCGATCCGTTGAAAAGTATGAAGTGTCAAGGCGGAGTTTCCCCGGATGCGTTTTGGGATGCGGTCGTGAACTATACATCTCGGACGGGCCCTATGCAGGCCTACAAACGGAGTCTTGTCAGTTTGAGGTGGTCAACACTCTTCAAACTCGTCTTGCAATAGAAGAGCCCACCTTCATGTTTATGGCTAATGCGCTGTGTAACCAATTGGGCTTGGATGTTGATGCAGCGGGTGGCGCCATCGGCTGGGCCATGGAGTGCTATCAGAGAGGGATCTTGGACAAACGTGATACAGATGGCCTCGCCTTGCAATGGGGCGACGCAGAGGTGGCGCTGGAGCTCATCAAAAAGATTGCGCATCGGGAAGGTTTTGGAGATATCTTGGCCGAAGGGTGTGCCCGGGCAGCCGACCTTATCGGTCGCGACAGCGCATACTACGCGATGCACATTAAGGGACAAGATCTCTATGAACCGTGTCGTGGTTCGAACGGGTGGCTGCTTGGGACGGTGACTTCTACCAGAGGAGGTGGGCACACCACAGGAGCCTTGGTGATTGAAACCGTCCCTGGGCTTGACCCAGAGAAGGCAAAGGAAGTGTACGGGGTTGATAACCTGGACAGACCTCTAGAGTATGAGGGCAAAGCAGAGGCTGTGCTTTACATGGAGGCGGTGTCGCGAATGGCGAACTGCCTGGGCATATGCTTGTACAGCACCACCTGTCTGGACGTCTATCAAACAGACCTGCCCCAGATGGCGGAACTATATTCGGCTGCCACGGGTTGGGAGACTTCGGTTGATGATCTAAAAAGAATGGCTATGCGACAATTGAATTTGGAGAAGGCATTCAATCTAAAGTTCACCGAGTTTGATCGTAGGCATGACATGCCGACCCCTCGTGACCTTTCAGAGCCCATACCTTCTGGGAATCTGGCAGGGTGGCAGATTGATCTTGCGAAGTACAATCGGATGCTGGACAGATACTACGAACTTCATGGGTGGGACAAGGAGAGCGGCTATCCTTGCAGGGAGACTTTGGTGGACCTAGGTCTTGAGTGTGTTGCTGACGACTTGGAACGCATTGGCAAGCTGGGCTCCTTGCCGGGAATGTGCGGCAAACCCGCATAGCCGAATCTATGTCATCTTATCAGTGGAATTGAGGGCCTTCCAGACTTCGTCAGCGCGGCGGGCCGATGCAGCCGGTTTCGGTGTCCTTCTCGTCTCGTCTTGAAGCGATCCTCTTGCAAGTAGCACTCCACTCGCCCCGCGCACATTGACACCTGCCGCAACCTCTGCTACTATCTCGTCAACCCAATCGCACGCGGCACCCGCGCGGGGATACGGTTCGCGGGTGGCGTGCCGCCGACAGGAGAATGTCCATGCGCGTTCGCAAGATTGACACCGACAACCGCCGCGATGTCCGCCGCTTCATCCAACTCCCGTTTGACATCTACAAGGGCAACGCCCAGTGGGTTCCGCCCATCCTGCCGGAGATTGAACTGGTGTTGAATCGCAAGAAGCACCCCTTCTACTTGCACTCGGACGCCGATTTCTTCGTGGTGGAGGATGGCAAGCGGACGTTGGCGCGCGTGGCCGTGATGGAAAACCGCAACTACAACCGCCATCATGGCGTGAAGGATTCGTTTTTCTACTATTTTGACGCCTACGACGACCCCGAGGCGGTGCGCCTGCTGTTTGACGCGGCCTTTGACTGGGCGCGGGCGCGGGGCCTGACGCGCATGATCGGCCCCAAAGGGTTCCTGCAGGGCGACGGGATGGGCGTGCTGGTGGAGGGGTTTGAGCACCGCCCCGCCGTCGGCATCCCCTACAATCACCCGTACTACGACGCCCTGCTCACCGCCTGCGGGTTTGAAAAGGAGACGGATTTTTCGTCGGGCTACCTGCCTGGCGACCACGAACTGGACTCCCGCTTCTACGAGGTGGCCGAGAAGGTGAAGGAGCGCCGCGGATTCCACATCAAGTCCTTCGCCAGCGAGAAGGAACTGCGCGAGTGGATTCCGCGCATCGGCAAGGTGTACAACGACTCGTTCGTGAACAACTGGGAGTACTGCCCCGTTACGCCTGAGGAGATGAAGGTCATCGGCGACCGGCTCATCGCCATCGCCCACCCGCGCCTCATCAAACTGGTGATGAAGGGCGATCAGCCCATCGGCTTCGTGTTTGGGTTCATGGATATCTCGGCGGCCATCCAGAAGACCAAGGGGCGCGTCTGGCCCTTCGGGTGGATTTGGCTGTTGCGCGAGTTCAAGCGCACGAAGTGGGTCAACTTCAACGGCACGGGCTTGTTGCCGGAATACCAGGGCCTGGGAGGCAACGCGATTCTTTACACCGAACTGGCCAAAAGCGCGCGCGACTTCGGATTCCAGCACGCCGACATCGTCCAGGTGGAGGAGCAGAACATGAAGAGCCTGGGCGATATGGCGGCAATCGGCGTGCGTTGGTACAAGCGGCATAGGCTGTATCGCCGGGCGCTGTGAAGCGGTCAGCGGTTCGGCCTCAGGGATTGGCTTCCAGCATCCTTGGCATCCTGTTGGCCTGTAGGAGTCTCGGCGGGGTTGCGCACCCTTCTGCCGTATGCTATGCTGTAATCGGTAGCGGCGCTGCCAAGGAGGTGCGACATGTTTCGGAAGATACTGGTAGGGGTGGATGGTTCCGAGCACGGGTACAAGGCGGCGAAGGTTGCGGGGGAACTGGCCCGATACATGCAGGCAGACCTGTGGGTAGTGGTGTCGTTTGAGGAGGTGCCGAGATACCTGGGAGACTCCCACCTGCAGGAAGCGATGACGGCACGCATCAGGGAGGCGCACGAAATTCTCCGGCGCGCCCAGGAGAACATCGGGACGATTCCCGGTACGCTGACGCCCGAGGTGCTGGAAGGCCCGCCCGCGGAGGCCATTCTCGTTGCGGCGGATGTGCACGGCGTGGACCTGATCGTCATGGGGACCCGCGGCCTGGGGCGACTGGCGGGGCTGCTCCTCGGAAGCCAAAGCCAGAAGGTGGCCGCGCACGCCAAGTGCCCGGTGCTGCTGGTGCGTTAGTCTCTCGCCGCGCTATTGCGTCCGCGACTCGCGCGACCGGTGTGCGTTTCTGCCACGCGTTGTGGCGCGCAGGGGCGGATCTCGCGCTCGCCCTTCCCGCGGGCGGGAGGGCGCGATGTGAGACCCGCCCCATCTGTGGCGTTCGCGGTGAGCGTCCCTACGCTCGCCGGCGGGCTACTGCCAGGTCAGCAGTTCCTCAATCTTGGCCTGGTCGCGCTGGGCCGAGAACCACTCGCTGAAAGCCTGCTCCTGCATCTGTTGCAGCATCTCGGCGTCCAGCGGGCGCACTTCCTTGCCCAGGACCTTGATGATGTGATAGCCGAAATCGGTCTGCACGGGCTGGCTGACTTCGCCCACGGCCAGGGAGAACGCGGCTTCCTCAAAGGCGGTTACCATCACCCCGCGCGGGAACCATCCCAGGTCGCCGCCCGAATCCTTGGAGCCGGTGTCCTGCGAATACTGCGCGGCGAGTTCCTCAAAGGTCTTGCCGGCCTTGAGTTCGTCCAGCACCTTCTGGGCGGTCTCGGCGTCGGCGACCAGGATGTGCTGCGCGTGCACCTGTTCGGCTTCGGTGGGGCCGCCGTGGCGCTTCACCAGTTCGTCCACCACCATGGAGTCGTGGATGCGGGCGCGGAAGTAGGCCTCGGTGATCTTGTTGACGGCCAGGAAGTTGTCCCAGTCGGTGTAGGTGCCGCTGGACAGGATGGACTGGCGGGTGGACTCAATCTCCTGGGCGAGAGCGTCGTCGCTGATGACAATGCCCTCGGCCGCCGCCAGTTGGCGCGCCAGTTCCAGGTTGATGAGTTGCCAGTAGGTCTGCTGCTCAATCTGGGGCAGGTACCCTTGAATCTGCGGGTCGCTCCAGTCCAGGCCGTATTGCTCGGTGATGTAGATGAGTTGCCGCTCCAGTTCGCCCATGTAGAGTTCGGACGAGATGGCAACGCCGTTGACGACGGCGACATTCGGGCCGGTGGGGGTTTTCACCAGTTGCATGGCGACATCCACGCCGCCGACGGAGGGAGTGGGCTCGGGGGTGGGGGTCGCGGTCGGCACGGGCGTGTCGGTGGGGGCGGGGGTGGCTTTGCCGCCGCACGCCGCCAGCAACAGGGCCAGCGCCAGGGCAAGGCCCAGCGCCAGGGTCTTCTTGTTCATTCGTTTGCTCCTCATCATAAAAAATCGGGAGGGGCCAGGGACACCCCTCGCGTTCCGTGTAAACGCATTGTAGCACCGTTTGGACGGGAGGGGAAATCGGCGCAGGCGGTTTTTTGACAAGTGCCCCGTTCCGTGCTATCATCTCGCCACAACCGAATACGACTGGACGCTCATCCAGAGGGGTGGAGGGACCGGCCCTGTGAAACCCCGGCAACCAGAACGGCGGGTCAAGGCCCGTCGGGGGCAAAGACCCCGTTCATGGTGCCAATTCCGGCAGACCGCACCGAGCGAGTCTGAAAGATGAGAGGTGCCTTGAAACTCTCTCATCTTGAGGGAGTTTTCTTTTTGCCCGAACCGGCAGGCATGCACCGTCGGGAGCACAGAGAGTGCTAATCACAACCTCTGCGCCCTTTGTTCTGCAGTGAAAACTCTTGAAACCATATTCAGAAAGGAGCACAATCCATGAGCACCACATTCGCCACATCGCCGAAACTGTACCTGACATCGGAATCGGTAACCGAAGGCCACCCCGACAAGGTCTGCGACCAGATTTCCGACGCTATCCTGGACGCCATCCTGGCGCAGGATCCGGACGCGCGCGTGGCCTGCGAGTGCAGCGCCACCACGGGCCTGGTGGTCATCATGGGCGAGATCACCACGTCGGCCTACGTGGACATGGCCGAGATCGCCCGCAAGACCATCCGCGACATCGGCTACACCCGCGCCAAGTACGGGTTTGACGCCGACACCTGCGGGGTCATCGTGTCGGTGAAGGAGCAGTCGCGGGACATCGCCCTGGGCGTGGACAAGGCGCTGGAAGCCAAGAAGGGCGAGATGACCGACGAGGAGATTGAGGCCATCGGCGCGGGCGACCAGGGGATGATGATCGGCTTCGCCTGCGACGAGACGCCGGAGTACATGCCGCTGACCATTTCGCTGGCGCACCGCCTGTGCCGTCGCCTGGCCGAGGTGCGCAAGGCGAAGATTCTGCCCTGGCTGCGGCCGGATGGCAAGTCGCAGGTTACGGTGGAGTATGCCTACGGCAAGCCGAAGCGGGTGGACACGGTGGTGGTTTCGGCGCAGCACGACCCCTCGGTTACGCATGACGAGGTGGAGGCGGGCATCATGGAGCACGTCATCCGCGCCGTGATTCCCGCTCACATGTTGGACGACCAGACGAAGTACTACATCAACCCGACGGGGCGGTTCGTCATCGGTGGGCCGATGGGCGATTCGGGGCTGACGGGGCGCAAGATCATCGTGGACACCTACGGCGGTGTGGTGAGGCACGGCGGCGGGTGCTTCTCGGGCAAGGATCCGACGAAGGTGGACCGTTCGGGGGCCTACGCGGCGCGGTACATCGCCAAGAACATCGTGGCGGCGGGCCTGGCCGACCGCGTGGAGATTCAGGTGTCCTACGCCATCGGCGTGGCGCGGCCGCTGTCGCTGATGGTGGAGACCTTCGGCACGGGGCATGTTCCCGACGACAAGATCATAGAACTGGTCAAGAAGCACTTTGACCTGCGTCCGGCGGCCATCATCCGCGACTTTGACCTGCGGCGGCCGATTTACAGGCCGACGGCGGCCTACGGGGCCTTCGGGCGCGACGACCTGGACCTGCCCTGGGAGCGCACCGACAAGGC
>Ga0272448_1002768_pt1 | contig 21542 bp, 27 predicted proteins | sample YNPCB0191_FD_202220 | JGI IMG/M metagenome (GOLD analysis project Ga0272448, IMG submission 202220) | Hot spring sediment microbial communities from Yellowstone National Park, WY, United States - YNP-CB-019-1 | ecosystem: Environmental > Aquatic > Thermal springs > Hot (42-90C) > Sediment... | reverse complement strand
GTTTCTGAGTCCCGTCGACATACTTCTTTAGGGCAACTTCTAATCTGCTGCCATTTTCCGTCCTCTTTGAAACCCACTTCAACAAGCTTCTGGAAACCGGGTTGCCAAGCCACGTCTGCACGGTCTTCGCAACAAGATCTGCTTCATTCACGTCATTATCCCTTCTAAATAGTTTACTACAGCTTTCATAGTCGTTTTAATGAAAGCGAACTGCTTATTTTTCAGCCAATCGAGAACAATCTTTGGTCTCAGATAAAAGCCAAGATATGCCTTTTGTAGAAGTGACTTTAGCTGCTTGTCGTTCATATCTTTTACTTGCATTACAGGATCCATGGCAGTGTATTTTGACCAGTCTAAGGTGAGCAATAGGTTATTTTGAGTAGCGTAGTCGAAAACTGGTGTGCCAGGATACGGCGTTAGTATGGAGAACTCGGCATAGTCTAGGTCAAGGTTTTTGGCAAAGTTTATTGTTTGTTCTACTGATTCCACATTGTCCTCTGGAAAGCCGAGAATGAAGGAGCCGAGAATCTTGATTCCTTCTTGTTTCACGGCTTTAACGGTTTTTTTCACTTGGTCTATTGCTATTTTCTTGCCTACAGCGTTTAGAATTCTTTGGCATCCTGACTCTATGCCTAGAAAGAGAATCCAGCATCCTGCCCTCCTCATTTTTTTGATAAGACTCTTTGTGATGGTGTCAACTCTTGATGATGCCCCCCAACTTATGTCCCATCCATGTTCCAGGATTCCGTCGCAGATTTTCTCAGCTCGATTCATATCAAGAGTGAAGGTATCGTCTACAAATTCTATATTCTTAAGCTTGTAATCTTCATGGATAGTCTCAATTTCCTCGAGGACATTTTCTGGGCTTCTTCCTCTCCAGTACCCTCCAAACAAACGGGAGGAAGCGCAGAAGGAGCAGCCGAAGGGACAGCCTCTACTCGTAAGCATCGCCGTATACTTTTGTCCATAAAATTCGTATTTATCCATCGGAAGTAAATCTCTGCTTGGAAACGGAATCTTGTCTAGACCCTTTATGAAGGGTCTCGGCTCATTGCTTATTATTTGACCCCGTTTTCTGAATGTTATGCCCTTAACCTTTTTAAGTTCTTCACTTTCAATTGCTTTTGCCAACTCTTGGACGGTTTCTTCTCCTTCCCCTTTCACAACAATGTCAATGTACTCGCATTCTTTCAGTGTTTGATGAGGCAGAAATGTTACATGTGGTCCACCAATTAATACTGTGCAATCAGTCCTTACTTCTTTTGCCATCCTTGCCACACGATAAGCTTGGGGAATTGATGGCGTAACCGAGGTTATTCCAACAATCTCTGGATAAAAGTCTGTCAGCTTTCTTCTTACATCTTCCATGTTATAGTTTAGAATGTTTGAGTCTATTATTTTGACTTCATGTTTACCCCTCAAAACTGAAGCTAGATAAGCTAAGCCAAGCGGGGGGGATGAAACTCCCACAACAGATTTCACATCTGAATTGTATGGAGGAGATATCAAGCAGATTTTCACATTTTCACTTCTTGGCTCAAATATTTTTGCTGAAACGGTGTATTGTAGACGCTTTTAGCTTTTCTCTCAACGACCTTTATGAAAAGCCAGAAAAGAGAAGACAGAATTTTGCTATACCACTTTCCTTTGAAGTATGATTTCATCATCACCTTGGTCCAGTATACGTCATGTTTCAAACATTTTACAAGAAGCTCCATCTGCAAATCGTTTACTTGCTCCATTTTAAACCAATCGTCATCCTTTAATCGTCCTAGGGGAACAAAAAACAACGGTACAATCAGACTCTTGAAATCTTTTAGGTCATCTATCAACTCGATAGTTCTTATCACATCATCTTCAGTTTCTTGAGGTAATCCTGTTATCAGTGTGCAGGCGGGCACAAGATTGTTATCAGTCATTATGCCTGCAGCTGTCTTAACAACTTCTGGCCACTGTTCAGGTCTGAAAGGACGAGCTTTAGCGGGCATAATCTTCTTTGCGAGTTCAGGCGACCCAGTTTCTATTCCTATTTCAGCACCCCACCATTCCTGTTTATCAGCCAGTATTAAGCCAGCAACCTCTTTCACTAATTCTGGGTCAGCTGCTATTGCAGCCATCGATGTGTGACTCCAGCTGAGGGACTGAACATGTTTCTCGCATATCTGATGTAATTTTAACACTTTTTCTCTGTTGGGTATAACGCCTTTTGAACCGTAAAGCAATACGTCTTCAGCATGTATGGTCGTGTATGTTAAGCCAGCACTAGTGTTCACTCTGAGTTCTTTTTCTATTTTTTCATATGGATACCAACGTAAAGGTCTCAATGTGACACTACAGAATTCACATCCGCGGCAACAGCCACGCCCTATCTCGACTAGACCATTCACAGAGGGATTCTTGATTTCGGGAATTTCATCCACGCATGGAGTCTCTTTTGTATCGACTTCGTAAAATCTTGGAAGCTCTGCTCCTTCAATCGCGGCGCTGAATATTCTTCCTACAACTTTTTCGGCTTCACCGTCTATTATACAGTCTATCCCATGTTCATCCACAAACTCCGGTCTAAGCTTGAATTGCCATGCGCCAGGGCCACCTACAATTATCTTTAAACCACGTTTCTTCGCCTTCACAACTTCTCGTTTCTCCAACAGTAGCCTGAAATATTTCGCAACATAGGGCTCTCCAGTTTTCAATATCCTAGCAAACGTGGAAGAAGAAGGCCCTATGCCGAACGGATCCATAACATGGATTCCCAATGCTTTAGCTTCACCTAAATAGCGGTCGGCGTGGTCTGGGTCGACTGTTAAAACTTCAAATCCCTCCCTCAAAAGTTGTGCTTCAATTTTCCTAAGTCCATAGGGCGCTTGGATGGGTATGCTTTCATTGGTTTTCATTGGTGGAAAGAATAGCAATTTGAAAAACCATTCTGGAACAACGTTTGGCGGCGCAGTTGTCCCGAAGCCGAGAAACTCGTCATTGTGATAATTGCTCATCAGTGTTCGGTCGGCTGTTAATAAGACTTTCATATTGCCATCTTTTATGTTTGATTTATAGAGGTGTTTTGCATCTGGGCGTTTCACATCTTTTTTGAAATGATTAGATGAAGCTGATTTCTTAGCTTCTCTCCCGTAAGGTTTTGATCTTGTAGTTTTTTGATTTGTTCCGCTAGTTCTTTATCTTCAATGTTTTCAGCCACCCATTTCTCGAAATCGCCTCTATAAAGATGAAATTCTATTGATTTGATGTCGATATGCTTGATTTTTTTCAAAAAATCTTCTATTGATGCTGCACTTTCACCAGTGTAGTTCCCAATCGAAGTGAAAAAATAGAAGGCTTTTTCTTTTGAGAGTTCTCTGTTCTTAACATTCATATTGGCTTTCCCTTTTCGACTTCAACATGGTGAATTTTTTTGGCGAGATAATTACACAATCTATCTTACATGTTGCCATGGGCTATTTCACCACTAAAACTGGGCAGCATGCATGTCTTGTAACTCCATCGCTTACGCTTCCCAAAAGTAGCTCTTCTATTTTGCCTAAACCCCTAGCCCCCATGACGATTAGATCAAATTTGCCTTCTCTACACACTTTAATTATCTGCCCAACTGCATGCCCCTCCAACAGTACTGTTTCAACACGGGCTCCTTCAGCTTTAGCTCTCTTTTCGCCATCCGCTAGTATATCAACGCCAGCCTTGCGAGTTGCTTCGATGAACTCTTTAATCGGCGTTGCAGAAAATGAAAAGCCACCAAGCGAGTACACGTGAATTAAAGTTATTTTTCCATCAAACCTTAAAGCTATTTGAACAGCCACTTCTAATGCTTTTAACGAATGCTCAGAACCATCTAACGGAACCAGAATCTTCTCAAACATTAGATTAGCCCCTACACGTTAATTAGTTACAGAACAAAAACAAATATATAGCTTTTGTTACAATCTGTAACTAAGGTGACGCAAATGGACAACATAGATAAGAAAATAATTTCCATCTTGCAAGAGGATGGTAGGGCGTTTTTATCGACAATAGGCAGACAACTTGGAATGTCCCACGTAGCCATAAGGAAAAGGTTAGAGAACCTTTGCGGGAATTTGGTTAAGGTTTCAGCTGGAATTAACGCCGAATATTTAGGTTTCAGACTTGCCATTGTGAATGCTGAGGTGGAAACGCCAAAGCGTCTACGTGAACTTGTGAGCATATTTTCTAAATGTCCAAGAATGGTGTTTTTAACCACAACAACAGGCGCTTACAATCTGATGACCATCATGGTGGCAGAAAATGCCGACACTTTAAACGCCATAGTCGAAGAATGCTCAGCGAGAGCGCAGATGAATATCAGGCGCTCAGAAGTCACAATAGCTGAAGCTCCAGTGGTTCCAAAATACCTACCGATTAAGATAATTGCAACAAAAAAAGATGAAGTTGCACCTTGCGGAATAAACTGTGGAAAATGCCCAAGGTATGAACAGGAAAAATGTCTTGCTTGTCCAGCAACAAAGTATTATCGCGGCCCAATCTAACTGTTGTATAGGGTGACAACATTATTGAAGTTCTAAAAATCGGGAGTTAGGAATTTAAATGGTTGCTACACAATTCAGCAATGTCGTATCCTACAAAGAATAAGATGTTACTGGGAAAACTCCTTTGTTTTTTCATTATAACCATGGGAATGCTCTTTATGTCATTTTCAGAATAGTTAAAGAAGGTGAACGGTTCTAATTTTGTGATGTCAAAATCATACTCGAGGTTTAAGTAACTGCCCTATTTAATCCCTAAATTATCCACTATTTCCTTTGAACATTCATTGCGGCGACCATCAACAATAATGAGATGTTTAATTTTTTTTAACGAGAGCAGTTTGTCTTGGAACTTCATTGGCCAATGCAGGCAATGAGCAAAGCCCAGCATTCTGCATTCCAAGTTTTTTAACTACTTCAAAAGCTGCCAAACTATTAAGTGCCCAGTGTTGGGAGGTCCTACTGTTGCATGCAATAAGTCTGATTTTTGGTATGTCCCTTTTTCTGTTCCCGCGCTTATATTATATGCATACGCATATAAAATTACTACAGTACAATCTTGGCAGATTTTCTGAATAAAATTCGTCCAGCATTTTCAGTGAGTGAGTAAAATCGTTTGTTTCCCTCTTTCCTCAGCTTCAGAAGACCATTGTGTACAAGCATTTGTATATGTCTCGAAACTGCTGGTTGCGAAAGACCAATATACGAAACTATTTCGCATTGACATTTTTCTCCATATTTTATGAAATACAGAATTTTTAGCCGAGTTTCATCTCCTAATGCCTTGAAAAGCATAGCCATCTGAGCTAATTCCTTTTCTGATATTTTTTCCATACAGCATCAGCTGAGTTTATACATTAATCTCAATATTCAAATAAAGTAAAATTTAAATATTCTCTTCTTTTCTATTTGTGGAACATTAAGGGAAGCTTATAGGAGATAAGGGCGGTGAATTTAATGGCTGAAACTTCATCAAGTGATGTAGAATTGAAGTACGGCTATTGTAGGAATAATTGTATGCTTCACTGTGGCAGAGTGGCTGTTGTAAAAAATGGGCTTGTCACTGAAATTCGCGGTTGGAAAGGTCATCCAATAAGTGACGGAAAACTCTGTGCAAAGGGACTGGCAGCAATTCAAGATACGTACAGCCCTAATCGCATCCTTTATCCTATGGAGAGAGTAGGCGGCAAATTTAAGAGAGTGACATGGGAACAGGCGTTGGATAAAATTGCTAAAAAACTTGGGGAAATAAGGAAGGAATGGGGAGAAAAACCACTTCACAACATGACTGCTGAGGAATTAAAAAGGGTCGCCCGGTACGCAACTCCTAGGAACTCTTGTGGAGAGGCCGAATACTTGTATTACATGCGTTTTGGGCGTACGTTCATATCATCGCTTAACTATTCAGGTTGCGTTGCGTGCAACGGAAACTGGTGGAGAGCAAGGCTAGCAACGACTGGATTTAATTGTCCGGTTAATACGATAGATACTATTGTTGATTCCAAGCTTGTTCTAGACTTTGGATACAATATTGCCGAAACAGCTGTTGTGAGTTTCCGATGGATAAAGGAAGCAACTAAAAAAGGGGCGAGGTTCATATATGTAGATCCAAGATTCACAAAGACAGCTGCACATGCTACGGAATATATACCAATTAGGCCTGGCACCGACGGGGCATTAGTTCTTGGAATAATGTATGTTTTGGTCAGAAATGGATGGATGTACCCGTATCTAAAGTATTATGTTGAGGAAGATGAGTTCAACCGTTTTGTGGAAGAAGTTGTAAAGAAATATCCTCCTGAAAGAGTTGAGGAAATAACATGGGTTTCAAGCAAAAAGATTGAGGAACTAGCGAAGGAAATACATGATGCAGGAAGAAAGGTAGCCATACTTGCTGGTACACGTACAAGCACTCAGATAAGCGGGTTCAGCACAAATCGATTAATTGTAATGTTGCACCTTATAATTGGCAGTTACGGCGTTTCTGGTGGCGGAGACTATAATCCGAAGCCAGGTGTTGTTCCAGCTGATTATGCTCCTTTAACCCCAACGTGCTCCTATAAGTACCCAGCGATATTTTATCCAGATGATGCTTACGATTGGACAAGAGGATGGGTTCCAGAAACCAAGTGGCCAGAAGTGAAAGAACAAATAAAGGCGTATCTTGGCATAGGCGGCAACCCGATAATCAGAAGCGCTGGAGATCAGAGAGGACTATATGAATACTTGAAAAAGCATGGTCTGATCGTGATCGGAACAACCGAATGGAACGAAATGTGCGATTACGCACATTATATACTTCCACTTGCAACAGATTTGGAATGCTCTGGATCGACATTTCTGTGTTCAACATTACGGGCAGTTCAATGGAAAGATGTTGCTGTTCCTCCAAGTGGTGAAGCTAAGCAAGATCTATGGGTTCTTAACGAGATATGCCATAGAGTTTACGGTAACGAAACAATGTACCGTGAATGCCCAGACTGCGAGAAAAAAGCGAAAGAAATTCTTGCCAACGGTGGGACTTCTGATGATGTGTGGAACGAGCTCGTCAAACCTTGGGCCGACAAAATTAAGGCAATATGGAACGAGGAAAGGAAAAAGCCTAATGGAAAATACTTAGACGATATAATCAACGAAATTGCTGAAGAAAGCAAGAAAACTGGGCACTGTGGAGATCACAAATACGTCATAAGAAATCGTGAGCTGATTTTCCGAGAGGATCTGAAGGAATGGGGAGAAAAAGTTGGTTTCGATCTTGACAATCATGGTTTACTATGGCCCTACAACATATTTAAGCAGGGTCCAGAGGCGGTTTACCATTACTGGTGGAGACTTGAAATGCTCATGTGGGCTATTAAGCCTGGAACTCCAGCGGCGATAGACCCTGAAAGGTGTCATCCATTCTCCGGATTAAGGCTAGATATAGTTAAGGATAAAAAGGTTGTATACTGGCCAGCTCCCGTATGCCTAATGGAAAAAGATCCCAATTACAGGGGAGAAAAAGTCTTCTTCGAAAAATGTCCTAACTGCTGGAAAACAGCTAAAGAATTAGGCATGCCTGAAATACCGCTACTTTGGACCTCTCCGAAAAGATGGAATCAAAAGACAAACAGTTTCTATCCGTGGAAGGAAGGCAAAGCCTTCATCGACCTTAAAGGTGAAACGTGGTACGGAGCAGGTTTTCCAGAGTGGACCGAGCCTGCGGAAAAGCCGAGGGACATAAGCCAAAAGATAGACTGGAATGAAGAGTATCCATTAATCATGACTACGGGCAAGCTTACGCACCTGATGACTGGCTACAGCCAAAACGTCAATGAGCTTCTTATGAAATTTGAGGAAAAACCATTTGTTTGGATTCATCCATCCATAGCTGAGCACTTGGGAATTAGAGAGGGCGACCTTGTCAAAATAGTAACCCCAAGATCGCCAAAGAATGCCCTCAAAATGAAAACTAAGCTAACTGCACGCATTCATCCAAAGGTTGTATTCGTACCAACACACACAGGTCCAAAGGCTATAGATAAAGATTTCCAAAACGAAGGCGTAATGCTTGTAACATCAACAGCTGAAGACCCATATACAAAAATGATCGGCTACAGCACTAACATTTGTAGAATTGAAAAGGCAAAAGAGTGAAGACCATGTTAGGAATTTTAATTGATGTAGACGAATGCATAGGGTGTCACGCCTGCGAAGTCGCATGCTACAATTCACATGAATTTCCAAAAGAAATCTTGGTGCAACGTGTAGTCTCCGCTGAGGAGGGAGAATTTCCATCAGTTAAAAGCCTATATGCACCGATTGAAAGATGCATGCACTGTTTAGATCCCGCATGCGTAAAAGCATGTCCATTTGGTGCTATCACAAAAACCAAAGATGGACCAGTAATAATAGACCATGAGAAGTGCACTGGGTGTCAACTTTGCGTGAAGGCATGTCCATGGAACATCCCGAAATTCAGCTTAGAAGCTAAGAAGGTTTACAAATGTGACTTTTGCTACAGCAGAATATTGAATGGTCTATCTCCAGCTTGTACTGAAGCCTGCCCAACAGAAGCCCTAAGATTCGGTGATCGTGACGAACTACTTAAGGAAGCTAAAGCCAAAAAGAAATATGTTTACGGCGAAGCTGAGGCTGGCGGGACATCGCTTATCTACGCTTCAAATGAGCCCTTAACAAAGATAGGCTTGCCAAAGCTACTTCCAGAAGAATTGGAAATTTTAGCCATTAACCCAGACGCACAAAGAGCCTTCACCGAATTCCGCTCGGAAATTTTGAAAAGCGATAAAATACTGCCGCAAAAGGTCAAACGACTTCTCACAATAGTTGCATATGCAGTAGCTGGATGCGAAGAATGCGTTGAAGAGTGCACTAAGGAAGCGCTTTCAGAAGGGGTAAAGAAAAATGAGATTCTTGACGCTCTCACAGTTGCATGTTTAGTTGGAGGCGGATCAGCTTTAAACACCTGTAGAAGAGCGTTTAAGGTTATTCAAGAAAAAACCTGAACAAGTCAAAACAATGTTTGAGCTGAGGTGATGGAGTTGGCAAAAGAAGAAAAAGTTTCGGAAAGCCTTGACGCTTTCAAAGAGGAGTTTGGCAAAATACTGGATCCAGTGGATTTTATAAGGGAAAAAGATGAAGGGCTTTGCAACGCTTTCCTAAAATTGCATGAGTTGACCGTGAACGAGGGGGTTTTATCTAGAAAATTCAAGTTTTTGATGCATGCCGCTATTACTGCATCTCTACATGACGTAGAGGCAACAGTAATGCATTTGACAGGTGCAATAAGAGCAGGGGCAACCGAGAAAGAGGTTCTTGAAACAGCATTCACAATAATTCCAGTATCTGGAATGCCAGCCTTTGCAATATTTCTCAACGCCTCAAGGAGATTGGGTATATTCTCTAAGCCCTAGCTTAATAAGTAATTCGTTTTTTTATAGTTTGTACACTATATGGTCTTGTAAGCCGCTCTGAGCTTACACCTGTTTTTAGCAAGTGGTTTGGGGTCTTGAAGGCACCACAACCGTCGATTATTGGGTTAGGCCCAGTACTTGCTCACGTTTTTCAGGCTTGTTTCGCCAAGGATCAACGCTTTCACGGCTTCCACATTGTATCTTATGAGCCCAGCAGTCACCATCGCCGCTTTCTTGATTATGTCTCTGGGCTTCACCCAGCATTGTTTCAAAACGTTGTCTTTGACGTGCCCGTTGAACTCTTCCATGATGTAACGTCGCCACCAACGTCCAATGGTGGTCCTGTCTGGTACGCTGTAGCGTACTAGGATTTTAGCGGCGCATCTGCACTCCTTGAGATGTTCTACTGTTCGCGTGTCGTTCTCAAGTTCTTTCAGTCTCGCGTAGACGAGAACTCTGAGGCAAGTCTTCCATAGCCGGAATTGCCTCGGCGTTTTCGCTCAGCCGAAACAACAGCCTTGTTTACGAAAAGCCTGACAACCCCGCAGGCTTCCATAAAAGAAAATAGACATCATCCAAACTTGTAATTGTGCACACCCATCTTAAAATATCAGAATATGTAAGCTTTTTGAAACCAGATACTAAGGAAGCAGTCATGATGAAATTATTAAAAGCTAAATTGCAAAAGTTGCGGTGAACTTTGGTGAAAAAGGCTGCGATAATTCTTGCTGGTGGTCTTTCTAGGAGGTTTGGAATAGATAAGTGTATGATCAAGCTCATGGAGAAACCACTGGTTTTTTATGTTTACGGAGAAATTTCAGGGATCGTTGACGAAGTTATAGTTGTTGCCGGTTCGTTTGAACGCAGGAATATGTATTCTCACGATTTTCCAAGCAATGCTAAGATTGTTGTGGATGAGAGAAACTGCCAAAGTCCACTTGTTGGGGCTTTAACCGGTTTTATGAACTCTAGGGCCGAATATTCCGTTCTGTTGCCTTGTGATACCCCATTTGTTTCGAAGGGCATCATTAATTATCTCTTCCGTGCGTCTTTAGGCTTTGACGCCGTTATTCCAAGGTGGCCTAATGGATACCTTGAACCTCTTCAAGCTGTTTACAGGACGGAGTCAGCTTTAGATGCTACAAAAATGGCCCTCGGGAAAGGTGAGGTGAGGCTGAAATCCATGATTTCTCTGTTGAAAAGAGTGAAGTATGTTCCGACTAAAATCATCAAGCAAGTGGATCCCCATCTGCTAACATTCTTTAACGTTAATACTCCCGCAGATTTGAAGAGAGCGGAAAAATTCATGAGGAAAACATTGAAGTTCGTTAAAGTGAAAGACTAAAAACAACGTTCAACGGAAAATTAAGGGATATTTTTGGTTACTAAAACGTATTTCCAGAATAATTTAGAGCTGGGCTTCTTTAACTATTATTTCTGATATTTTCTTGGCGTCTCCCATGTAAATGTCAAGCGTTGGAACTTTCTGCAAGTACTTTGAAATTGTTATCTCATAGTGGATTTTCTTTCCAGCCTTTTCTAAAACTTTGGACGCGCATCTGTTTGCACACCCGTTTATTACTATGTTCTTCTTTGCTTTCTCTGCGATTTCCAAGTGTGGCTTTGAGCCTGCAGCGACTGCTGTCGTGCAGCACATTCTAGCCTTATCCGAGTTTGTAAGTAAAACGCCAACCGCCTGCCCAACCTGCCCCACATTGGCGGCACCATCACAAACCCAAACTACATTTTCATGTTCAGCAGACCTGTAACAGTCTTCAAGTATTTTGGGCTCTTTCTTTTCATCTGCTTGCAATAATTATCACCTCCTTTGAATTTTTTCGGTTACAGCGATTTTCTCAACAGATGCCTTTATAATTCTTCATTCAATTTTGATTTTTCTATAGCATTCGTTCTAAAGCCTCTTTGCCTAACATTCCGACATCGACACCTAATGTCTTGGCGCGTGATGTGACAGATACAACATTCAATTGCAGAGCATCTTCAATTTTTGTTAAGCCTACTACTCTAGCCGCTGCTAAGCCCCGTTTGCCCAACTCATTAATATCGAAGTTGCCGCAGACAACAAAGCCTTTCTTAGCTATCAACACTATTATTGCTGGTTTTTCTGGCGCCTCCGGGTTTCCGATGCGAATTCCCAAGACCGTGCCTGACTTAACATTAAGCGGTTTGATCTCAATCATTGTACTTCACCTTTTTGATTATGACATGTGCATGCCTCTAGTATATTTATATCCTTTGTTACAAGCTGTAACTAAAAGCTCTTACGACGGTTGTCCTCCGACCATGTGTCCAAAGAAGTGTGAATGTAATTACTGCATGTTAACACTTGATGTTCTGGCTATCTTCAACTGATACGTTAAGACTGTTCGGATTCAAAGCGATGAATGTTTCAGCAATCATTTTTGACGTTTCTCTCTTGGAAAGTATTTTCTGGTTCGCAGACCGAGTCTGACCAGAGAAAGCATTAGAGGTACTTCCAGCAACGGACCGATTACCGTTGCCAGCGCCGCCTGAGAGCCAATTCCATAAAGTGTTGTAGCTACAGCGATTGCCACTTCGAAGTGGCTGCTGCTACCTATGAGCGTGGTGTCGATGGCAGTTTCGTACTTCCAACCGAGGAAATAGCCGAGAAGATAGGTCCACGTGATCATGGTTGAATAGTGTATCAGGTTTGGAAGGGCAAGATAGCCTACCAGCAAAGGATTATTTAGGATGATTTCGCCCTCAAATGAAAACAGTACTATAAGTGTTGTTAGCAATGCAACGATGGATATTTTTCCGAGGCTTGGGATATACGTGTTGTTAAACCAGCCTTCGCCTTTTTTCTTTAGTATTACTTGGCGAGAAATTGCTCCTGCTGCGACTGGCAACGCTATGAAAATCAGAACGCTAGTAGCAATCAAATCCCATGGGACTGGGATGCTGCTGACGCCTAAGTAGAAAGCCGCAAGGGGAGCGTAAAGCGCAAGCATGAGCAGAGCATTGACGGCAGTGTTGATTAACCCTTGTGCCATGTCGCCTTTCGCCAGAAACATCCACCACATAACCATGGCAGTGCACGGCGACAAGCCTAAAAGTATGGTTCCTGCAATGTACTGAGGGTTTCCAGCGAGAAGAACGTTGGCGTAAACTGTCATTATGATTGGAGCAACTAACCAGTTCGCAATTATCGTGACGAGTAATGGCTTGGGGTGTTTTGCCGCCTTCTTTATGTCACTGAAACGTATTCCGACAACCGTGGGATACATCATGAAAAACAAAAGGATTCCTATAGGAATAGACAACTTGTTAAACTTGAGAGAATCCATAAACTCCCCAAACTGTGGCAAAAAGCGTCCAATGAATAAGCCGAGAACTATGCACATGGCTATCCAAAGTGTCAAGTATTTCTCAAAAAGCCCTAGAGATGCTTCGTGTTCAACATACGGTTGTTCCTCTGTCAAAGCCTTGCCCTCTTGCCGTTGACAACTACATTACTATAAGTACGTTTACAGGAGATTCGCAGGATACTCTATTGCATACGCTTCCTAAAACCAGCTCATGAGCAGCACCGACTCCTCTTCTTCCGATCACAATCAAGTCAAACTTCCCATCTCTAGCCATGTCAGTAATGACTTTGGAGGGATTAGTACTCGTAACCGAAACGAGTTTGTACTTTACCTTTTCATATTCTAGAACGGCTTTGGCATCTTCCAAAATCCTATGGCTAAACTCATGAGCAGATGGTGTAGGTGCGGGATAAAAAACGCTAACAACGGTTATTTCAGCCTCAAACTTCTCTGCAATCTTGATTGCTTCTATTAACGCCTTTTTCGAAGGCTCTGAACCGTCAACACCAACCAATATCTTCTGCAAGTGTGTGTCACCCTTGAAATGAGAAGAAATTAGATTCACGTATTTAAATATATTGTTCTGACATGCACTCTGCACAGGGGATTCAGCTTCTGCTCACAAGACGCCCAGTTTGTGCATGTTGTCAATTAGTTTGGGATCTGCTGTGCTGTAAAAGACCCATTTTCCATGTCGTCTACCCTTAACAAGCCCGGCATTCTCCAGTATTCCCAGATGATGGGAAGTCGTAGGCTGCTTCAAGTTCAGGGCAACCATAACTTCACAAACGCACATCTCTTTAACCTCCAGAAGCTTCAGAATCCTCAGCCTCGTCTCGTCAGCCAACGCCTTAAAAAACCTGCTCTGCTTATCAGCTGCTTCAACGCCAGCAACTTCATCTGCAATCTGTCTAAGTTCGGCGGAATACTTTGAGGAATCCTGAGCTGAACAGACTTCTGAGCTGACTAATCGTCCGAGTCTCTTGGCTAGCCTAGACTTGGACATTTTTCAACATATCCTGCTTAGTACTGAACTTTGTTAATCGACGTGTAATTAATGAAACAAGATATTTAAATATGTTTGCAAGCCTAACTTTCGTTATTTCCTTTTGGCTTCCTGTGCTTCTATTGTTTTGAGTACTTCTTTGAGGTATTCTGCAGCGGATTGAAGGTATTTTTTGCTTTCCTCCAGGCTTGAGGGTTTCACTCGGAAAAGCCAAGAAGAATAGGGTTTTTCGTTCACAAGATACGGCTCTTTTTCCAGTTCCTTGTTGACATCGATGAATGTTCCTTCAACAGGCGATATAATTTCTGTTGCAGCTTTCATGGACTCTATTTCGCCCATCTCTTCCGTTGTGCTTCCTTTTGGAGGTAAGCTGATAGCCGCAATATCGCCCATGAGTCGTTGGAAGGGATCGCTGTAGCCGATTTCTACGATGTCTCCTTGTTGCTTAACCCAGAAGTGTGATTCTTTGGAGTAAAGCAGATTCTTGGGAATTAGAACCACGTATTTCCAATAACGTACCACGTAGTTTTCGTTATCTTCTTCTACATTAATTTCGCTCATTCTTTATTACCTTTTGAACATATTCTTTCAACTTCACCAGTTATTTTTTCAGCTATTATATCGGCTAGTTTTTCACCTTTTTCTCCAAGGTAAACTCTAGACTTAGGAGTAAGCCCTGTTTCTTTTTCTATGTCACTAACGACGAAAGTTGCTTTGGGGGTTCCGCCGAATTTTCGTATTGCCCGTTCTGCGCACCTTTTCTCGCAGCCGTCAATAGTCACGGTAGGGTGCATCCAAACAAACTCTCTTTCCTGTTGTTGCCCCGCTAGGAAAAGGGGAAGACAGGTCGTTACGATGTTGGGCGACATGAGTTTTCCGAAGGCTTTCCAAACTGCAACCCGTGAAACTGTTCCTTCTGGTATCTCCTCGCCGCTACATGCAACTATGCTCACTAGCTTGGAATTAGACATTTTTCTTCTTCCTTCCTTATCTTACTTATTTCCTCGAGTATTTTACCAGCCACTATTCTAGCAAATTTCTCTCCTTCCGGCCCGGGATCAACCACAGATTTGACCTCCAACTGTAGGTGGTCTCGGTAAAGCTGCAAAACATTCAAGCTTGCAAAAAGCTTTCCTTGCGAAGCTTGGACACTTTTGGTTGCACATTTGGAGGGGCAGCCATCTACGGCGATTACTGGAGATTGCTGAACGAGCTGGCAAGTTTTTTCGTCTCCTATGACCAACAGAGGCAAGCATACTGTGTCTGTCTCTTTGGGAAGAAGGTCTTCAACAACATAATACGTTGCCAGCCTCGATATTGTTCCGCTGGGCTTGCCTATGCCGCTGCACGGAATTACCAAGATTTTTTCTTTCTTTTCCTGATTCAACAGTCTCGCCTCTGTTAAGTTCTGCTCTTGTACTTCTCTCGAAGCTCAATGAGTCTCTGTTTCAGTTCATCCTTCGAAGGGAAAGTTATTGCTTCAAAAGGACAGACCCGCCCACACGCTTTACAGCCAACCAAGCAGTGAGCAGGTTTGGCTACGATTGGTCTTTGGTTTCTTTCATCGAAACCATAAACGTCATGTCCAGCGCCGCTGCATACTTGAGTGCAGAGTTTGCATCCGTTGCATTTTGAGAAATCAATCGTTGGATACCATTTTATTTCTTCTCTCGGAATCCCAAGATACATTGTTGAACTCGTGTGTGCCCCTCCAGTCATGATTTTTCCGTTTGAATCAGGCTGAATCCATAGTTTGCCCTGGTTTGCTTCAACATTTTTCTCAGTTCATCTTTTGAAGGATGCTTTATTGCTCCGACGGCACAGACCCATCCGCAAGCGTTGCAGCCGACCATACAGTTCTCGGCTTTGGCGACAACTGGCTTTCCATTAACAACTATGAATACATCATTGTCATATGGGAGAACGTGCTTGCAATGGCGAACGCAGTCTCCACAACCATTACAACATTCAAGGTTCACGGTGGGAAACCATGCTATTTCGCTTCGAGGTATCCCCATGTATGTTTGGGCGTCGTGCTCGGTCATCCAGTTAAGCCTTCTGCTCTCCTAGGGCTTGCTCAACTGCTTCTTGCACTTTTTTCATGGCTTCTTCGGTAGGCATGTTTCTAAGGTCTAGTGGAATAAGCTGCTTTTTAATGTCTAGCCCTTTTGCCTTAAAAGCTTCCTTGAACATTTTCCATTGCATGATTGGGTCGCATCCCCCAACAATATATACGCGATCCTTATCGTTTGCGTCGAGGTAGTCTGCGAAAAACCTGTCTCCGTCTTCAACACAGAGCTGCGGATGTATTACCGCATACTCCACATCCAGTTCATTTCGTACAAAGTTTATCAGCGGCCACAGATCCAGCTTTCCAAAACCTGGGCACTCACCAGTGCAGAAGCACATAACGAATCTAGGTAACTTTTTCTCAGTCATTCGCTCATACCTTCTCTTCATTTATGACGGAAAGGTTAAAATTCAAGTATTTAAATTCATCGTTATGAAAGTCACGGATTCAAAGGAGGAAATCTGATGGTGAAACAAACAGAAAAAGAGTTTCAAATTGCCGCAAATAGAGTGAGGCAAACCTGCGGAGGAATAACTGGTATGGAGAGGAGAGATGAATGAAGATTACCGTCACCGATGATGCCCTAAAAGAAATAAAATCCATCGCTGAAAAGCAGAAAATAACGAAAGCAGCAGTTTATTTAGATCTTGTAAGAAGCTGTTGCAGTTCCACACCCAAAGTTGACGTAGTTGACCAAACATCCAGCAAACTCGAAACAATCTGCAACGTAAACGGCATCTCAATTTCTGCATGCGACCTTATCAAAGAGTTTCTAAAGGAAAACGAAGGAGGAAACGACTTTGAACTCAAGGTTGACCTCATCGCACCTTATGGCCTGTCTTTCCAAGTCTTAAAAATTTCAAAGACTGAAGACGTATAAAGGTGGTTTTAGATGGGGAGATGCGCTCTTTGCTCAAAAACTGGTGAAGACCTGACCCTGTTCGGCGTAAATCACAAGGATCGAGGTTATATTATGGTTTGCCAAGATTGTTGGATAAAACTTTACAAAGAAAATCGCATAGTAGCTGGATCAGGCTCATCAGGTAAGGCATGTGGCTGTGGCCGATAAATCAAACCACGTAATGGTTGGCGATGATTTCTCATCGATAAGTGAAGGCGATCCGCGTAATGATCAAAAGAGAGAAAATTAAGAAACAGCTAAGCGCTAAGCTCACTTTGAAAGGTGGAGTGTGTTCGGAGATTAAGATGAGACATCATGGAAAGGAAGAAGGAGGCAACGATCTTGGTCCAGCGCCTACAGAAACATTCCTAGCGGCTTTGGGAGCTTGTCTCATGACTAACATATCAAGAATTGGCCAAAAAATAAGGTTAGGTCTCAACAGCGTTAATATGGAGATAAATGGAACCCAAAGAGTATAACGAACACCCAGCATCATTTGTGACGCTAAACGTTTCAATCGAAGCAGATGATGAGGACAGTAAAAACTGGAAAGGTTAGTTGAACTAGCTGAAGAAAACGAGTCATGATTCTTTTCGTGAAGTGAGCATATGGAAAAAATGATAGTAGTAGACTACGATAAATGTATTGGATGCAGAACCTGCGAGACAGTTTGCTCTCTCACACATGAAGGACGAATTAATCCTGCAGAAGCAAGAATCAACATAGTAAAATACGAGGAAACGGGCACAAACATTCCCATGCTTTGCCAAAAATGCGAAGAACCTGCGTGCGTAGCCGCATGTCCAATGAAAGCCATAACAATTGATGCCTCCTTGGGGGCACAGATCGATTATTCAAGATGCATTGGCTGTAAAATGTGCATTATGGCTTGCCCCATTGGGGGAGTCAGTCTTCATCCGGCCAGCAAAAGAATTATAATGTGCGATTTGTGTCAAGGCGACCCGCAATGCGTCAAATCATGTCCCGAACAAGCACTGGAATACATTGACATCAGCAAGTTATCACTCAAAAAGAGAAGAGAAGGTGTGAAAAAACTTGCAAGGTTTTTGGAGGAGATTAAAATATGAACGGTTACACCAATAAAATTCTCGTAATAAACCTAAGTAATAACAACATACAGAGGATTCCCACCCAAAGGTACATTGAACAATTTATCGGCGGCAGAGGAGTCGCGGTCAAACTGCTCTATGAACTAACACCAAAGAACGTTAATGCGCTTAGCCCAGAAAATGTGCTTGTCTTTATGACGGGACCTTTAACAGGAACACTTGCGCCGTCCTCGGGAAGGATTGATGTTGTGTCAAAGTCTCCAGAAACAGAGCTGCTTGGAGGAGCAAACGCTGGCGGTTTCTTTGGACCTGAATTAAAATATGCCGGTTATGACGGAATCGTCATAATCGGTAAGGCTTCGTCACTCATCCACGTTGATATATTTAATGATGAAGTTGAAATCAAAGAAGCTCAGCACCTGTCGGGAAAAGGTGTTTTTGACACAGTCAAAGCGTTGAGAAAAGATGATAAAGACACGCAAATAGCATGCATAGGCCCAGCGGGCGAGAAACTCGTTAATCTCTCAGGCATTGCCTTCAGCATGCGTAATTATGCTGCACGTGGCGGACTTGGAGCAGTGATGGGTTCCAAGAATTTGAAAGCAATCGCAGTGAGAGGAACAAAAGGTCTCGATGTAGCCATGCCGGACCAACTTAGAGGTATTGCTGAAAAAATGCGAGAACGCATTAAGAAAATGCCGAGTTACCAGGAATATCCAGAGTGGCATTACAAACTGTTCCGGATTCTTGAATCAGACTCCAAGTCTTTCTTCGGCAATTACGAAGATACAGCGTGGAAAGAGCGATTCGAAGCTTATGAAAACGCAGAGCAATTTATCAAGTCTGCAGAGTTTAAGTCAGAAACATGTTTCGGTTGTCCCCTGAGATGTTGGGCATACATTAAAGTGAAAGACGTTGGAGGCGCGGGCATCGCAGCATGCCAAGGTACATTAACATCACTGGTGAACTTCACTAAAGTGAAGGATTTCGGAAAAATATGGAAAGCCTATCTGTTATGTCAAGACCTTGGGTTGGACACAAGTGGGACAAGCGCATCTATCACTTTTGCCATGGACTTATACTCAAAAGGAATTTTAGGTAATTCCGATACGGATGGTCTTAACCTTGTTCACGGCAACGGAGATGCATTACTCAGCACAATCGAGAAAATAGCAAAACGTGAAGGCTTAGGAGCAGTACTTGCAGACGGAGTAAAAAGTGCTTCAGAAAAAATAGGAAAGGAAGCCGAAAAACGCACTGTGCAGGCAAAAGGAGGATTGGAGCTCTGGCTCATGGAAGTAAGACCATTCAAAGGCGCCGCGCTCTCATGTGCAGTAACAGACTCAGGAAGCCACAATCGCGCAACATACGGCCTATGCGAGTTCTATTACTTGTCAATGAGAAAAGAAGCCGAAACCGCCGCAAGAAACCTTTTAGGAACAGAAGAAGCAGCGATACCTACAAAATACGAATACAAACCGAAGCTTGTAGCATTGTATGAGAATCTTCACATACTTGCAGATTCTTTTGGAGTTTGCTCCATACCTTTTATGCCTGTAGGTCTCGAACTTTGGACAAAGGCTTACAACGCATGCACTGGTATGGAAACAACTCCCATGAACTTGACAACCGCGGCAGAACGCATACGAACATTTGAGAGACTATTCAACATCCGTGAAGGACTTAGCAGAAAAGACGACATGATAGCAGATAGATTGTTTAATGAACCGTTAAAAGATGGCGCATGGAAAGGCGAAGTGCTAGATAAAGAAAAATTCGTGGAAATGATTGATGCTTACTACTCGCTTCGAGGATGGGATCACGAAGGAAAACCGACACAAGAAACTCTGAAGCGACTGGGGCTAGAATAATATATGCAAATAGTAATCATTGGAGCTGGAGCCGCAGGATTAAGCACAGCAGAAACAATCCGCAAACGGGATGCCGAATCTGAGATAACTGTAATAAACAAAGAAAAAAGTTTGCCTTATTCTCCTGTTGCACTTCCAGAATATATCGAAGGGAAAATGTCAAAAGAACAGCTGCTTCTCTGGAATGCCGACTTTATTAAAAAAGAAAAGGTCAATTTCATCCAAGGAAAAGCTGTTGTCCACGTTAATCCACATAAAAAAGAAATAACAGTTGATGACGGGACCGTTCTCTCATATGAGAGATTACTAATAGCCTCAGGAGCTTCACCGGCAGTTACTGAGAACTTGAGAAACAGGAAAGGCGTCTTTACATTGAGAACTCTAGAAGATGCTGACGCAATTGGCCATCAAATAAAGAACAGAGCAGTCATTTATGGCGCAGGGGCGGTAGCAACCAAAATCGCCGTTTCACTGAGCAAAAGGGGCGTCGATGTGATAGTCATCTGTAGATCAAGGATTCTGAGAAGACTGTTCGACGAAGATATCTGTCGGTTGATACACGATCTTCTTATCGCCAATGGTGTCAAGATAGTGGGCTCTTATGAGCAGGTGCATATCATGGGCGACCCGGTGGAACGGCTGCGTATAGGAACACAAGAATTCAAATGCGATGGGATAATCGTCGCGTTAGGAGTCACTCCCAACACATCCTTTCTAAACACCCGCATCATTCGCTTGGGCACGTCAGGAGGAATAATCGTAAACGAAAGAATGGAGACGTCAACGGGTGATATATATGCGGCTGGTGACTGCACCGAGACACGAGATGTCATATCTGGAAAGAATTGTGTAATCGCCCTCTGGCCTCCTGCGGTAGAACAAGGGAAAGTCGCTGCACTTAACATGCTAGGCATAAACGCAGTTTATGAAGGAACTCTCTCACAGAATGTGGTTGACGTGTTCGGCACGTCGTTTGCGTCGATTGGTTCGCTTGATGGAGAAAAAATCACTGTCAGTAGGCACGGCGCAATCAAGCGGTTCACCTTAAAAAATGGGAAGGTTACGGGCGCCCAGCTCGTTGGCAACGTAGATGATGCCGGGATAATTTCATCACATATAAGAAAAGGCGTTAATGCTGTGAAATTAGACCAACTGGAAGGCGAAATCGCAGAAAAACATATTATGATAGGTTGATGGTAACTTTTTGATGCAAGATTGGGGAAGTAATATGGAAAAGAGTAAAATCAAGATAGAAATCTACGAAGGTGACCCGTTTGGCAGTGCTTGTTGTGGTCCTGGGCCACTCGCGAATTCTATTGCTGCCGTGGAAAAGCTGCGGAAAATGTTGACTGAACGAAACGAAACTGTGAATAAACTCTCCGTGGAATACAGAGACTCCATAACTATCAAAAGAGAAATAGTCAGCCAAAAACGGTGGGACTATCCAGAATACGTCCGAAGGCTAGTTTTCGAAGGTAAACCTCTTCCCTACGTATTCATGAATGAAGAGCCGATTTTGATAGGAAAATTCCCATCTTACGAAGAATTTGCGGGGTTGCTGAAAGCTCGTTTACAATAGCGTAAGGAATGAGGTAAAAGACAAAATTGCTTTCAAAAACGCCGCCTATTCTGAGTCAGTGGTTCAGAGGAAGTTGAAGAGAATTGGCAGGCAAAATTGTTAAGGTTAGGAGCTGGGAGGAATTCAAACGTCTGGTTAATGAATTGAAGCCTAGCGCCATTGTCTATAACATAGAACAGTATGGATTTTCAGACACAAGAGAACTTACAGCCTTAAGGCTCATGATGCAGGGTCCAGACAAATACTATATTTTTCTCGACTTTCGAA
>Ga0272448_1002763_pt1 | contig 21555 bp, 13 predicted proteins | sample YNPCB0191_FD_202220 | JGI IMG/M metagenome (GOLD analysis project Ga0272448, IMG submission 202220) | Hot spring sediment microbial communities from Yellowstone National Park, WY, United States - YNP-CB-019-1 | ecosystem: Environmental > Aquatic > Thermal springs > Hot (42-90C) > Sediment... | reverse complement strand
ACGTGCGTGATGCCGCTGGCGGCCTCGATCCTCTCGCGCGACCGTTCGGGGGCGTATCGCTATTTGCCGCAGTCGGTGTTATCCTTTCCAGGCCGGGCGGGAGTCGTCGCGTCCCTGCGTCGCGTGGGCTTCGCCGCAGTAGACGTCGTTCCGCTCACGTTGGGTATCGTGTCGGTCTATCGGGCTCGCAAGTAGACGATGGCGGATGCCAGAGACACCGTGGTTCATGCCGTGGCCCACCCGGGGCGGTCCGCCGAACGACTCGTTCGCGCGATCCGCCGTCTCGCCACGCCCCGTCCGACGCCGGTGCCGCTGCTCGATGTCTGGTCCCGGACGCAGCCGAAATACCGCCGCCGCGCGATCATCCTTCTGCTGATCGACGGGGTGCTTTTCGCCGGGTTGGGCTGTTTTGCCTTCTGGCTCCGCAAGGGTCAGTTCGTCCCCTTCCTGACCGACGACTACTGGCGGCTGTTCTGGCAGACCTTCAACCCCGCCGCCGCCCAACAGGTCACGCTCATCGATTTTCTCATCTCGCCGATCAACGTCCAGCAGGCCCCGATGCAGATCGTGGTCCTCGGGCTGCTCCTCGCGTCGCTCGTGTCCGTACCCATTCTCGTCGCGATGCTGTACCGGTTGCCGTCCGCGCTCATCTTCATCGCCATCGTGGCCTTCGTGGCCATGTTCCCCTGGCTGGCCCTGACGATCACCCTGTCGTGCATCCTCACACGCCTTCCGGCGCTGCGGTTCTCGTTCCGCTACGCCACGGCGCTCATCGCCCTTATCCCCGTAACGCTCTACTTCTACAACGCGACGCGCAACCCGTCCGTGGAGGCATCCTACATCACCCCGATCGGCTCGGCGGCGCTGTATGCCCCGTGTCTGCTTGCGGTGCTCGCCTCCTGTCTGGTGATCGGTATCGTCCTGCTGATTGCGCGGATCGTGAACTACCGCCCGGGCGCCATTGCCCCGCTGATGGCCGTGATGTTCATCACCCCGGTCGTCCTGTTCGAGGCGAAAGTGGGGCGCGACGAGCTTTACTATCGGCTGCTCGAAAACGACTACGGCCCCCGTTCGGCGACCTGCTTTCGCGATCAGGACGCCTCCGCGGTGATCCACGAGCTTGCTGTGCGGCGATGGGCGGAGGAGGCCGATCGGGCCGACCGACCCGGCGGCCCCGGCGTCCTTCGGAGCGTCGCGGACATCGAGCGGGAGATCAAAACGCTCTGGACGTACCAGCTCGATCCGTGCGGCGCCGCCGATGCCAGGCTGAATCTGTTTCAGCAGCAGCAGTATGAGGCCGTGGAGGCGTGCGACCGCTTCGGCGCCGATTTCCCCCGCAGCGAGTATGTGCCCAACGTCCTGTTTATCAAGGGTCGCGCGCAGGACATGCGGATCGACATCGAGACCTTTCGTCGCGAGGGCAATCTCCGCTACTATCAGGATTTCCCGAACCAGGTCTCCGCGCCCACCTGGACGACCCTGTATGAGCAGTACCCGGACTCTCCGGCGGCCAGCGTCGCACTCTACCGCGGCGCTCAGCTTGAGGCTCGTGCCGGGCGGATCGATCGGGCTTTGGAACTACTGGAGCGGTTGATCGCGAAGTTCGGAGCCGCCCAGACAACGGCGCCGGCAAACGCATCGCACCTGCCGACGGGCCTGGAAAAACCGCCGCCGACCGCCACGCTCGACATTCGCGTGAAGGCGGTAGTGACCGATGCCCGACGGTTCCGGGATCTGCTTCGGCTGAACCGCGATCCGCAACTGGCGGATCCCCCGGAGATCCGGTCGGACGCCCCGCTCGTGAAGTACCTCCGGTGCGACCCCCGCCACCGGCTCTATGGGCGGAATCTCCGGGAGCTGCTTGCGCAGTATCCCCTTTCGAAGCTGCGGGACAACCTGATCCTCGAGGAGATCCTGATCGAGCGATCCGCCAGCCTGAAGATCGACGCGCTCAATCGCTTCATCCGCATGTACGAAGGACGCCCGGACGCGGACGCCGTGCCCGAGGCGGGATACCGGCTGGGCGAGGCCTATCTGCGGGACAGCCGCCCGCCGGAGGCTTTGGCCGCGTTCGAGGCCGTGGTCAGGAACTACCCTCAGTCCGTCTGGGCCGAAGAGGCGCAGAAGCAGGTGACGCTGCTGACGTCGCTGGGCGTTGGCGCGGAGGCGAAGGCAGGATGGCGGCGTCCGTAAAGCAGATCATCGTTGCCGTTACGGGGGCCAGCGGCGCCGCCTACGCCCGGCGCCTCCTGCAACTGCTGACCGCCGAGGAGGCGGGCGCGCACGTGCACCTGATCGTCTCGCCGCTCGGGCGGCAGCTCGTCGCGGACGAACTGGGCATCCGGCGGTTGACGCCGGCGTCCCTCGTTGGGGCCGCCGCTCGGATCACGATGTACGGATACCGGGATGTCGGGGCGGTCCTGGCGAGCGGGTCATTCCTCACCGACGGCATGATCATCTGCCCGTGCAGCAGCAACACGCTCGGCGCCGTCGCGGCGGGCCTGGGCGACAACCTGATTACGCGCGCGGCTCACGTCACCCTGAAGGAGGGCCGGCGGCTCGTGCTCGTTCCACGCGAGATGCCCGTCAGCGCAATCGACCTGCGGAACATGCTGCGGCTGTCCCGGGCAGGTGCGATCATCTGCCCCGCGTCGCCGGGCTTTTACATGAATCCGCAGAGCATCGACGATCTTGTGGACTTCGTAGCGGGCCGCGTGCTCGACCTCGTCAACATACCGCACAACCTCCAGACGCGATGGGCCGCACCGCCCGAGGCCCGCCTGCGGGCGCGCGGGGCCTCCGGGCTCTGAGGCGCCGCCGGGGCCGCCGGATCGCGAGGAACGTGGATGTCGACCGCCGAGCGCCAGACCGGGCCGTTGAATGAAAGCCCCGCGCGGTCCGCGGCACGCGCCACGTCCGGCACTCTCCGCTCTTCGCTGGCCCTGTGGGCCGGTATGATCAAGCTCCATCACTCCGTCTTCGCGCTGCCGTTTGCCCTCATTGCCGCGTTTCTCGCCGGCCGCGAGCGCCCGTCGGGGTATCCCGGTCTCCGGCAGCTCGTGCTCGTCGTGATCTGTATGGTTGCCGCACGGTCGGCGGCCATGACGTTCAACCGGATCGCCGACGCCGCCATCGATGCGCGAAACCCGCGCACCGCCGACCGGCCGCTGCCGGCGGGCACGATTTCCATGCCGAAGGCGATCGCGTTCTTCCTTGTCGCGTGCGTCGTCTTCGTCGGCGCCTGTGCCGGCTTTTTGTGGGTCGATGCAAACGGCTGGCCGATCGCTTTGGCCGTGCCCGTGCTGATCTATCTCTGCTTCTACTCGTATACGAAGCGTTTCACGCGCTGGTCGCACTTCGTGCTCGGCTCGGCCATCGCGCTCTCCCCGCCGGCCGCGTGGCTGGCGATTCACCCGGCGTCGATCGGCCCGCCGGCCCTGATCCTTCTGGGCGTCGTCACGTGCTGGATCGGCGGCTTCGATATCATCTACGCCTGCCAGGATGTGGAATTCGACCGGCGCGAGGGGCTCCACAGCCTGCCCGCGAAGCTGGGCATCGCAAAGGCCCTGTGGATTGCGCGGGCCGCGCACGCGCTGGCCGTCGTGCTCCTGGCGTCGCTCGTGCCGCTGGCAGGGCTCGGCTGGCTGTACGCCGTCGGCGTGGCGGCCGTCGCCGTCCTCCTGCTCGTGGAAAACCTCCTGGTCCACCCGGACGATCTATCGCGGGTCAACCTCGCATTCTTCACGATCAACGGCATCGTAAGCCTGTTGCTCGCGGCGTGCGCGATCGGGGACATCGTGCTGGGAAACGCGAAGGTCTGAGACTCCCCAGGGCGGTCCGACGGCGGCGGCCCTGCGAACTCCCGCGGCTGTCCGGGGGGCGGGCAAGGCCGCGCCGTCTGCCGCGCAGCCCCGAGGCGGCCCATGGCGCGGTCGGCGGCATGCTTGCCCGCGCCGCCCGGCAAGGTACATTGGTTTCATGCCCCAGCGCGCCGAGCCGCCGCGACCTTCCCGATACGCTTGCCTTGGTCTCCCGGGTATCGCCGTGCTTGGCGCGGTTCTGTTTCTGACGGGCATCACCTGGGGGCTGCCGTCGCGGAGGATCGACCCTTGTCTCTTCGGCGGGCGCCCCGGCTGGACCGGCACGAAGATCGCGGAGCTGGCGAAGGCGGATCGTCGCGATGATGCCCGCCGTGGTGCGGACGTAGATGTGAATCCCATCGGCCCGACGACGCGCCCTGTCATATTGAACGACACCGACGAGAAACGCGCTGCGATCGTCCTCCGCTATCGCCTCTACACCAATCAGCCGGATGAAATGGTCACGATGATGGCGCTGGCGTCGATGAAGCCCGCGCAGCGCGACTTCGACCCCAGGCTGTATCAGTACGGGGGGTTGTTCGTCTATCCCATCGGTGTCCTGCTGAAGGTCTGCTCGCTGGCCCGCTGGGTTACGCTCAAGAGCGATCTGACATACTACCTCGATCATCCCGAGGCATTCGGCCGCTTCTACGTCGTCGCCCGCTGCTACGTCGTGGCATTCGGGCTGGCCGGCGTCCTGGCGGTGTTCTGGCTTGCCAGTCGGATCGCCGCAGGCCTTACACCGAACGATCAGGGAATTCCGCCGGAAACCGGAACCCGGAACCCGGGACCCGCCTTCGCCGGCATCCTGGCCGCCTTGCTCTACGTGCTCCTTCCCGTCGTGATCAACATGGCCCACGAGGCCAAGCCGCACCTTCCCGGGGCGGTGCTCATGCTCTTTGCCGTGCTGGCCGCCGTTCGTTATGTCGAGCGCGGCACATGGCGGTCGGCGGCAACGGCGGGGATCATTTGCGGTGCCTCGTTCGGCATGGTTCTGTCATGCCTGCCGGTCTTCGCTGTGATCCCGCTCATGACGCTGCTGCGCCGGATGCCCTGGCGGCGGCGTGCGGCGCACACGCTCGCCGCATGCGCCGTCGGCGGCATCGCCTACCTCGCGGCCAACCCGTATGTCCTGGTCAACCTCTTTGCGAATCCTGACGTCCTGCGTTCGAACATCGGGAACACCCTGGCCATGTTTCCGCGAGGCGATCTCGCGGAGGGGCTTCGCCGTGCGGCGGCGCTCGTCGCCGAGGGCACGTCCCCGCCGGCCGCAGCGATCGGTCTGCTCGGCGTCGTTTTCCTTGGCGTCCTTGTCCTCGTCGCCCGGGACGGCCCGGCGGAAACCTCCGATCGCCCGCCGGCAAGCCGTGCGGCGCCGCTGTGGCTGCTGCTGGCCCCGGCCGCGATCATCTTCGTGCAGTTCGTTGCGGCGGCCGCGGGGAAACCCGGCGAATACGGCCGCTTTGCCATCTTCCCGGATATTGTGCTGGCGATCGTCGCGGCGGTGCTTATCTCCCGCTTGGGGGCAGGCGCACCGTTCGTGCGCATCCTCTTTGCCCTGGTACTCGTATTGACGGTGGTGCCGCGGAGTTACAGCTACGTCAGGCATTTCGTCGTCGACGCGCGCGGCGGCACGCGCCTCGCCGCCGCGGAGCGGCTCGCGGACATCGGGGCCCGCTTCGGACCGCTCACGATCGCCACCTTCGCGGAGCCCGCTCCGTACTGTATGCCGCCCGTGGATCTCTTCGCCAACAGACTCTGCCTCCTGCCGCGTGCGGCGACGCCGCGTGCGTTGACGCCGATGCCCGACGTGCTGGTGGCTGTTGCGGATGAGCCCGGCACCGCCGTGGCCGACACCTGGAGCGTGGATTACAAAGCCGAGTTTCCGGGCCGGGGCGCATCGGGCCTCGCCCCGGCGCGGATCAGTTGGGCCGACAAGCCCTTTGTTCTGTTGGTGCGCCGCGACCTGCTTGCGCGGGAGACTCTCGCCGGCCATGCGCGTTAGCTGCAGCACGATTTGTCTGGGCGGTCGCTCGCTCGCCGATGCCCTGCGCGAGATCCGCGCTGCCGGCTATGCCGCCGTCGATGTGTCCTGCACGCAGATCGAGGAAGCGTTCGGCCCGGGTGAGGATGCCGCGCGCGGGTTGGCCGAATTGCAGAGTCGGCACGCCCTGATGATCTCTTCCGTGACAGGCGCACCGTTGGCCGCGGAATCGGCGAAAGACATGGCCTCCGGCGTGCAATATGCCTGTCGGCACCTGCGCCTGGCCCGGCGGATGGGTCTCACGTCGATAAGCCTCCCGGCGGGCCATCGGAAGCGACAGGATTTTGACGTACTCCTGGCCGCGCTGCGCGAAGTCGCGTCGTACGCCGCCCGGCTCGGCATGCAGATCCATCTGGCCAATCGCCGCGACAGCCGGATCGAGCAACTGGAGGATCTGCGGCACGCGCTCGGGGCCTTGGCGCGCGATACCGTCCAGATCGCTGCCGATTGCGGCGAGTTCCACTGTGCCGCCGTCAATCCCTGCCACGTATTCCGTGAGTTTTCCGGCCGCGTGGGTCTGATCCGGCTCTCCGACCATATCGGCCGAAGACTCGTGCAAGCAGGCCACGGCGAGACGAATATACCGGCCGTCGTCGAGATGGCCGCACGCAGCGGGTATGACGGCTGGCTGGTTGTCAGCGGCGAGGTGCCTCCGGGCGAAGATCCCGTCTCGTTCCTGCGGGCTTCTCGCGAGTTTCTCGAACAGCTCGTCGCGGGCCTCTCTTCCTCGCGATGACGGTCCGATAGCCGCGTTCCCCCGAGACCGCCCGGGGCGCCGCCGGTCGCGTTTTTATGAGTCGAATGGTCCCGCGAGATGCCGATATTGCCGGGGACGGGTTTTCTGGGCGCGCAGGCCAGTCGCCCGCTGTTCAGGGGCGTGGCTGTCGGTCTTTGCGAAACGATATCCCCCTGGCACTTGGCTTCTGCTATAATCCGCAACTGGAGCCTTCGGTTCCAAAGGGGAGCACGAGTCCGGGGGCAGCATCCGTATCTCCTTCTCCGAGCAGAGCATAGCTGCGATCGCGGAGAACGGGAAACGGTGCGGAAGAGTTCGGTGGATAGTTTTATTGGGCCCAAGGAGATCGGTTCATGAAGAATGCAGCGACGAACGCAAAGACACACACTCTGTGTTGCGCCGCCTTGGCCGTGGCGTTTGTTTTCGCCCCGTCGGCCGTGCTTCACGCCGGCACCGTCTATGTAAAGGCCGGCGCCACCGGCGCCAACAACGGAACGAGCTGGGCAGACGCCTATGTCGATCTGCAGGCGGCTCTGACGGCCGCCACTGCCGGTACGGAGATCTGGGTCGCCGTCGGCACGTACAAGCCCACCCTGGAGATGCCGGACCCCGGAAACCCGCAGGTCGTTCGCGGCAAGACGTTTCAGCTCAAGAGCGGTGTGGCAATCTACGGCGGCTTCGCGGGCAGTGAGACACTCCGGGATCAGCGAAACCCGGCGGCGAATGTGACCATCCTGAGCGGCGATATCGGCGCCGCCGGCAAGGAGGACAACAGCTTCGTCGTCGTGACCGGCAGCGGAACCGATGCGACCGCCGTGCTCGACGGCTTTACGATTACGGCGGGAAACGCCCTGGGTTCGACCATCGAGTCCGGTGCCGGCATGTACAATGAAAACGGCAGCCCCACCGTAGCGAACTGCCGTTTCACGGGCAACTACGCCCGGTACGGCGGCGGGATGCGCAACGAGGGCAGTAGCCCGAGGATCACGAACTGCGAGTTCACGGGCAACGCGGCGTCTTCCGGCGGCGGCGCCCTGGCGAACGTTACGAACAGCCGCCCGGTTCTGATCGGCTGTACGTTCAGCGGCAACTCGGCAGGATACGGCGGCGCGATCTGGAACTACGGCAGCGCTCCGTCACTTACCAACTGCGTCTTCGGAGGGAACGTGGCGACCGACGGGGCCGCGATGCGCAATGAGTCGAACAGTGTCCCGACGCTCGTGAACTGCACCGTCAGCGCAAACCAGGCGACGGTCAACGGTGGGGGGATATCGAATACGGGCAGCGCGCCGGTCGTCATCAACTGCATCCTGTGGGCCAACAGTTCCATCGCCGACAGGACTCAGGCCGCCCAGATCGGCGGAGGCTCGCCGGCCATCAGCTACTCCTGCGTTGAGGGTTGGACGGGCTCGCTCGGCGGAACCGGCAACATCGGCAGCGACCCGCTGTTTGTCGCGACCAACGACTTTCGACTTCGCACCGGTTCACCGTGCATCGACAAAGGCAGCAACGCCGCGATTCCGGCGGGTATAACGACCGACCGCGACGGGCAGCCGCGCATCGTCAACGCGGTTGTGGACATGGGGGCGTATGAGTTCAGCAGCGGCAGCGCCGGCGGCGGTGGCGGCGGTGGCGGCGGGGGCGGCACGGCCATCAACAGGCCGCCCGTAGCGATCGTTTCCTCGGTACCCGCGGCGGGCGATCCCCTCACCGTTGACTTTGACGCGAGCGGATCCACCGACCCGGACGGCGATGCCCTGACGTTCGCCTGGGTATTTGGCGACGGTACAAGCGGCACCGGCAAGACCGTCTCGCACAAGTATGCCGCCAACGGCACGTACAAGGTTATCTTGACCGTCAGCGACGGGCGCGGCGGAGTCGCTGCGAAGGAGTTCGACGTTGCCGTCAGCGCCGGCGCTGCCAACGGCGTACCGACCGCCTTTCTCGGCTACACGTCGGACGCGAACGATCCGCTGACGGTCCACTTCGACGCCAGCGGCTCGTCGGATCCCGACGGCGATGTTCTCACCTTTGCGTGGGATTTCGGCGACACGCAGACGGCGACGACCGCCACCGCTACGCACACGTACGCCGTCGCCGGGACGTATGCGGTTGTCCTGACGGTTAATGACGGGCGCGGCGGCGTCAAGTCGGTCACGGTCAACATCGTTGTCACCGGCGGCGGGGGCGGCGGGAACGGGGGCGGTGGCAACGGCGGCGATGGCGGCACCGGGGGCGATACGGGCACCGATGGCAACGGCGGATCCGTGACGCCGCCGCCGGTCGGGTTCTGCGGCTTCGGGATTGTCGAGATGGCGATGATGAGTTTCGCCGGCTTGCTGTTGCTGCGGGCGACGCGGCGGGGCGGCCTGCTCTGACGTGGGTGATGTCGGCCGTCTTCGTTCGGGAAGCCCACGCGGCGACCCGGCGGGGGCGCTGCGTGTGCTATGCCTTCGTCGGTGCCGTGGCGGTCGGCACGGCCGCTCCGCACTCGGGGCACACGCCGCTGACATTGCCGGTAAGGTTGTAGCCGCAACGTGTGCAGAGCGGCGCCTGCGGAACAGATTTCCTCCGGCCGAAATCCTCGGGGATCCGGATGAGCGACGAGACGACGAAACACGGGATCGTCGAGATCACCACCCAGATGAAGAAGTTCTGGTAGCCGCCGAGCGTCTGCTGCATCCAGCCGCTCAGCATCCCCGGCAGCATCATCCCCATCGCCATGAAGCCCGTGCAGAGCGCGTAATGGGCTGTTTTGTGTTCGCCTTCGGCGACGTAGATCATATAGAGCATGTAGGCCGTGAACCCGAAGCCATAGGCAAACTGCTCGATGCCGACGGCCGCGCTGATCACCAGAAGGCTCGCGGGCTTCGTATATGCCAGAAAGATGTACACCCACCCGGGCAGGTTGATCGACAGCACCATCGGCCACAACCATCGCTTCAGGCCGTGCCGGGAGATCACGACCCCGCCGAGGATGCCTCCGCACAGCAGACCGGCGACGCCGATGGTTCCCTTGGCGATCCCGAACTGCTGCGTGGTCAGACCGAGCCCGCCCTTGGCCGGCGGGTCGAGCAGGAACGGGCCGATCATCTTGATGAGCTGGGCCTCGGCAAACCGGTAGAGCAGCAGGAAGGCCATCGTCAGCACGATGCGGTCCTTCGTGAAGAACTTGGCAAAGACGCGGAAGAACTCCCGCGAGACGCCGCCGGAGCCGCTGTGCACCTTGGGCGTGTCGGCCGCCGGGCGCGGCAGGATCCATGCATGGTACGCGAACAGACACAGGAACAGGGTCGCCACGACGCCGAACGTGATCGACCACGCGAAGGGGATATGCCCGGTGCGTTTCTCCATGAGCCCGGCCAGGACCACGAGGAGCCCTTCACCGGTGATCATGGCGATCCGGTAGAACGTGCTGCGGACGCCGACGAAGGCGGCCTGCTGGTGCTCGGGCAGCGCGAGCATGTAGAAGCCGTCGGCGGCGATGTCGTGCGTGGCGGAGCTGAACGCCGCGAGGCAGAAGAGGGCGAGGGTCGCCTGAAGAAAGAAGTTGGGAAGCGGGATGGCAAAGGCTACGGCCGCGAGCGTCAGGCCGACGAGCCCCTGCATCGTAACGGTCCACCACCTTTTCGTGCGGAACAGGTCGACGAACGGGCTCCAGAGGGGCTTGATGACCCAGGGCAGGTAGAGCCAGCTCGTGTAGAAGGCGATCTCGGCATTGGAGACACCGAGCCGCTTGTACATGACCACCGAGACGGACATGGCGACGACCACGTAGGGGATGCCCTGTGCGAAGTAGAGCGAGGGCACCCAGGTCCACGGGCTGCGGGTTCGGGATCCTGGCTGGACGACGACGGATTCACTCATTTCTCACCGTAAGGATACGTCCCGCCATGATATCCGATACCGTGCGCGCGGCAATCCGGCGTGATCGGCATCGGCCGGCCTTCCGTGCCGCCACGGTCCGGCCGGCGGCCTCAACGGACGCTTCCCTCTCGCGCTTTTCGGGCCGCGTTCTCCACGACGTGTTCGGGCGTGCGGAAGAGCAGCCCGACCGCCAGCGTCGTTGATGCGCCGATCAGTTGAAACCACGTGAACGCGACCCGTGGCATCCACGACGGCAGCTCGTAGCGCGTGTGCGGAGGGGCGAAGAGGTTGGCCACGTCGACGTGGCTGCCGCTCAGCAGGAACACCACCACAATGCCCGCCGTCGCCGCGACCATGTTGCCGCCGTCCGACCCCCGGGTGCGCGTGAGCATTCCGAGGAGAAACACCCCGAGCATGGGGCCCAGGAACCACCCGGGTATGCCGAGAGCCAGCGGGATAATCGTCAACGTCGGATCCTTCACGTTCACATATGCGGTGCCGACGGCCGCCAGGACCATGAGCAGCGAGAACATCCCGGTGAAGACGCGGGCCGCGTTGACGTAGTGGCCCTCCTCGCGGTTCCGCGCGAAATAGGGAACGTACCAGTCATTCGTCATGCTTGTCGCGAGCGAGTTCAGGGCCGCGCTGAGGGACCCCATCGCCGTCGCGAAAATCGACGCCAGCACGAAGCCCCGGATGACCACCGGCATTCCCTTGAGGATATAGGCGCCGAACACGTCGTTGTCGGCCGGAGGACGCAGTTGCGGGTTCAGCTCGTAGTACGCGATGAGCAGCACGCCGATGAACGAAAACGCCGTCGTGATCGGAATAGCCGTCAGTGCGGCCGAGATGAGCGACCGGCGGCTCCGCTTGACGTCCTTGGCCGTCAACATGCGCTGAACCATATCCTGGTCGGTGCCGAACGCGGCCATCGCGCTGGCCGTCCCGCCGATCAGCGTGGCCGGGAGCGTGTACTTGTTGGCGAGCAGCAGCTTGATGAGTTCCCACATGGACATGCCCGGCGAGGCCTCCTCGAAGCCCGTGAGCGCGTACCCTTTTAGCGACTTCATCTCCGGGACATGGCGGGCAAGCACGGCGAAGCCCTGAGCCAGGCTGCCGTCGCCGATCTTCAGCAGAAGCGTCGCTACGGCCACGAAAGCGGCGGCGATCATCAGTGAAGCCTGGATCAGGTCGGTCCAGATCACGGCCTTGATGCCCCCCAGGGCGGTGTAGGCGCATGTGAGGCCCGTGATGAGGAGAATCGCCCACGCGTACGGCACCCAGGAGTCCAGCGTCGCGAACTGCACTTCCTTGTGCTGAACGAACAGCCGCCATGCCAGCACGAGGACCAGCGACGGGATGTACAGCCGCACGCCGGACGCGAGCGTTCGCATGACTAGAAAAAGGATCGAGACGTAATTCTTCGATTTCGGGCCGAAGCGAACGGTGAGAAAATCATACACGGTGTAGACGCGGTACGTGTAGTAGGGCTTGAGGAAGATCTGCCCCACGAGGATCCGGCCGAAGAGCAACCCGAGGGTAATCTGCGCGTACACGATGCCGCGGTGTTTGAAGCCCTCCGCCGGGGCGCCGATGAACGTGGCGGCGCTCGTCTCCGCAGCAATGATCGACGCCGCGACGGCCCACCAGGGAATCCTGCGCCCGCCGAGCGCGTAATCCTCGAGGGTCTTCTCCTTCCGGCCGGCGTACAGGCCGATGGCGGTAATGGCAACGAAATACAGAACGACGATGAGCCCGTCGATGAGCAGCCCGCTGGTCTCCATGTGCGGGACTATACGGGAGGGCTGCCGTGACGGACAAGGCGGCCCTTACGGAGCAACGCGACGCGAAACTGCTCTTCTCAATCGAGAGCGGTGTTGTGCGTTTCGGCTTGCCGGGATGGCAGTGAGGGCGTGGCCTGACTTACGCGACGGCCTCCCGCCGGGCCGGGGTCATCTCATTGGTTTGCGGTACCGCCAGGCGTACAACCCGGGGAACGCCCGCGGGCAATACGCTTGAGAGGTCGGGACGCATCCCGGCGAAGCTCGCGCACGCGGGATTGCGACGGGTAACGCTCCGCCACAGCCCCGGCTTGAGCGCGAGCAGGCGGATTACGTCCTCTCCCCGCAGCCGGTAGCCGCCGTCGCGGATTGCCGGGTCCGGCTCGCACGAAAGAAAGAACCGGCCGGCCTTCGGTACGAGCCGCTGGGATCGTTCGAAAATGGTGTCCATGTCGTGATGCATGAGCACGGCCGGCGCGCCGCGCACGCTCGGGCAGGGACGCGGTCCGTCCACCACTTCGAAGGCGAGCTTGCGTTTATAGAAATCCACGTGGTGGGGATGACACTGGATGAAAAGGTCGCGGACCCTCGTCCCTTCGTCGTCGTGAAGGCGCGCGTAGTCCGTCACACAACGAAGCAGCATCAGGAGCTGCTGGAACTCCGCGGACGGCGAGGGCTTCGAGCCGTCCGGCCGGTGTGCCAGCATGATGGCCTCCGCAACGCAACGTCCCCGCTTGCGGAGATCCTCCAATCGCTCGGGAAAGGTCTCGGCCAGGGGCAAGCCGTACTCCGGCGAGTCAATGACAACGCTGACGGTTCCCAGGAGCCGATCGTCGTGCTCGCGCATGCAAACCGACGGATTATCGTCGGTCTTTCGCCGGCTCAACACAAACGTCGCAGTCTTCGGCAGAAGATTGTAAAAGGTGACGCGAACCCGTTCGGCGCTCGGCGCGATGTAGCCGCGATCCAGGTAACATTCGTAGACGAGCCGATACGCCGCCAGTAGCTCCGCAAACGTTCGCGCCCGGCCGACGTACCAAGAGGCGTCGCGGCGTGCCGCCCCTGCGCCCGTCCTGCATGATGCAAGGATGTCTTGCCCGTACACGGTGTTGGAGTTTCCAGCGCTTGCCGCGCTGCCTTCGACGACGCCAGCGGTACTCAGCATGCTTCTTTCCTTTCGAGACGGCACTCCGTCACGCTTGCCGGTCTAATAACGGCTAACCGCGGGCAACGGCTGGAGCGAAACGACCCGCTGGGGTGAAAGGGACTCGCGCCGGGCGCAGTTGAAGACAGACAAGACCGGCGCCGCAGACGGGTTTCCCGTAGTCCCACACCCTCAAGATCACTGCCAAGTGCCCGCAGACACTACCGGTGACGTACACCGTTGGATATTATAGGATGTACCCGAGAGAGACACAACGGGTATCAGCCCCATTATTCCGGAACACCCAGGTTGCCTGTTTTTCCGAGTTCTCCGCGTTCGCCGCTCTTATTTTCATCGGGTGCCTTCGAGGATCCCTTACGCCTCAGCGAATGCTCGTCGCATCGCCGCGTCTCGCAGTCTCTTTGATTCGGGGAGGTTGGTGTACTTGATGGCTTCCATCCTTGCGCCAAGATAGCCTGCTCTTGGAAAGCCAAGGAGGATGCATTCCTGAATTACGGCTGCGTTTCGGAGTTCCGACAGCTTTGAATCAGGTCGTGGCACAAGGCGGGCCTCCGATCGCGAAGACCCGCAAATATGGCCGGTGCATCAACGCAGTCATCAACGGCCCCGGGCGGGCAGTCATACCGCGGATGGTCGCCCTGCTGTGGGGCTTGCCGGGAAGTCGCGACGTCCGCTCCCGCTCAGGTTCGCTTGAATTGCCGTTCCAGGTCTGCGACGGTCAGGCGCAGCGACGTGGGGCGGCCGTGCGGGCAATTCGTGCTCTTTTCCACGCGTTCTGCCTGCGCAAGCAGCGCAACGATCTCCTCCGGCGAGAGCGGATCGCCGGCCTTGATGGCGGCCTTGCAGGCCGTCATGGCGAGGATCTCCTGTAGCATCGCCTCGGGTTCGCTCCGCCCCGACTGCTGCGAGAGCTTCTCGATCAGATCGCGGACGAAGCTGGGAACGCTCGGTCCGCGGAGCAGGGACGGGCAAGCATGCACGGCCACGGTGCCGGGGCCGAACGCGGTGAGTTCCAGCCCCAGCCGCCTGAGCAGGTCCGCATGCACCTCCAGGACGCCCATTTGCTCCGGCGAGATTTCAACCGTCTCCGGGAGCAGGAGCCGCTGCGATTCGAGCGGGCCGCGAGAGAGCTGATCGTGCAACTGCTCGTACATGATCCGCTCGTGCAGCGCGTGCTGGTCGATAATGACCATCCCCTCCGGCGTCTCGGCGACGAGGTAGCTCGCGTGGATTTGCAGGACGCGATCGGCGCGGAAGGCGGCGGCCAGGTCGGCGGCGTCGGGATCGGGAGGCGCCGATTGCGGACCGCGGATTTCGGATTGCGCAGAGGAGGAAGAACGCGGCGACACGCGGACGGGGGGACACGCGGAAGTCGTGCTCTGGGCCTCTGCCCGGCTGCGCTTCTCCGCGTCTTCCTTTGCGCGGGCGACGAACGCTCCTGAGCCCCGAACCGGGAATCCGGGATCCGGGACGCGCATCGACGGATCGCGTCCGGAGGCCGCTCCGCCGGCAGAAGGCCGCGAACCGGCGAATGGGAGCGAGCCTTGATTCGCCGGCGGCTGGTGGCTCTTGAAGAAGTCAGCCATCGCCTGGCGGATCTTCTGGCGGCGCTGCTCGGCGTCCTCGTCGCGGGGAGCAGGCGTTGCCAGGGGCGGGGTGAGGTCGTGCTGGAGGAACGTATCGCGCATCGCCGCAAGGACGAGCGAGTGGATCAGGTTCGAGTCGCGCCAGCGGACCTCGATCTTCGTCGGATGCACGTTGACGTCCACGTCGGCCGGCTCGATCCGCAGCATGAGAAATGTTACCGGGTGGCGCTGCGGATCGATCAGCCCACGGTAGGCCTCGCGGACGGCGTGGGCGATGAACTTGTCGCGGATGAAACGCCCGTTCAGGAAGGTATACTCCCAGCGGTTCGTCGAGCGGCTCTGAGCCGGCGGCGAGACGAGCCCGGTAAGCACAGCGCCGCGCTCGGTCCGCTGAATCGGAATCAGGGCCTCGGCCAGCTCGGCGCCGTAGAAGTCCGAGATCCGTTCACGGAGCGACTCGGTCGGCGGGAGGCGGTGGATCTCTCGGCCGTCGTGGGTGAGGCGGAACTCGACCCGCGGATGGGCCAGGGCCACGCGGGCAACCTGCTCGACGATATGGCCGAACTCCGTTTGGGCGGTGCGAAGGAACTTCCGGCGGGCGGGCACGTTGAAGAAGAGATCCCGGACCTCGACGGTGGTGCCGACCGGGGCGCCGGCGGCCTTGGGGCCTTCGACCTTATCGCCGCAGGCGCGGATTTCGTGTCCGGCGTCGGAGTCGGCCCGTCGTGAGACGAGCCTCAGGTCGGACACGGCCGCGATGCTCGCCAGGGCCTCGCCGCGAAAGCCCATCGTGCCGATGGCGAAGAGGTCCTCCTCGCGTTCGATCTTGCTGGTGGCGTGCGGGACGACGGCCAGGGCCACATCGTCCTCGCCCATGCCGGTGCCGTTGTCGGTGACGCGGACGAGCCGGCGGCCGCCGTCTTCGATGGCGACCTCGATCCGCGTGGCTTCGGCGTCGATGCTGTTCTCGAGCAACTCTTTTACGACGCTGGCGGGGCGTTCGATCACCTCGCCTGCGGCGATCCGGTTCACGAGCAGATCAGGAAGGACGTGGATCAGGCCCATGAGAATCCAGTGCCGAGTGGGAAAGGAGAGCAACGGAGTGATGAAGCGACGTAACGACGACGGGCTTTGAGGCGGCGCACCGCGATGGACGATGGTGCTGCCGCCCTTGCGTACGCCCCCGGTTGCAGCTTGGCCTTCCGTGACAGCCGACTTCGCCCGCTTGCGTCTCGTTCTGCGTCGGTTCGTGGCGTTGTCGTTTTGTCGTTCATTCCTGCTCCTGTGGTCAATCGCCCTTCGGCGATTATAATCTGCGCCCATGCAGAAAGGCATCAGCATTTCCGCGTTCGGCCCGGCCCTGTCGCCGGCGGAGGCGGCGAAGCAGGCTGCGGCGGCGGGTTTCGCGATTCTTGAGCCGGCGGTCACGGAATCAGGCCCCCTGAGGATCGACTCCGACGAGGCCGCATACCGCGCCGCGGGCGAGGCGATTCGGGCGGCGGGGCTTCGGATCGGCCCCCTGGCGTGCGACCTGCACTGGAATTGCAGTTTCACGTCGCCGGATTCGCAGGCGCGGATGCAGGCCCACGAACTCGCCGTGGCCCTGCTCGACCGGGCGCGATGGGTCGGCGCATCTGTGGTGATCGTTGTGCCGGGCGTCGTCGGCGGCCCGCACGAAAAGGCCCCGCGCGTCCGTTACGGCGAGGCCCTGGCTCGCGCCGCCAGCGCGCTGCGCGGGCTCTGGCCCGAAGCCGAGAGGCGAGGCGTTCGGATCGCCGTCCGGAATGCGTGCGGCCGTTTCCTGCTCTCGCCGGTGGAGATGCGGGAACTGATCGACCAGGTGAACTCGCCGTGGGTTGCTGCGTGTTTCGATGTGGGCAACGTGCGGCACATCGGCTATCCCCAGGATTGGATCGCGACGGTGGCGCGGCGTATCGCCTGCGTGCACGTCTCGGATTACCGCATCGGCCCCGGTGACGGCGATTGCTTCCTGGGTGACGGCGACGTGGATTGGCCGGCGGTGATCACGGCCCTGAAAGACGCCGGCTACGAGGGACCGCTGATCTACGAAGGTCCCGGCGACCCGGCGGATGTTTCCGCGCGGATGGACCGGATCACCGGCAGGGCATGAGGCGGCGGATCGGTCCCTCGGACGGGCGTGCATGTGGAGGCGGCGAGCAGGCGGCGGCATGCGTTGGTTGGGGCAGGATGTCCGGCGGTCGTTGCCGTCGCCGGCGTGCCGGGTAGGGCGCGCGGCGAATGCCGGCTTCGCGATGCGCTCTTGCGGATTCCTGCCATCTCCGGGGAGCTCCGGTGACGACGCGACGGCGTAAGGTTCTTTTTCTGTGTACGGGCAACTACTACCGCAGCCGCTTTGCGGAGATGCTCTTCAACGCGCGGGCGGCCGAGGCCGGTCTGGAATGGCGCGCCGAGTCGCGGGCGCTCGCGCCCGACCTTGCCGCCATTCCCAACGTCGGGCCGATTTCCCCGTACGTATTGCGTGCCCTCGAGAAACGCGGCATCCGTGTGGAGGCCAACGTCCGCTTCCCGCTGCGGGTTACGGAGGCGGACCTCGCCTCGGCCGACGCGATCGTCGCGATGAAAGAGGCCGAACACCGGCCGCTCCTGCAACAGCGTTTTCCCGGCTGGGAGGATCGCGTCGAGTACTGGCATATCCACGACCTGGACGGCTTCACGCCGGACCAGGCCCTTCCTGAGATCGAGCGCCATGTCGCCGACCTGCTCGCGAGGCTCTCCTCGAACGACGATCGCCGGACCGGCCCTTCCGGCCGCGGAGGGGAACCGGACGCACGGGGTTCACGGTGTTTGCGGCCCGGATAATCGCCGGCTCACAAGCGAGAGCAGCTCGCTCATGGAGTACGGCTTGCGCAGCAGGGTGATTCGTTCGTCCGCCTGCCCTTCGATGGTCGTCTCCACGCTTCCGGTCACGAGGATGACGGGCGTGTCGGCGCCTTCCTCGCGAAGTTGACGCACGGCGGAAAGGCCGCTTTGCCGGGGCATCTCGGCGTCCGTCACGATGAGCCGGATGTGCGGACGGTTCTGGCGGAAGGCCTCGATCAGGGCCGTTCCATCGCCCACGGCCACGACCTGATAGCCGGCGGCACGCAGCGCCGAGGTCATAATGGAGCGCACCTGTTCGTCGTCTTCGGCCACGAGGATGCGTTCGCCCGCGCCGCGAGCCGCAGTCGCCGGCGGCGGGGCGGCCTCGGCGCGTGTCCGGCTCGGTCCCGGCATCCATATGGTGAACGTCGTGCCTTTGCCGGGCTCCGAGCGGACGCGGACCGTGCCGCCGTGTTCCTTGACGATGCCGTGAATGATCGAGAGCCCCAGCCCGGTGCCGGCCCCCTGCGGTTTTGTCGTGAAGAACGGCTCAAAGATGCGGTTGACGATTTCCGGCGTCATGCCGACGCCCGTGTCGCTCACCTCGAGACACACCCCGGGCAGCGAGCCGCGGTCCGCGTCGCCCGTTTCGTTGCGTTCCGCTTCGGTAGGCGGGCGAGTCGCAATCCGCAATACGCCGCCGTCCGGCATGGCGTCGCGGGCGTTGATTGCGAGGTTCATGATGACCTGCTGCATCTGCGTCCCGTCCGCCTCCACGAGGGCCGGCGCGCCGCCTGCCGCTTCCGTGACAAGCTCGATCGAGGCCGGCAGCAGCCGGTGCAGCAGCCGTGCCGCCTTGGTCACCACCTCGTTCAGGTCGATCGTCTCTTTCCGGATCGGCATCTTGCGGCTGAATGTCAGGAGGCTTCGCGATACGCCCGCGGCCTGCTCGGCGGCGGCCAGTACCCCCTGCAGCGACTCCAGCGCCGGATGGCCCGGTGCGAGCGTGTGCCGCGCCAGGTCGGTGTATCCGAAGATCGCCGTCAGCAGATTGTTGAAGTCGTGCGCGACGCCGCCCGCAAGCTGCCCGATCGCCTCCATCTTCTGCGCCTGATGAAGCTGGTCCTGGAGCCGCTTGCGATCCGTGATGTCCGTCAGCATGACGAGCATGCCGACGAAGCCGCGCTGATCGTCGAACATCGGGCAGACCGACGCGATCCCCCAGAACTCGCTCCTATCCGGCCGCCACAGATGAACGTCGCAGCGCCCGCCCTGCCCCGGCGCCGGCTCGGCAAGCCTCCGCCGCAGGTCCGTGTACCGTTCGTCATCGAGCAGGTCCGCAAGCGGCCGGCCGATCATCGTTTCGGGCTCGCGACCGAGCATCTCCCCCATTCGCGCGTTCACGAAGACGAGCCGATCCTGCGAGTCGGTCAGGGCGATGCCGTCCAGCGATGTCTCCACCATCGCCCGATACCGCGCCTCGCTGCTTTCGAGCCGGCGACGCGATTCCTCCGCCGCCGCAAAATAACGCCGGACGATGGCGTAGATCAGCAGGGCGGTGACGCCCACATAGACCCAGCCCTTTGCCATCTGCAACTTCGTGATCGCGTGGGGGTCGTGCACGAGGGCGTCCAGGACCTGGTCCGAAAGCAGAATCCATGCCGATCCAAACGCCGCGTAGATCAGCGCAACCCGGGCGGCCACGTTCCGCGGCCTCGGCTTGGTGTCGCGGGTGGACAAGACCGGCATGGACACCTCCGCCTGGAACGGCCCTGCGAGCGGCGCCGACCCTGCCGTCCCGCAGTGCCGTACGGTCTTGTTATCGGCCGAAATCCTCGCGGCCCGCGAGATTCCGGCCATGCGCACCTGCCGCAACGGCGGATCGGACTGGCCTGCAGCGCCCGCCGGAGGCACCGCCGGCAGCCGATGGGCCGGCGCGTCATCCCGGGCTGTGACCGTAGTGGCGCCGCCCGGATACCTGACAGGAGCCGGCGCGGGCCATGGCGGCGGCATCGAAGTCGGCACGCGCCGGCGGGGGACGGCTATCGTCCGACGATAGGGGGGGCACGCCGGCCGGTTCAGCACTTAGGAGGCCGATTCGAGCCGTTGAAACAATCCTGGAACTTCAGGAAGTCCGCCACGTCCACATCGGCGTCTCCGTCGGCGTCGGCCGCGCCGCAACCAGCCTGTGCCGGCGCGCGGTTCGGGCCGTTGAAACAGTCCTGAAACACCGCGAAGTCGGCCATGTCCACGTCGCCGTCCGCGTCGAGGTCGGCGAGCGGACAACCCACCGCGTTTACCGCCGCGCCCGCCGGCGTGGCCGGGCACAGATCGGTGCCATCGGGCACGCCGTCGCCGTCGGCATCGGCTGGCATCTCCGTAACGAAAAGGCTGTGATAAAAACCCGCCGCGACCGCCACCACGCCCGTCAGACCCGAAACCTGCACGGGCGTCCATCGATCCGTCGTCGTCCCGTCGCCCAACTGGCCGTCGCCGTTGCCCCCCCACGCCCAGACTGTCCCGTCTGATTTGACCGCAAGGCTGTGATAAACGCCCGCCGCGACCGCCATCGCGCCCGCCAGACCCGAAACCTGCACGGGCGTCTTTCGATAGGACGTCGTCGTGCCGTCGCCCAACTGGCCGGAGCGGTTGTACCCCCACGCCCAGACCGTCCCGTCCGACTTGACCGCAAGGCTGTGACTCCAGCCTGCCGCGACCGCCACCACGCCCGTCAGGCCCGAAACCTGCACCGGCGTGCTTCGGTTCGTCATCGTCCCGTCGCCCAACTGGCCGGAGCTGTTGTACCCCCACGCCCAGACCGTCCCGTCCGACCTGACCGCAAGGCTGTGATGCCAGCCCGCCGCGACCGCCATCACACCTGTCAGGCCCGAAACCTGCACCGGCGTGCTTCGGTTCGTTATCGTCCCGTCGCCCAACTGGCCCAACCGGTTGTCCCCCCATCCCCAGACCGTCCCGTCCGACTTGACCGCAAGGCTGTGCCACTCGCCCCCCGCGAGCGCCACCACGCCCGTCAGACCCAAAACCTGCACGGGCGTCGTTCGACTTGTCGTCGTCCCGTCGCCCAACTGGCCTTGCCAGTTGTTCCCCCATGCCCAGACCGTCCCGTCCGACTTGAGCGCAAGGCTGTGATAAAAGCCCGCCGCGACCGCCACCACGCCCGTCAGACCTGAAACCTGCACCGGCGCGCTTCGATCCACTGTGGTTCCGTCGCCCAACTGGCCGTAGTAGTTGTATCCCCATGCCCAGACCGTCCCGTCCGACTTAAGCGCAAGGCTGTGATCCCCGCCCCCCGCGACCGCCACCACGCCCGTCAGACCCGAAACCTGCACAGGCGAATTCCGATTCGTCGTCGTTCCGTCGCCTAACTGGCCGTCGGAGTTGGCCCCCCACGCCCAGACCGTCCCGTCCGACTTAATCGCAAGGCTGTGACCCCAACCAGCCGCGACCACCACCACGCCCGTCAGACCCGAAACCTGCACCGGCGCGCTTCGATCCACTGTGGTTCCGTCGCCCAACTGGCCCTCGGAGTTACGCCCCCACGCCCAGACCGTCCCGTCCGACTTGAGCGCAAGGCTGTGATAAAAGCCCGCCGCGACCGCCACCACGCCCGTCAGCCCCGAAACCGGCACAGGCGTGCTTCGATTCGTCGTCGTC
>Ga0272448_1002762_pt1 | contig 21558 bp, 15 predicted proteins | sample YNPCB0191_FD_202220 | JGI IMG/M metagenome (GOLD analysis project Ga0272448, IMG submission 202220) | Hot spring sediment microbial communities from Yellowstone National Park, WY, United States - YNP-CB-019-1 | ecosystem: Environmental > Aquatic > Thermal springs > Hot (42-90C) > Sediment... | reverse complement strand
GAATTTGGGGTTTTGGGGGGGGCGGCTGCGCCGCCCGCCGCAAAACCCCCTCTTCAATCCCCCTCTCCCCTGGCCGCAGGCCAAGGGGGGACAAAGGGGGGTGAGGGGCCAGGAAGATTTGGAGATCAGAAAGTGTCAACCAATGCTGAACCATCCCGTTCAGGAGGTACAAAATGAAAATCGTAATGCGCATTGTTGAGGGTCCAGACGCTGGAAAGGGGTTTCTCTTTCCAGCCGAGGGCGAATCCGGAGACGAGGCGACCGACATTCTGGTGGGCCGCGATGACGTGAATTGCCACGCTCATTGGCGACTGAGCAAGGAGGACCCGACGGTTTCACGCGCCCATATGCTGCTGGAAATCCGCCCGCCATTTTGTCAGGTGCAGGATAATGGCAGCACGAACGGCATTTATTTGCGGCGCGGCAATGAGACAGAACGGCGAGTGGTGAAAGAACTGCTCCAGAACGGCGACCGTCTGCGGCTGGGCAGGACGGTGGTTGAATTTGCTATCTCTGCGCCTGTGCAACCCGTCAAAACGGTTTATATCGGAGAGCCGCCTCTATCTTCCGGGCCAGCGCCCGTCTCCACCCTGCGGACGGAGCCACCCCCAGCCTCTTCCCCTGTATCTCCACCCCCTCCGACCGAAAAAGAGCCCGAATGGTTCTGTGTGCGCTGTGGGGAGCAATTGGACAAACTACCCGAGTTGGGACTCCTATCCCGTGGCCTGGATTTTATGTGCCAGCGCTGCCGGAGAGAGGTAGAAGCCGAACTACGAGAGGCTGAGGAACGTTCACGCGAGCGCTACACTTGCTCTGAGTGTGGGCGGGACGTTACCGAGATGGCAAGACGCGACGGCCGCGCGGTTGAGCTCAGAGACGTAGCGATCTACCTGTGCACTCACTGCGGAGAACAGTCCAGGAAGAACGAGCAAATTGCGGGCTATTGGGTGCTCAAAAAACTGGGCGAGGGAGGCGCCGGGCAGGTCTTCAAAGGCTGGCATCCGGAAACCGGTCGGGTGGTGGCCATCAAGAAAATGCTCTCCAAAATCAGTACGGATGAACGCATGGTTCGTCGCTTCCAGCGTGAAATTGCGATCATGGCGACGCTCACTCATCCCAACGTGGTGCGCCTGTATGAGAGCACCGTCTTGGACGGTGTGCCAATCTTTGTTTCGGAATTCGTGCCGGGCGGCGACCTGACCCAGTTCATCAGCAGGGAAGGGCAGTCCCTGCTTTCACCTGAGGAGATCGTCTTGCTGCTCGCGGACAGTCTTTTTGGCCTGGAATATTTCCATCGCCAGGGATATGTCCATCGCGACCTGAAGCCGGAGAACATCTTATTGGGGACGCGAAATGGTCGGCGTGTTCCCAAGGTGGCAGATTTCGGTTTCGCGCGCAGTTTTGAGAAGCACGGCGGAACCGTTACCCGCACCGGTGAGTTTGCGGGCACATGGATGTATATGCCCCCGGAGCAAATCATTGATTTTAAAAGAGCAAAACCTCCGGTGGATATATACGCGATGGGCGCAACCGCCTATGTGCTGCTGAGCGGCTGGTGGCCTTTGCCCGATTTCCCGTCTTTCTGGCGGGTCAAACAGGGCGGAAACATCCTCATTGCCCGCTCCCTCCCTCAGATGGTGTTGCACGACCCCCGCGTCCCTCTGGAGGAACGACGCCCCGACCTGCCGCGCGCCCTGTGCCACGCCGTCAACCGGGCCATCGCGATCAAACCGGAAGACCGCTATCCGACCGCCGAAGAGTTCCGTCAGGCTCTGTTAAAAGCCCTTTAAGGAGGTGGTAACTATTCAGGCGCTGACTGAAGTCAGCCTTCCTGGGCCTGCGGCCGATGGTCGGCCTTCGCCGACCTCAGAGTGTCGGCGGAGGCCGACACCCGGCACGAAGTGCCCAGGGAGGACGATTTCAATCGGCTGAATAATTACAGGAGGTGAAAAATGGCACAGTCAGCAAAGGCTCAAAGGTATCTCAAATTTCTGCAAAAGGAGGGACTCAATGCCCATATTGACTCCGATGGAGATGTGATCTTCAAAGTGGGCCCATTAACGTATTACATAGATGTGGATGAATCGGACGATGCCTACTTCCGCATCGTTTTCCCAAACTTCAAGGAAATCAAGGACAGGAAAGAGTACTTGAAAGCACTGGAGGCTGCTCATTATGCCACCCGTGTAACCAAAGTTGCAAAAGTCTGGATCACACCGGATGGGAAGCGAGTTTCTGCCAGCATTGAGATATTTATGGCGGACCCAGACGGCTTCCAGCCCATTTTCAAGCGCTCCCTCTCTGCCCTGATGACGGCTGTCACCCATTTCGCATCCAAGATGTGATCTTCTAACAGAGGAGGAAACAATGTCTATGCGCCAGCAGTTCACCGCGAGGGAGTGGGAGACCCTCCAGTTCGCCCCCCTGTGGCTCTTCGTGATGGTTGCCGGTGCCGACCGCAAAATCCAGAAGCAAGAGGTCGCGGCGCTGGCGAAGGAGTTGGCCGAAGCCCATCTCTATCGTAACGACCTCGCACGGGAGGTTTTCGGCTCTGTGGCGGCTGATTTCGGACGAATATGGCCGGCCTTCGGCGCCGATTCCCGGGGAGTTGTGGAAGGCCTGCAGGAAGTATTGCAGGTCTTGAGGAAGGTGGATGCCTCGGAAGCGGAGGGCTTCAAGCGGGCGTTGATCTTCCTGGGCAGCAAGGTCGCTGAAGCGGGAGGTGGCGGAGGGCTGTTCAAGAAAAAGGACACCAAGAAGGGCCAGGCCGCTCTGATCCTCGCCTGCGCCGTTCTGGACGTCCAGTTGCCGTAAGGGAATACCCCGTGCAGTCCTGCGCTTCGCCTGCCGGGGGGCTGAAACGGGCCCGCCCGGTTAGGAACCTGTTTGTGCGCTATGCCAACGGGAAGGGCAAGAATGGATAAAAGCGAAAAATTAACCCCTGGCGCTCAGATGTTCTGGAACACCGCGCTGGAGATGTCCCGGCAGTTCGGGCACTCCGGGGCGGCCCTTCAGCATTTCCTGCTGGTTCTTCTGGACCGCTACGGACCGATGGCGGAGTCGCTGGCCTCGGGCCTGCGGGCCAGGGAGTACCATCGGCAGGTTCAGCAATCCCTCCAGCAGGGGGAGGTGGATTGGGTGGACCCGGAGGCCCTGCTGGAGGAGGCCTTCCAGCGCGCCGTTCAGGCCGGTAAACCCCGTGCCTCGGAACGGGACCTGGCGGCGGTCTGCCTGCAGCGCGCCGGGTGGACCCTGATCGGCGAGCCGGTCCGGGCGGCTCCCCGAACCGGTCCGGAGGCGGGCGCCGAGCCCACGCCGCGCGGCGAGTACCGCCCCCGGGCCCGGAAGCCCACCCCGACCCTGGAGCAGTTCGGGCGGGACCTGTGCCAGGAGGCGCTGGACGGGAAACTGCCGCCCATTCTGGGCCGGGACCTGGAAATCCAGAGTGTAATGGAGACGCTCTGCCGCTTCACCAAGCGCAATCCCCTCCTGGTCGGTCCGGCGGGGGTGGGGAAAACCGCCATCGTGGAGGGACTGGCCCAGCGGATTGTGCGAGGGGAGGTGCCGCCGCCCCTGCAGGGCCTGCGCATCTTCGCTCTCCAATCCTCCGCTCTGGTCAGTGGTGCCGGGGTGGTGGGGGAGTTGGAAAAGCGAATGCACGCCATTCTGGAAGAGGCCAGCCAGGACGGGATTGTCCTGTTCATTGACGAAATCCACACCATCGTCGGTAGCGGCGGGGTCCGGCAGGTGTCGGACGTGGGGAGTCTGCTGAAGCCGGCCCTGGGCAAAGGGGAGGTGGCCTGTATCGGCGCCACCACCGATGAGGAATTCCACCGGTTTATAGAACAGGACCGGGCCCTGGAACGGCGCTTCCAGCCGTTGCGGGTGCAGGAACTCTCCCCCCAGGCGACGCTGGAGATTCTGCGGGCGCTGCGAGAGCGGGCGGCCCGGGAACGGGGGGTCACCGTCTCCGATGAAGCCCTGCAACTGGCGGTCCTCCTGGCTCAACAGTACCTGCGCAACCGCCATTTTCCCGACAAGGCGATTGACATCTTTGAACAGAGCGTCGCCTTTGCCCTGCTGCAATCGCTCCCGGAGGTCACCCCCGATGTGGTCCGCAAAGTCGTCCAGCGGATGACGGGCATCCCGCTGGACCTGGGGGCCGAACTGACCCAACGACTGGGTGAGGTCAAACGGCGCCTGGTGGCCTGGGCGTTCTGTCCGGAGGCGGTTGCCGAGCAACTGGTCCACCGTCTGGAAATTACCCTGCGCGGTCTGGATGTGGCTCCGACCCGTCCCAATGCGGTGGCCCTGGTGGTGGGAACCGCCGGACAGTCCCCGGAACTGGCGGCGCAGGTTCTGGCGGAGGCGCTGTATGGGACGCCTGACCGGCTGATAGAACTGGACATGACCCGGTTCACGCACCCCGCCGATGTGACCTGGCTGACGGGGGCACCGCCCGGCTACGTGGGGCACGATGCGGTCATGGAATTCCACCGGCAACTGGCCCAGCAGCCCTGGTCGGTGGTGCTGTTCAAGAACGTGGACGCGGCGCACCCCCAGGCGCAGGAAGTGCTGGCGGAGGCCCTTCGTTCGGGGTTTTTGACGGACGCGCAGGGGCGCAAGGTGTACCTGAGCGACACCGTCGTGGTGATGACCGCGACCGTAGAAGAGACGGCGAAACGGCGCATCGGCTTCCATGCCGACAGGGAGGGCCGGGAGGCCAGCCAGGTCGGTCCGGGCATCCTGCCGCCTCTCCTGCCGGACCTGAAGGACCGGGTGGAGTTGTGCTGGCAGCCGGAGCCGCCGACGGCGGAGCGGCTTCAGGTGTGGTTGAAGGAGTGGGTCCTCCCCTCGCTGGTGGAGCGGTACCAGCGCCAGGGGCTGGAGGTGGAGTGGGACCGGAGCGTGATGGAGTGGCTCTCGGCGACGATTCTGGCGGCGGGCGAACTGACCCGAGGGGAGCGCCTGATTGAGGAGCAGGTGCTTCCTGTGCTGATCCCATACCTGGACCAGCCGGGCAGGGTCGTTTTAACCTATGATCAGGACAAAGGCATCCAGACCCAATACACGAAAGGAGCATGATGCAATTCAAAACCCGAGCCCAGGAAGCGACGTACAAGAAGACCGAGCAGATGCTGCAGCAACTCTTTGGAGAGATGGTCCACGTGGTGCAGGAAGCGCCGATGTTTGTGATCCCCTCCGGCACCACGCTGACGCACATCATCGTCTCCCCCTGGGGGGAGAAGGATGCGACCATCACGGTGCGGGCGTATGTCACCTTCGGGAGCGACCTGACCCCGGACCTGCTCCACTTCCTGCTGCGGCAGAACGACAATATGCGGTTTGGGGCCTTCGGCATAGATGCCGATGGCGACATCTTCTTTGAGCACACAATCGTGGGTTCCACCTGCGACAAAGAGGAGTTGCGCGCGTCGGTGATGGCCGTGGCCCAGACCGCCGACCTCTACGACGAGCAGATTATGCAGAAGTGGGGCGGAACCCGGGCGATTGACCGGGCGAAGTAGAGAAATCGCGTTGCCCCAGGGATGGTTCAATCTATGGGAAAATTGAACCATCCCTCACCCGAACTGCGTCTCTCCCAGATCGGGCGGGCAGTCTCCAGACGGATGGCTACGCTGGTCTGTTGTACGATCGGCGCGTCCGGCCGGAAGCCCGCTGGACTTGTCGCGCGCGTTGCGTCAGGTGGCCAATAAATCTACTCTATGGGGGCGTGACCGTTACCAATCTGCCGAGGGGTCTCCTCAAGCCCCGTGGAATATGCCGTGGAGAGAGATGATGAACGGCTTACACATGACCCATTTTTGCATCATCTGCGGCCGCGAGTTCCGCCCGCGTGACGCGGACACGGTCATCTGCCCCGACTGCGGCGGCCCGCCCGAAGCCCCTGCTCCCAGCCAGCCGCAAGGAACGGCGCTGGCAGAACAGCCAATGGGAACCATACTGGCCGACCAACCGCGCGGCACGGTACTGATGAGCCAACCCGCTTACCAGCGGATGTGCATCCTTTGTGGCCAGGACTTTACCACCCCCGACCCGCAGGCCGACCGCTGCCCCCAATGCCGCGGCGAAGCGCCGCACCCCCAACCCGAAATCCGCTCCCGACCCGAAAGCCGCCAACCAACACCCGCCATGCCTGCCCCCGCCCAGAGAACGGTTGCCATGCCCGAAAGCGGCACAGGCCCCACCCCCTGGTCATCCCCCGCCGATGTGCCGCTGACATGGAATGCGGGCGATGTCATCCTGGACCTGTACGAAGTCAAGGGCGAACTGGGAAAGGGCGGCATGGGCGTCGTCTATCGTGTCCATCACCGCCAGTGGAACATTGACCTGGCCGTCAAAACGCCGCTGCCTGAAGCGCTGCAAAAGGCTGGCAGCCTGGAGAACTTTCTCCGCGAGGCGCAAGCCTGGGTGGACCTGGGCCTGCACCCGCACATCGTCACCTGCTACTACGTCCGCCGCCTGGGAGAAATGCCGCGCGTCTTTGCCGAGTGCATGGAGGGCGGGAGTCTGAAGAACTGGATGGAGGACGAGCGGCTGTATGCTGGCGGCGAGCAAGAAGCACTGAAGCGCATCCTGGACTGTGCCATTCAGTTTGCCTGGGGGCTGGGATACGCCCATGAGAAAGGCCTGGTGCATCAAGACGTCAAGCCAGCCAACGCCTTGATGACGCCCGACGGGATGCTCAAGGTGACCGACTTTGGGCTGGTGGGGGCGAAAGGGTACACGCCCGCCTACGCCGCGCCGGAGCAGGAACTGGGGCAGGCGGTCAGCCCGCGCACGGACATCTGGGGCTGGGGCGTGAGCGTGCTGGAGATGTTCACGGGAGGGGTACACTGGCAATTCGGTTCCGTTGCGGCGAGCGTGCTGGAGAACTACCTGCACGAAGCGCCGCCGGAGGGCATCCCGCCCATGCCTGGGGCGCTGGCAGAGTTGTTGCGCCAGTGCTTCCAGAACGACCCCGACCAGCGCCCGGCGAGCATGGACGAGGTGGCGGAGCGGTTGATGCGCCTTTACGAGCAGGAGACGGGCGCGCCCTACCCGCGCCCGAAGCCCCAGGCGCTGGAGTTGCGGGCGGACAGTTTGAATAACAAGGCGGTCAGTTTGCTCGACCTGGGGCAGGAAGAGGAAGCGGTGCGCTGCTGGCAGGAGGCGCTGCAGGCCGACCCCGCCCACCTGGAGGCGAATTTCAACTACGGGTATTACCGCTGGCAGAGGGCGGAGATACCGGGTAGTCGCTTTCTGGAAGAGTTTCTGGCTCTTGAAACGCGACATCAATCCCGTCAAGAGTATTGGGATATGCTAGGATGGATATATCTGGAGCAGGGGAAGGTAGAAGAGATGGAAGGGATACTTGACAAGATACAAGACAAGAAATTGCTTGAGACATGGCAAAGTAAAAAGTATACTGCAATAAAACCCCTCCATCGTATTGAAAGTCCTGTTCATTGTATTGCTTTTGGGCCACGATCTGATTTTGCTTGGGTTGGCATTGGATCAAAAATACATGAGATAAATCTCAAGTCGTTTCATGATTCAGGCGGTTCAGCCATACTTGAAGAAGACGTAACAGCAATTGCTATATCGCCCGATGGATATTTCGCTTTGTCAGGTAACAAAAATGGTATAGTTCGCACATGGGCTTTACGTTCGCATTTTTCATACGATGCACCACCTTGGCTCTTTGAATTATGGTTGGGAGAGTCTCAACGTCAAATAAGAGCAGGACAATCAATAAGAGTGATGCAAGGGCACGAGAGGTTGAACATCTGGCAAGATGGTATGCTGTTGCCGCGTGCGCATACGGGTGCTGTAAATGCAGTAAAGATTTTCCCTGATAGCAATTTCGGAATAAGCGGAGGTGACGATTGTCTCTTGAGGTGCTGGGAGTTGAAGACAGGAAATGAGCTGATGCACTTGGAGGGCCATACTAAAAAGGTAACGTCTGTGGACATATCTCCAGACGGTCGTTACGTCCTTTCAGGCAGTTGGGATGGCACAATTCGTCTATGGAACATTAGTGATGGTAAAGAGATTTTGTGCCTCAAGGGACACGATGAGTTTGAATTCGTGAATACCGTTGCTTTTGTTCCTAAAAGCCGAAAAGCCATTTCTGGTAGCACAGACACCACTATACGTTTGTGGGATCTAAAATCAGGAACAGAAATTGGGTGTTGGAGAGGGCATACTGGCAGTGTGAATTCTGTTACAGTTTCACCAAATGGACAATATGTAATATCCGGAAGCAATGATGGAACTACACGTTTTTGGGAAGTTTGTACAGGGCGAGAAATATGTTGTCTAGAAAAAGATTTCTATCCTGCAACGGCTGTTGCATTTTCCCCCCAAGGAGAATGTTTTCTTTCGGCCTGCGGAGGTGATCTCACTATTTGGCATGTGCGATATCCACAGAAAAGAGCAACGAAAAAATCTGAACGATGGTACATAAGCCGTGTCATATTAGAAGAGATCGCTACTATCCAACAACAATATTGGAATTTGTTAACAACAGCCAAGTCTTATCTTTCATCTGGAGATGCTACCAGCGCTTACAAGTTATTGCGCCAAGCTCAATCATTAAGTGGCTATGAACGAGATAACGAGATCTTGCAAATGTTGGCAGAATGTGGCTTGAAGGGGCGTAGAAAAGGGCTTAAGGATGCCTGGCTACTCAAAAAGTGTGTAGGACACAATGACGAAGTAACATCTGTTATTATCACACAAGACAATAGTTGTTTCATCTCTGGTAGCAGGGATGGCACATTGAGAATATGGGATATTCTTTCAGGTCAAGAATTATGCTGTCTGAAAGATGAACTTTATGAAATGACGACATTGGGTATCAATACAGTTGCCATCACACCCGATGGTAAACGTGTCCTATCAGGGAGCTACGCTGGAGTTTGCATCTGGGACCTTGAGCAAAAATCTGAACTGGCATACGGGGAAGGGCATACAGGAATAATCACTGCCATCGCTGTTTCCGCTGACGGTCGATATGCTGTGTCAGGAAGTGATGACTGGGGAATGGTACTTTGGGCTCTTGATACAGGTATGCCTATCAAAAGATGGGAAATCCCTTTTAGATTGACAGAGGATGCAGAGGCAAATGGTTGCTATATAAAATCATTGGTTATTGTTCCTGAGGGAGATCAAGTGATCGCAGGGTGTCAAGATTCGCGATTGCGTTGCTGGAATTTAATAACTGGATCGCGAACAGAAAAGGATTTCCACTTATCACCAATAGAAGCAATCGCGCTTTCCCCCGACGGTGTTACTTTACTGTCAGCATCAGCGGAAACATTAGCAATTTGGAAACGGACAAAAAGTAAGCAAATTCGCTATATAGACGATATAGTTATTGATCCTATTGACGATTTTGATGACGTTGATGGGGATATATGGACCATAGCAGTTTCGCCAGATGGAAGATATGCAATATTAGGAGGAGCCGGCAAATCCATTCCCATTTTTGATTTAAAGAAAAGAGAAAGGGTTTACAAGCTACAAGGACAAGCAGAAAACGTAAGGTCTGTGGCTATTTCAACAGATGGCCGTTTTATTGTAGCAGGAAACTCAGAGGCAACGATCTCTATCTGGGCCCTTGACTGGGACTACGACTTCCCCGCCCCCGCCGACTGGGACGAGGGCGCGCGGCCCTATCTGGACATCTTCCTCACCCTGCACACCCCCTACGCTCCCGATGGTCTCAGCCGCGTCGGCAAGCCGCAGTGGACGGAGGAGGATTTCCAAAAGTTGTTGCAGGAACTCGGCTATCGCGGCTACGGCTGGCTGCGTCCCGAAGGCGTGCGCCGCGAACTGGAAAAGATGGCAAAAGAAAGGAGTTGAACCATGGCTCGTTTGATGCGTTGTCTGTACTGTGGCGCGTTGCAGGATGAACCCACCGGGGTCAAGTCCTGCGCCCGCTGCGGCGGCGAACTCCAGTACGAGGACGCCGCCCGCCCAGCCAGCGGCGGTTCCTACCTCACCGCTCAACTGGAACTGGACCAGGTCTATGCCCCGCCTGGCCAGAACGTGGACCGCTACCTGCTGCTCACCCTCTGCTCCCCGGCCGAAGTGCCGCCCGAACACGCCATGCCCCGTGAACAGCGCCGCCCGCCGCTGCACCTTGTCGCCGTCCTGGATGTGTCTGGCTCTATGAGCGGCACAAAACTGGTTTCCGCCAAAGAAGCCCTGCGCCAGGCATTGCACTTTTTGCAGGACGGAGACGTCTTCTCGCTGGTTACCTTTTCCGATCAAGTGCAAACCCACCTCAAAGCCGAGTCCTACGCCCAACGAAAGCGCGACAAGATGGAAAACCTGCTGGACGAAATCAGGGCGAGCGGCATGACCGCCCTGGATGGTGGGCTGGCACAGGGGATTAACCTGGGCCAAAAGAAACGGCAGGCCACCACCCTGGTCCTGCTGCTCAGCGATGGGCAGGCGAATGTCGGCGAGACTGACCTGGAGAGAATCGGCTTGCGGGCGCAAAAGGCGCGGCAATCCGGTCTCATCGTCTCCACGCTGGGGGTTGGCCTGGATTACAACGAGGCGCTGATGGTGGAAATTGCCAACCAGGGCGGTGGGCGTTTCTACCACATTCAAGAGGGCAGTCAGATCCCGGCGGCTCTGATGCAGGAACTGGGCAGCGCCGCCATGCTCGCCGCGCGCCAGGTGGAAGTGGAGTTCGATCTCCCGTCCGGTGCGGCGCTGGTCTCGCTCACCGCGCTCTACCCGCTGGAAATCGTCAACAGCCGCCCACTTCTGAAAGTGGGGGACTTGCTGCCGGATGTGCGTGTGGAGATTCCGCTGCGCCTGACCCTTTACCCCCATGCCGCTGGTGAGCGTTTCAGCGTCAGTGGACAATTGCATCATCAAACGCCGCGCGGCCAGACCCTGGGATTGGCGCTGAACACCGTCAGCGTGCGCTTTGTGGAACAGCGTCAATTCGAGGAGAGACCAGGTTACGTTGTCCCGGTGATGGAGCGCGTGCTGGAATTTCGCCGCGCTGCCCACCTGCTGGAATTTGCCCGCCTGCAGGAACGGGATAGCACGCTGGCCAGGCAGCAAGCCGAGCGGGAACGCCAGGCCCTGCGGGATTACGCTCGCATGTTCAATCCAGACAAGGCGATGGAACTGGAGGTAGAAAAGATAGACGCGCTCTTTGCCACGCCCAATGTGGCCAAACAAGCCATGCATCGCGCCGCCCGAATGATCCGCGGGCTGGATTAGCGCTTTGGGCGTTGCATGGTAAATACCTACCCACCCGCGTCATTGCGAGCCGTCGAAGGCGGCGAAGCAATCTCAAGTTCCATAAGAACAACAAGAACATTCGTGAGGCCTTTGGGGAGATTGTTTCGGCGGCTATTGCCGCCTTGCAATGACAGCGGGTAGGTAATTGCGAAAATAGGAGGTCTCTATGGGTCTGGATAACTACGCCGCCCGTCATCCCGAGGGCGGGCTGACCGAAGAGGATAAGCAGGCGTTTCGTGACGCCGGCATTGACCTGTGCGGTGGCATGCACAGCGACGGTGTGATCTCTTTTCGCGGCAAGTGGTATGACCCGCTGGTCGCGCACGTGACCGGCGTCAGCCTGTACCAGGAATGGATTCCCCCGGAAACGGTGCGGGAGATGTCCGCCGCGCTCAACCGCTACAGCGCCCGGCGCCTGGCGCGCATCTGGGACAAGGTGTGGCCTATGCCCTGGGAGGATTCGCATCACAGCGAGCGCGAGGTCGCTGACCTGCAGCGTTTCTTCGCTATCTGCGCTGAGCGCGGGCTGGGACTGATCGGCTGGTGGTGATATGGGACTGGATTACACCTACCGTCTCTTCTTTCCGCGGGAGCGCGTCCCCGAAGCGCTGGAAGGCCTGGCGGCACGGTGCGCTCCGCCCCCGCGCGGGACGGCGCGCATCCGCCTGCCGCAGGGCATCCGCGAGTTCCCGTTTGAACCGTTCCGCGAGGATCCGCTGCCCAACTGGGATGACGAATCCTACACTTTTGACATCATCCTGCGCCTGGAAGCAGACGAGGCGCTGGAGAAATTCACCCGTATCGCGCCACAACAACTGGAGGCGCAGGGTGGGGAAACCGCTCTCGGATATGTCTATTTCCGGGTGGACAATCCACCCGATGAGGCAGTCAGTTGCTTCGTCTTCATCGCCGGCGGGAACCGCATGAGTTGGGCGTTCCTGGATTCGCGCTCGTTGCAGAGCGTCTTCAGCGACCTGCTGGCAACGCACGGCGGCTTGTGTGGCCTGCTGGATAGGGACGAAGATCGCATTGTCTTCTGGTGGCGCGGCCAGGCGACCTGGGAAACACTCCGCGAAGCCTGGACGCTGGAGGAAATTGACGCCCAAATGCAAAAAGCCCCGCACCAGCAAGAAAAGTCAACCCGATCTGCGCCGCGCCGCCGCCCTCGCTGCCGTAAAAAGTGAACAGGAGGCGATATGGAGAAACCCCATTTGACCGTAATCAGCGGTCCCCGACAGGGGATGCAGGTTTCCTTGGATGTTTCGCCTTTCACCCTGGGGCGGGGAGCAGACAACACGCTTTCTCTGCCCGACCCGACCATTTCCAGCCATCATGCCCGCATCGTGGAACACATCGGCCTGTACTGGCTGGAGGATTTGGGCAGCACCAACGGCACATACTTTTTGCCACCACGCGGCGAAGAATTCCGCCTGGCGAAAGACAAGCCCGTCTTGCTGGTGGAGGGCGCTCGCATCCGCCTGGGCAATCAGACCACTCTACAGGTGGAAGGTGTGATTGCCTCCCAGGAGGAAGCCACCCGTCAGGCGTTGCAGCGCCTGCAGGCCGCCGTTGCCGCCTGTTACGAAGACCTCATAGCGCTGGAGCCGGCGCAGCGGCAAGTGGTGCTGGATGACCTGCACCGCTTTGAAGAGGCTATCCGCCAGACGAATAGCGAAGCCGAACTGGTGCGTCTGGTTGCTAAAACGCTGACCGACCTGACCAGGACGGTGGTCTGCAAATATCCCGCCGGAAGCGAACTGCCCCCCTTGCCGGAGGGGCTGCCCGACCCCGATTCGCCTGCCCGCCTGCCCAGCCTGCACAACCTGTTTTTGAGCAGCCTGCATGGATGTCAAGAGTCACCAGAGGAGGAAAAGGAGAAAAAACCACGATGACAACCGTACTCTCCCCTTCCCTGACCGTATATCTCTTCTTCCTGGAACGTCATCTGACGGACAAAGAGGCCGAACGCAAACTGGTCAATGATCTGGGCCTGACGCTTACCGCAGAGTCCGAGGACGGACGTCACTACGAAGGGCGGATCGGGGAGGACATCGTCGTACGGCTGCGGACGCGCCAGGCGCACGATAATCTGGTGGTTCGCTTTGACCTGACCCTGGAGGGGGAACGTCCTATCTCGGGATGGGCTCATCTGCACCGGATATGGGAGGAAATGTCTGCCCGCTGGGATGGAGAAACCGGCACAGACTCCCTCTGGGGGGTCAGCCTGCTCTATCACGGCACTCTGCCCAAAGGCGTTACGCCCCAACGGCTCCCACCCCCGTTGGATTTACCGCCGGACTGGGCAACGCGTCTGGAGGCCACCGCCTACGGCTGGCTATCCGTTCTGGGGCGGTCCGGCCTGCCCTCGTCCGGCACAAGCCGTCTCGTGAACCGTTATCTGCTGCTTATTCCTGCCGAACGCGCCGAGAAAGTGGCTCGGGTCTTTTTGGAGCCGTTGACCCAAGGGATGACGCGCATTGAACTCTACTTCCAGAAGGCCCTCTATCATGGACGCCAGCAGATTCTGGTCAGTCAGGCGCTCGGGCGCGCCACTCTGTCTCTCCGCCAGAGTATGACCCGAGCCGTCAGCACCCTGGACTTTTCTAACCTGTACCGCGAGTTTCGTGAACTGGAAGACATTTCACGGTTGTTGATGACCGTTTTGAACCAGAAGGCGCACGCGGAGATGCTGCTGCAGTCGCTACGGGTCAATTTGCAGAATTTTGAGGAGGCGCTGGAAGAGGTGCAGTTTCACCCGGCGCTTTACGAAAGTGAACGCGCCCGTCTGGCACGGCAGGCGGAACAACTGGAAAGCGACCTGCGATATGCCGAGACGATGCTACAGAGTGCCTACGCTTTTCAGGAGATGCAGCGCGGCATTGAAAACAACCGCCTGCAACGTGCCAGCGTGATGCTGGGCACCGCCGCGGCTTTGCTGGCTGGCATCACCATTTTCAACAGTTTTCTAGACATCTGGGCGCTGATCCTGGAGGGCAGCGGCTGGTCGTTGCCGCCGATGGGGTTGCGCATGGGCATTGGATTGCTGGCAGGCGTCTCCTGGCCGCTGGCAACTTACTGGGCGATTGAGCGGCGGCGCAAGATGGTCATCCTGTGGGTTTGCCTGGGCGTGCTGAGTTTTGTCCTGGCCCTGGTCAGCACGTTGTGGGTCAACGGGTGAAAGCGCCTTCTCATGCTGTATAATGAAAAACAGTGACCAGTTGGCGACTGTCCGTCACCAACCCGGTGCGCGGTGAACCGGCTTACCGGCCGACCTGGAGCGAATCAAATGGACAATCATTTACCACTTGTTAGACTGGCGCCACTTTCCAACAAATGCGTGGCGAAAGAGTGACGAAGGGGGTGCGGCGTGACCTTCTTGCCCACATACCAGCCCGCACTGACAGAGCACGCACAATCTCGTTAATCTGTCGTGGCGATAAGAGAAGAATATATTTCCTTAATCACCGCGGGCGAAAAGGCCAAACTGGAGGGAGTGGGGATAAAGGGGGGAGAGGCAAGGAGTCTGGCATGCAAGAACCGCTGAAGAACTCAGATGCACGCCCCCTTTCACTTTTCTCTCTGAGCATCTTCGGTCCTCACCCCATAGGAGGGGATGGAAAGAGGGGTTTTGCGGCGGGCGGCTTCGCCGCCGCACAAATGCTTTTTATCCCTGACTTCACTGCAAAAACTCACCGCAGAGACGCCGAGAGCGCAGAGTTCTACATCAGTATAATCTCTGCGTACTCTGCGTCTCGGCGGTGAAATGACCTTTTTGCAGGAGACTCATCCCCTTTTCTGTCGGTGAACCTCAACACTCCGAGTACCCACAGGTATAACAGCGACGGCAGCCTTCCTCACTCACCAGCGTCGCGTGGCCGCATTCGGGGCAGAGGTCGCCCAGGGGGAAGAGCGGGAGTTGGGCCGGGGCCGGTTGCTCCGGGGGGGCTTCCAGTCCCAGAAACTCTGCCAGCACCTGCGCGACGCCGTCGGGCAGGGATTGCACCCGGTCCCGCCCGAATCCGGTGGGACGACCGCCCCCAATCCCCCGCAGTTGCTTCACCACCTGCTGGAGACGACGCCGGGCCGGAAGGGGAGAGGGGACCCGCAGAATCAGGGAGATGAGCCGCCCGATCGCCTCCGCCACCGCCGCCGTATCCGAGCCGGCCTTGCCCACGTTCAGGAAGACCTCAAAGGGCTCTCCCTCCCCATTGCAGTTGACGGTGACATAGGCGGTCCCGAGGGGCGTCGTAATGCGGTACGTCTGCCCCTGCAGGACGTGGGGGCGCGGTCGGACGGGCGTCAGCGGGGGAGCGGTCGGGGATGGCCCGCCCGGCGCTCCGGCCTGAGCCTCGCGGGCCTTCCGGACCACCTCCGTCTCCAGGACCACCTTCTCCCGGGAACCGGTCACGTAGACGGTCAGCCCCTTGCAGCCCAGTTTCCAGGCCAGCATGTAGGCGCGGGCGACGTCTTCGGGAGTGGCATCGGCGGGGAAGTTGATGGTCTTGGAGATCGCCGCATCCACAAACGCCTGCAGCGCCGCCTGCATCCGCACGTGCTCCTCCGCCGGGATGTCCCCCGCCACCACAAAGACGTGGCGGATTTCCGGCGGCACCTCCGGGACGTCCTGGCAACTGCCCGTGAAAAGGACCTGCCCCAGGATTTTCTCGCGGGTCGGTTCGTCTATCCCCGCCCGTTCCAGCGCCTGCAGGAAGAGCGGGCTGACGTAGCGGAGTTCTATCTCCCGCCCGTCGTCGTGGACCTTGCGGGTGTAGGCCAGGGCGTAGACGGGTTCGCAGCCGTACGCCTCACAGCCCGCGATGGTGGCGATGGTGCCGGTGGGGGCGACGGTCAATTGGGCCGCGTTGCGGATCCCGTACTGACGGATGCCGTCCAGAATCTCCCCCCAGTCCAGCGGAGGCCGCCCCCACTTCTCCAGACGGGTGTAGGGGACCAGGGGAGTCGGCGGGGTCCAGCGCAGGTCCTCGGGGTCGTAGACGCTCCCCCGGATGGCCGGGAAGGGGCCCCGCTCCCGGGCCAGCGCGATACTGGCCCGCATCGCGTGGTAGCGGATGAATTCCATCATCTGCGAGGCCAGTTCCTGCGCCTCCTCGCTGCCGTAGCGGACGCCCAGCATGTACATCACGTCGCCCAGGGCCATGATGCCCAAACCGATGCGGCGGGTGCGCTGGGCCGCCTCTTTCAGTTGGGGGATGGCGGGAACGTAGGCGTTGGCATCCACCACATCGTCCAGGAAGCGGACGGCCTGCTCCACCGTTTTCTGGAGAAGGTCCCAGTCTATGTGACAGGATGAATCCTGGGCTACAGCGACATGCCGGGCCAGATTGATGGAACCCAAACAGCAGTTCTCGTAGGAGAGCAGGGGCTGTTCGCCACAATTGTGAACGTAGAAGCCGTTGGCGTCAAAAGCATGGATGCCAGGAACCCGCGCATCGTACACACGGTTTTCCCCGCGCGGTTCTATAGCGACAACCTCGTCCACGAACCGCTCCCGGTTCATCCGCCGACGGTAGGCTTCCAGACCCTGGCGCAGCCGGGCGGCTTTCTCTTCGTGGACGAAGCCGACCCGCTGGGCGAACCAGGCCAGATTTTCCCCGCTGATGACCAGTTCATGCTGAGGGCGGACCGGGTATAGCCGTACACCACCCCTGCCGTCCGGAAGCAGAGAAGTTCTCCCCTTCCGCCGGTTCTGGTAGATGGTGGAGACGATGCCCAGCCGGTGGAGCATCCGCTGTACCGCTTCCAACATGGAGAGGTCGGACTGGGCCAGGCGGACCGAGAGGCACTTCCGCTGGCTTCCGAGAACGGTCCCGTCCGTGTCAAAGAGGCCGCAGAGGAAACCCACATGGAAGTCGCTGCTGGTTTGCTCTATCTCCGGTGTAATGCCTTTAGACTCCCCAGAGAGGCCATAGGCGCGGGCCAGGTCGTAAAGAGCCCTGGAGCGGAGGCGATACTCGCCTCGCTCCGGGATTCGGGCGAAGCCCTGAAAATCGGCCCGATGGGGAAAGTGGCTGAGGATGGATTCTACCTTCTGGCGAATCGCCTCGGGGCCCGGTCCTTCTCCCCATACGGAAATGACAGCCCGACTGTCGGCAAAGGTCCCATCGCCGACCAGTAACCCCAGCAGGTAGCCCTCCTCCCAGGTCCCACGGCCCGCCCAGGTGGCGTCCCGGTGTTCTCCCAGGAGAACCCGGTCGCCAATCTTCAGGTCGCCAGCCCGCCTCCATGCCGATTCCACCGTATAGCGGGTCATTCGGGTGACCACCCGCAACGGGTGTTCGGGGGTGACGGTCAGGCGAAAACCCCGGCGGGTACGGATTTCCAGCGTCTCCCGCTTTCCGGTGCAGAAGAAGCCCTCCGCAGAGGTGGGGTGGAAGCGACCGTTGACCAGTAAGGAGACCGGCACCCCGATCAACTGCTTCACCTGGGCAGGGCCCCGGTCGGTCACCACCCAGGTATCTCCGGCCAGGCAGGGATTGGTCGCCTCGTACGCCCCCAGATGGGGACACGGATTGGAGCGGTTCATCGCGTCCAGGAAGAGGATACCCGGTTCGCCATTGCGGTGGGCCTGGCGGACGATTTTGTCAAAGAGGTCCCGCGCCCGCACTTTCCGGTAGGCCTTGATCGGGATGCCCGCCCGTTCCGCCTCCTCCAGTGTTCCGTTAAAGGTGCGGTAGGCCGGATGGAGCACGTCGGGGAAACGCAACTCCCATTCCTCGTCGTTCTCCACCGCCCGCATAAACGCGTCGGTGACACCGACGGAGATGTTGAAGTTGTTGATGGCGTGCTCGTCGGTCTTGCAGGTGATGAATTCTTCAATGTCGGGGTGGTCCACGCGGAGGACGCCCATATTGGCCCCCCGACGGGTGCCCCCCTGGCTGACAATCTCGCAGGCCAGGTCGTAGACGCGCATGAAGCCGACCGGGCCGGTGGCCTTCCCGCCGCTGGAGAGGACGACGGTATCTTTGGGGCGCAGGCGGGAGAAGGAGAAGCCGGTCCCGCCCCCGGTCTGGTGGATGAGGGCCATATTGCGCAGGGTCTGGAAGATGCCGTCGTCCCGCCGGCCCATGTCGTCGCTGACCGGGAGGACGAAACATGCCGCAAGTTGCCCCAGCGGGGTCCCGGCCCCGGTGAATGTTGGAGAGTTGGGGACAAACCGAAGGGACGTCAGCAGGTCATAGAAGATTTCCTCCGCCGCATGCACGTCCCCATTCCAGGCCGCCTCCACTGCCGCGATGTGGCGCGCCACCCGGCGGAACATCTCCTCCACCGTCTCGGCGGGTTTTCCGTCGGGCCCCCGGCGCAGATACCGGCGCCTCAGGACTTCCAGCGCGTTGGGTGAGAGACGGGCCGCAACTGAATCCTGCGGTCTTTCCTGCGACATCAGTCCCCTCCTCATCAACCGAGATCTCTGGATGAAGACGATTCGCCCTCCAGCAGGCGGTTGATCTCCGCGCGCACCGCCGCCAGGTCTTCCAGCCCCAGGTAGACAATGGCGTAGCGGATGTAGGAGACCGGGTCCAGTTCCCGCAACTCCGCGATGACCCGGTCGCCGATCATCTTGCTGGGGACCTCGGTCCGCCCGGTCTGGCGGATGTAGTCCTCCACCCGGTCAGCCAGGCGTTCCAGCGCGTCGGCGGAGATGGGCCGGCGGGCGCAAGCGGTGCGCAATCCCGCCAGCAACTTTTCCCGACTGAACTCTTCCCGACGGCCGTCCCGCTTAATCACCAGCGGCGTGGTGAGGACGGCCCGCTCCAGGGTCGTGAACCGCTGCCGGCACTGGGGACACTCCCGGCGCCGTCGGATTCCCCGGGCATCGTGGTCGGTGGCGATGACATGCGTGCGTGGGGCACCGCAATAGGGACACTGCATGGGACTCCTTTCTGGGGGGGAAATAACTACCAGATATGGTGGTATAAGCCCGCCCAAACACCATATATAGGGGGAGACAGCGGTTATTATACCACACTCCGGGATAAGCGCAAGTGGTGGACCGCGGATCGCGGATCGCGGATCGCGTATCGCTTATCGCTTATCGCATATCGCGTATCGCGTATTGCGGATTGCGGATTGCGTATCGTGGGTCGCCGGTAGCGGGTTATTGAGAAGGGGACCGCCGGGAATTCCGAAAAGTTTCGTAACTACCTACCCAAGAACCGTTTCATAAAAACCACGAAGGACACGAAGGCCGCACAAAGGGCACAAAGGACGATATTTTATCCCTTTGTGTCCTTTGTGAGTACTTTGTGTCCTTTGTGGTAGGTAATTACAAAGTTTCCGAATTTTCGGAACAGGTCTGGGGTAAGGGCTCCCCGCACAACCCGTAGCGCCTCTCTCCGCCCTGGCAACCCGCGTTCCCGCACGGCTACCGGGGGGAAGGGACGCTTCCAGCGCCCCGTACTTCCTCAGCCAGGCCGTTTACGGCCTGGCCCACCGGGCTCCCGACGATTTTGGGACACACCCCTCAGGGAAAACAGTTTGACAAATCAGCATGTTTGTAGTACAAAGAAGAGAAGCCAGATCATCACTGGTGGTGATGAAGGGCAGAGGAAATTGGTGACGCGGTTGCCGGAATCGGTTCGTTCCCATATCAAATGGCTTCTCCCGGGCATCGGCGTCAAGCGCTGGCTGCTGACGCTGGCGCTGGGCATCCTGCTGATCGGCCTGGGGATCGGCCTGCTTTTCCGGCAATTTTACCTGTTTTCGGGCATCTACCGCTACCTGTCCCTGACCTTTCTGCCCCTTTGGGCCCGGGGGCCACTCCTGATCCTGATGGGCCTGGGGCTGATCGCAGTCGGACTGATCGGGCTGAACCGGGCACTCCTCTCTCCGTTCGTTCGGGACGGCCATCAGGTTGTGGAGGCGCTCTACCGCCATCGGCAGAGCAGTCAGGGGCCGAAAGTCGTCGCGATCGGAGGCGGGCACGGGCTGGCGACCCTCCTGCGCGGGCTGAAGGCCTACACGTCCAACATCACGGCCATCGTCACCGTCGCCGACGACGGCGGGAGTTCCGGGCGCCTGCGTCGGGCCCTGGGCGTGCTTCCTCCCGGCGACTTCCGCAACTGCATCGCGGCGCTGGCGGACGATGAGGGGCTGATCACCCAACTCTTTCACTACCGCTTTCCGTCCGTCAGCGCCGATTCGGGCCTGGATGGCCATAGTTTCGGCAACCTCTTCATCACCGCGATGGCCGAAGTGACCGGTTCCTTTGAGCGCGCGATTCTGGAATCCAGCCGCGTCCTGGCCATCCGGGGGGAAGTGCTGCCCAGCACGCTTCACAACGTGACCCTGATGGGCGACCTGCGGGAAGAAGCAACCGGGACGGGGGTCCGGCGGGTGGCGGGGGAATCCACCATCACCCAGGCAGTGGGGACCATTGAGCGGGTCTACCTGGAACCGGATGACGTTCCGGCCTACCCCCGGGCGGTGCGGGCCATTCTGGAGGCCGATCTGGTGATTGCCGGGCCCGGTTCCCTTTATACCAGTGTCCTGCCCAACCTGCTGGTGCGGGAGATTGCCCAGGCAGTGGCGGCCAGCCGGGCCCTCCGGGTCTACGTCTGCAATGTGGCGACCCAGCGGGGCGAGACGGAGGGCTACACCGTCGGCGACCATGTGGCCGCGCTGGAGCGGCATGTGGGTTCCGGGCTCTTCCCGGTGGTCCTGGCCAACGACAACTTTGCCTACGCCGACCGTCTGCCGCAGGGCGTGGAGCATCCCCGCCTGGAGGTCCCGGCGGGTGCCCCCTATACCGTCCACACCGCTGACCTGGTGGACCCGGTTCACCCCTGGCGGCACGACAGCGCCAAACTGGCCCGCGCGCTGATGCGACTGCTGGAGGGCCGGAGATAAGGATTGGGTATGCAGGGATGGTTCAATTTTCCAGGGAAATATGTTGACATTTTTTACGGGCGTAGAAATTCCGCCTGGCCCTCACCCCACCCCCCGGCCCCCAGGTTCATAAAAATCTCTGAATCATTCGTGCCCCTCTCCCGCTCGCCCTCGGGCCGAAGGCCCTTCGGGCCGAGGCCTTTGGCGGCGGGCGAGGGGAGGGGGAGAAATTGGGGTTTTGCGGCGGGCGGCGAAGCCGCCCGCCGCAAAACCCCTCTTCAATCCCCCCCTCTCCCCTGGCCGCAGGCCAAGGGGAGATGCTCTCAAAATTGTCAAGGAAGCGATGGGGAGAGGTGTAGGAGGGGAGCGAAAAAGTGACAATACTCCCCCTCCCCCTCTTCTGAGAGGGTTTGCATATGTTTAAAATTGAGCGACGGC
>Ga0272448_1002761_pt1 | contig 21567 bp, 24 predicted proteins | sample YNPCB0191_FD_202220 | JGI IMG/M metagenome (GOLD analysis project Ga0272448, IMG submission 202220) | Hot spring sediment microbial communities from Yellowstone National Park, WY, United States - YNP-CB-019-1 | ecosystem: Environmental > Aquatic > Thermal springs > Hot (42-90C) > Sediment... | reverse complement strand
CGTCAGAATGTAAATAGTGATTATTTACTTACTGAATTATTTCAAAAACCAGAACTGCTACATAAATGGGATTTTAAAGTATGGAATTAAGAAAAAAGGGTATCTGCGGATTAGATATGAAAACTGTAGGTAAAATCTGAAAAAATTAAATTTGGGCCCGTAGCTCAGCTGGTAGAGCACCGGACTTTTAATCCGGGCGTCGCGCGTTCGACTCGCGCCGGGCTCATTTTGCTGGATATAAATTGCTTGGTCTTTTTAACACAAATTCCACAATTTGAGATTGCTAGTAGCCCTTTAGATCTATTTAGTTATTTTTGTTTTATTGCCCCCATAGACTAGTGGTTAGGTCACGGCCCTTTCAAGGCCGTAGCATCGGTTCAAGTCCGATTGGGGGCGTTATGATTAATATTTTTTATTCTTTTTGTAAAAATTATTTGAAAATAGTAATGGATAGTAATATGTAAATTTAACATATAGGAATTTAGTATAAATTCCTATGGTAAGGTATTTTTTAATTTTCAATCCTTAGGAAATTATAAAAATATTAAGATCTGTTTTATTTTATGGAGGTGATGAATTAAATGTATAAAAAATTATTTTCATCAAAATTATTTCTTATTATTATATGTATTTTTGTTTTTATTTTATTCTGGAATATCAAAGATAAAAAAATCTATCTTGGTAATGCTAAATTAAGCAGTACAATATTGCCTTTAGAAAAAAATGAAATAAGCCAGCAAGCATTAAATCTTCAGGAAGCATTTGTTAAGGTTGCAGAACTGATAAGACCTGCTGTAGTTAATATCTCAACAATTCATACAGTAGAATATCCTAAATATGAATTTTATTTTGGTGATCCATTTGATTTTTTTAAAGATTTTGAAGATTTCTTTGGTACACCACCAAAACAAAAAAAAATTCAGCCAAAAAACAAATATAAAACAGAAAGTGGTGGTTCTGGAGTTATAATATCTCCTGATGGATATGTGCTTACAAATGAACATGTTATACATGATGCTGATGAAATAAAAGTTAGAGTAAATATAAATGGCCGTGAAAAAACATATTCTGGTAAAGTAATTGGAAAAGATGAAAGAACAGATATTGCTATAATAAAAATTTCAGGAAGTGATAAATTTCCCGCAGCACCCTTAGGTGATTCAGATAAAATACGAGTTGGAGAATGGGTTGTAGCAATTGGTTCGCCATTTGGACTGGAACAAACAGTAACACAGGGAATTATTTCTGCTGTAAGACAATCAATAGTTGTCGAAAACCGAGTTTATAAAGATTTTATTCAAACAGATGCATCTATAAACAGGGGAAATTCAGGGGGCCCTCTATGTAATATTAAAGGTGAAGTTATAGGAATAAACACAGCAATTTATGCTCCTACAGGAGTTTTCAGTGGTATTGGATTTGCAATCCCTATAAATCGTGCAAAAGCAATACTTGATGATTTAATTCATAAGGGCAAAGTTATAAGAGGTTGGCTTGGTGTTGAAATAAGACCTGTAGATGAAGCAATAATGAGGCAATTTGGTTTACAGAATACAAAAGGTGCATTAATAAATAATGTATTTAAAGATTCTCCAGCAGAAAAATCTGGTTTAAAAAGAGGTGATATAATTATAGAATTTGATAACAAGAAAATTGAAAATCCGTCCCATTTACAGGATATAGTTTCATCTACTAAACCTAAAAAACAAGTAAATGTAAAAATAATCCGTAATAAAAAAGAAATGTCTTTAACACTTACTACTGGTGAAATGCCGGAAAAAATTTCTGAGTTAGAACCTTCTGAAAAAAATTTTGGTAAAAGCAGTAAATGGCTTGGTATGGAAGTTATGAATATAAATGATGATTTAAGAGAAAAATATGAAATACCAGTTTCAGAAACAGGAGTTGTTGTGATAGATGTTAATCCAGAAGAAAAATCTTATGAGATTGGATTAATGGAAGGAGACTTGATTACAAAAATCAATCAAGAGGTAATTTCTAATACTGATGATTTTGATAAAGTTGTTAAAAAAATAAATTTAAAAGAAGGAGTTGTATTTGATATAATAAGAAAAGGAAATCCTTTGTTCTTATCTTATACAGAATAAATGGTAGATATACCATCATAAAATTGCACCTGTAGATAAAAGAAACTTTCCCTATAAAAACAATAAACTTAAAACTCTTATTAGTTTAACAAAATTTTATCTAATTAAAATAAGAGCAGAAAACAAGGCTAAAGAATACGCTGATGTATTAAATTCTATTTAAAGTTTTTATTGTTACAATTATTTTGTAAAATTACTTGACAAAATTACAAATATAATGTAAAATTGTAATTATGAAAAATATCATTATTAAACGGTTACTGTCATTACCTGATACTTCTTTTTTTTTGTTTGGACCCAGAGGGACGGGCAAAAGTACCTGGCTCAAGCAAGTATTACCTAATGCTGTTTATTTTGATTTGCTTGATTCATCTCTGTATCTTGAATTGAGTCAGAATCCTCATAAAATTGAATCTATGGCAGGAAATCTCAAAAAAGATGATTGGATAATTGTTGATGAAATACAGAAAATACCTATTCTTCTTGATGAAATACATCGTTTAATAGAAACACATAAACGAACTCAATTTTCTAAACCAAGTATTATTTGTATAGAAGTAAAATTAACTGATAAATGGCAAAAAAATTATGAAAAATCATTATTGTCTATAAATGAAAACAATAATATTAATATAGAACATATGTTCGGAGTTTATTGTGGTTCAAGGGCTTATTATTATAAAAATCTTACTATACTGCCTGTCTATGAATTCTTAAAATGGCTTTATCAAGATAAAATATTTTAAAGGGATAGAAATTTTATGAAAAATAATACATTAAAAAATACAAATATAAAAGATATAGTAAAAAAGGCATACAATAATCATATTGTCATACCAGCATTTAACATACCATATTTACCAATGGTAAAACCCATAATAGAAACATTAAAGAAAAATGAAACATTTGGTTTAATAGAGGTAGCAAGACCAGATGTAGAGAAATTTGAAGCAAAAACTTTTAAAGATGCAATAGAAGAATATCATAAATATGCTGACACTCAATACACAAGAATTCATTTAGACCATATACCAGTAATAGATGAGGATGGAATTAAAGTAGATTGGGAATCTTTAATTAAGGATGCCATAGAATTTGGATATGATTCTGTAATGATAGATGGTTCAAGACTGCCATTTGAAGAAAATATAGAAATAACAAAAAAAGTAGTAGAACTTGCAAGCAAGAAAAATATACCAGTAGAAGCAGAATTAGGAGCAGTATTAGGACATGAAAAAGGTCCGTTACCGGACTATGAACAACTATTTAAATCAGGTAAAGGATTTACAGATGTTGCTCAAGCACAAGAATTTGTAAGACAAACCAGAGTAGATTGGTTATCAGTAGCAATAGGTAATATTCATGGAGCAATAAGTGGAACATTAAAAAATAAAGAAAAAGTAAAAGCTAAATTAAATATAGAACATTTATGTAAATTACAGAATGTAACTAAAATACCTTTTGTGCTTCATGGAGGTTCAGGAATACAACAATTATATGTTCTTGAAGCAATAAATAATGGAATAACAAAAATTAATATAGGAACTGAAATAAGGCAGGTATATGAAAAAGCAATAAAACAAAAACCAAATAATATTGCATTTGCACAGAATAAAGTAGCAGAGAAAGTAGAACAATTAATATGCAATTACTATTATATAAAAGGTTCGTGTTTTAAATTGATAAATCTCTAATTTGATACTATCTCTATAGATATACCGGTAATTATTTCTATTTTTGCTGATTTAGAAACAAATTGTTAAAATTTTTTTACAAAATAATTTTTGTTGACTTGAATTTAAAAAATTTATTTTGTATATTATTATCAGGTTTTTTTTAATCCTTAGGAAATTATAAAAATATTAAGATAACCAGCAAAGTAGATTTATCTTGAAAAGTTGTTTTTTTATTAAAAAGCTTTTAGCAATTAATGTTTGATGTTTTTAAAAATTTTTTTAATATGTATATAATATGAATGATAGAGAAAATTTTTTAAGAACTTTGGAATTTAGAAATCCAGAATGGATTCCTTGTACTATTGGTTTTTCACCACTCACCTGGCATACTTATAGAGAAAAATTAGAGCAAATTGTTTTAAAACATCCAAGAATATTTAAAGATTATAAAAAAGGAAGTATAAATTTTGATGATTTTCCACCTGGATATAGAAAAGGTAAATTTAAAGATAATTGGGGATGTGTATGGGAAAATCATTTAGAAGGATTAGAGGGACAGGTAGTAGAATATCCATTGGCTGATTGGAAAGCATTAGATACATATAGACCACCTGATTTTTTAACAAAAACAGAACGAGGTGATATAAATTGGGAAAAAATTAAAGAAGATATTGAAGAAAATAGGAAGAAAGGATTGTTAACACTAGGAAATGGAGAACGTCTTTTTGACCGTTTATATTTTTTAAGAGGATTTGAAAATTTAATGATAGATTTTGCCACAGATGATCCACATTTACAAAAATTAATTGATATGCTTACAGAGTATGAAGTTGGATTAGTAAATAAATGGTTAGAAATAGGAGTGGATGCAATATGTTTTCATACAGATATAGGAACACAGAATAGTCTAATGATAAATCCTGAAAAATTTCGCAAATATATCAAACCAATGTTTAAAGAAATATTCACCAGAGTGAGAAAAGCAGGCACACATGTTTTACTTTCTTCTGATGGTTGTCTTTTAGAAATAGTTGATGATTTAGTAGAATGTGGTGTTTCTATGCATGACCCACAAGTTAGAGCAAATACACTTGAAGGAATTAAAAAAGCATACAAAGGTAAAATGTGCATAAATCTTGATTTAGATAGACAAATGTTTCCGTTCTGTAAACCAGAAGATATCAGGAAACAAATTAGAGAAGGAATAGAGATGTTAAATTCTCCAAAAGGTGGTTTAATGATGCAGGCAGGAATATGGGGTGATGATGTTCCTTTAGAAAATATAGAAGCAATTTGCGAAGCATATGAGGAATTCTGTTTTTAAAAATTTTTGTATAAAATGTAGGTTAGAAAAAGGATATTAAAAAATGTTAATTATAGGAGAAAGAATAAATTCAAGTAGAAAAAGTATTTTTGAAGCCATAGAAAAAAAAGATATAAAATTTATCCAACAGGAAGCCATCAATCAAATCAATTCTGGTGCACATATGCTTGATATAAATTGTGGCACAAATTTAAAAAGTGAAAAATTAGATATGGAATGGTTAATAAAAATAATTAGAGAAGTAACTAATGTTCCTTTTGTCATTGATAGTCCTAATCCAGAAGTTATAGAATATGGATTATCTATTTATACAGGAAATAGGGTAATGGTTAATTCTGTTACTGGTGAATTAAAAAGAATGGAAGATATTTTTCCACTTGTAAAAAAATATAATACAGATATAATTGCTTTAACTCTTGATGAATCAGGAATGCCACATACAGCACAACAACGTTTGAATGTAGCAAAAAAGATTATTAATAAAGCAAAAGAATATGGTATTTCTGAAGAAAAAATTTATTTTGATTGTCTTGTAAGACCAGTAAGTACAGAACCAGAACAAATATTAGAATTTTTAAATGCTCTAAAAATGATAAAAAATGAAAATCCAAATGTAAAAACAATATGTGGACTAAGCAATGTGTCTTTCGGGTTACCAAATCGGAAATTAATCAATTCTGTATTTGTTGTTCTGTGTTTATATAATTGTCTGGATGCTGCATTAATTGACCCAACTATAAAAGAAATGGTGTCATCAATATATGCAACTGAAGTTCTTTTAAATAAAGATGAATTCTGTTTAAATTATATAACAGCATGTAGAGAAGGTAAAATTTAAACTATCATAAAGGTCGAACTGTTCTGATTGAATAATTTAATCTGCCTGTGCAGTTCACCGGACATCACCCACGATAACTTATTTTGAGGTACAGACGAGCTAGTCCAGTCAAGTGCATAGGAAGTTAATTTAATATCAGAACAGAAACAAAATCTAATTCCAGTGGTTAGTGTAACACAAAACTAAAACCAATAAAAACCACTGGTAATATTATACGAGGTACTAAAATGGTAGACTTAAATCAAATTGCACAGAGTGTAATTTCAGGTCAAGCAGCAAAAGTAAAAGAATTGGTTCAGCAAGCATTAAATGAAGGAATCAATTGTAAAGATATTCTTAACAATGGATTGATTGCTGGAATGAATGTGGTTGGCGATAAATTTAAAAAAAATGAATTTTATATTCCAGAAGTTTTAATTGCTGCAAGAGCAATGAAACAAGGAATGGAAATTTTAAAACCAGTACTTTCTACAAGTAATGTAAAGGCAATAGGTAAAATTGTAATTGGAACAGTAAAAGGAGACCTGCACGATATAGGCAAAAATTTAGTATCAATGATGATGGAAGGAGCTGGTTTTGAAGTTATTGATTTAGGAATAGATGTTCCACCAGAAAAATTCGTAGATATTGTAAAACAAAATCAACCAGATATACTTGGTATGTCTGCATTGTTAACAACAACTATGACTTCAATGAAAACAACTATTGATGCTCTGGTAAACAGTGGTGTAAGAGATAAAGTTAAAATTATTATTGGTGGTGCACCAATTACACAAAATTATGCAGACGAAATAAAAGCAGATGGTTATGCACCGGATGCAGCAAGTGCTGTTGATGTTGCTAAACAACTTCTTTAATTTGTATAAATTCTTAAATTATATATAGTTTCTCATTTTATACCAAATATTGACTTTAAAGTTTCAAATAGCGTCCCGGAATTGTACAGAAACCAATAACTGAGAAACTAATATAGCAAGAAAAACAGAAATTACCAAACTGGCTTTTGCTTTTGGATTTAGGATCTATATATCAATATTAACAATTTTATTTATCAGTAAAAATCCAATAATAACCATAAAAATAACAAACACTATCATTATTATACCTGTAAATGTCGTAAACATTGGATTAAGTAATTCAGGAGCCATAAAATAAAATATTAACATTAAAATAAAAGGCATAAAAGAAACAATCCAACCAGACAATTTCCCCTGCGAAGTTAATGCTTTTATTTTACCCTGTAATTTATTTCTTTCAATCATTGTTTGAGTTATTGTCTCTAATATTTCAGGTAAATTTCCACCTGTTTCTCTTGCAATATTAACTGTGGTAACAAAAAGTTCCAGATCCTTACTCTTAATCCTTTTTGATAAATTTGTTAATGCAGTATCAAAAGATATACCTAACATTATTTCATTTTTTACTTCTTTAAATTCGTCTGCTAAAGGTGATTTTGAATTGTTTATAATACTTTCAATTCCCTGAGATAAACTTGCTCCTGCTTTCAATGAATTTGATACTAATTTTATTGCTTCTATAAGTTGTTTGTTAAATTTCTCTATTTTTTGTTTTTCAATATAGTTAGTAATGATTTTAGGTATAAGTTTTTTAAAATTATAATTTGATTTGTTATGTTTTTTTATTCTGAAATTCAAAAATAAAAAAAATGATATGAACGTTATAAAAATAAAAATTAATAGAGTTAAAAATATTTTTAATATTATTATCATATTTTCTTAAAAATATCCATATCAATATTTATACCTTTTATTCTTATTTCATCAATAAATGTTGGAACTATACCTGTTGCCTGAAATTCACCTATAACTCTGTTATTTTTATCCAAGCCTTTCTGTATAAACCTGAATATTTCTTGCATTGTTATTATATCTGATTCAATTCCTGTAACTTCTGTTATAGAAATTATTTTCCTTGAACCATCACTGAGTCGTGTCAGTTGAACAATTATATCAATTGCTCCTTTTATCTGTTGTCTGATTGCTTTTATTGGTAGTTCCATACCTGACATTAAAACCATTGTCTCAATACGAGTTATAGCATCTCTTGGAGAATTAGCATGAATGGTTGTCAAAGAACCATCATGTCCTGTATTCATTGCCTGCAACATATCAAGTGTTTCTCCTCCTCTACATTCACCCACAACAATTCTATCCGGTCTCATACGAAGTGCATTTATTACAAGACGTCTTATTGATATTTCTCCTTTTCCTTCTATATTTGCAGGTCTTGATTCTAATCTTACTACATGTTCCTGTTGTAATTTTAATTCTGCTGAATCTTCTACTGTAATTATTCTTTCATCTCCTGGTATAAATGAAGACAATACATTAAGAAAAGTTGTTTTACCAGAACCAGTTCCACCGGATATAATTATGTTCTTTCTTAAATGCACACATATTTTCAAAAAATCTGCCATTTTTTCATTAAGTGAATTCATTTTTATTAAATCATCTATTGATAATTTCTTTTCCATAAATTTTCTGATTGTTATTACCGGTCCATCCAGACTAAGAGGCGGTATTACTATATTTACTCTTGAACCATCTTTTAATCTCGCATCACATATAGGATTACTTTCATCTACTCTCCTACCAACAAAAGAAACAATACGTTCTATTATATTCATTATTTGCTTTGTTGAACTGAATTTTGAAGAAGTAAGTTTTATTTTACCAAACTGTTCTATATAAATTCTTTCTCCTATTGTCATTATTTCTGATATTGATGAATCTTTTAAATATGGTTCTAAAGGACCTAACCCAAGTATTTCACTTAATAATTCCTGAAGAAGTTCTACTTTCTGGTCTGTTGTAAGTGTTGCTGATAATTTATCATTAGAAAGCAGATCATTAAGTGTTTGCTGAATGGATAATTTAATTTCTGTTTGTTTTTCTTCTGTTGATAAATCTAATTTCTTTAAGTCAATTTTTAACAATAATTCCTTATGTAATCTTTGTTTTAATTCCTGTAATTGATTGTCCATTTATAAAATATTATTTTTTTAAAAATTTCTAATTTATATATCTCCTAAATAATTGCCTTAGTAGTAATCCTTCCATCGGGTAATTCATAGTAAATCTTTCCTCCTTCGCAATAAACATTAGGTAAACCAAATTTTCTATTTTCTGTATGAGCCTTTCTTACTACTTCGGTAAATATAACAATAATTTCTCCTATTTAAATTTTTCAATTCTTTTAAATGCACTCTTGCCAACTTTAATGGTTAAAAGAGCAAATTTGTACTGATTCATTTTACCTCAGTAATTTTTCAATTTCTTCATTTGTAAATTTCAACTGTTTAAAAACTCTTTTGCAATAAACAGGATCTAATGTTTTTTTACCAGTTTGCACAGGTGCTGAATATCTTTTACCTTCTACAATCCTTGAATATATTGCATGATCAGTTGAACCCTGTCTAACAAATACTGCTCCACCTTTTCCAAGCAACCGTACAAGTTCTTTACTGGACATTGATGGTAATTTATGCATATGAAGGGACCTCGTGCACTTCAAGTGGTCGTAAAATCATACCTTCTGGTGCTTCCTTGTACCATTCTGGTTCTGTATCCTTCAAGAATTCAATAAGTTCATCAGTAGGAATTGGAGAAACAATAGTTTCTGGATTCTTTTTTACATCTTCCAGATATAGTTCTATTGCTGATTTAAGATTTTTTTCTACATCTGCAAGATCTTCTCCACGGGCAGAAACATTCAATTCAAGACATATTGCTACATATTCAAGTTTACTCTTTCTAACTATTGCTGTGTATTTTCTTTTCATATATGTACCTCGTTTTTATGTGATAAGTGCGATACAATCGCACCGCTTTAATTGTTTTTTTTATTAATTAAATTCTCGTATGTAATATATTTCATAAAAGAATTTCATCAATATTTCATTCATTTCAAATCAAGACTTTTAACTTTTACAAGCCGATGTCCTATTAAATCAACAGCAGCCTGTGATAGTTCTAATGGAACATAACCTAACAAAGCCTCATATTTACCATTTTTTATTGGCTTCATTTCTATAAATGCTACTTCCTGGTATATAGGTCTGAAACCCTGTATCTGGATTTTTACAGGTCCACAAATTGTTGCTTCTACTATTCCCTGGTCAGCAGTTTCCATTTCTACTTTACTGATTTCATCCAACTCGCCCAGCCGATCTCTCCAAACAGATGGTAAAACCAACATACTTGTACTTGTATCTATCAAAACATCCAATAACATATTTTTAGATTGGTCTTTTAAGTTGGTTACTTCTACTTGTGCAATAATTCTACCCATCTTTTTCACCTCTGTGAAAATTATTTCGTTTATATTATTTTACAAATTAAATCCCTAATTTTTCTAAAATAATTATAGCAAATTAAATACGAGTTTTCAATATTACCTACCAATTTGCAAACAGCATTTGACAAAGTAAAATAATTATAATACAATTTATAATAGACAATAATAACAAAGAATTTCTTAAAGTATTAAAAAATTTTGTAGGAATTTAATTCAATATTGGGTTATAAAAAAGAGGATATAAAAAATATATATTGTTGGTGTATCAATTGATACAGAAATAAAAAACATAAAAGAATGGAAATATATTTTGTATAACTGAATTTTATGATTTATAATAGAAGAAGTGCACTTAAATTTCTGATTATTTTTTTATTTTTTACGGTTTTTCTAAATTTTTTATATAGTGACAATATCCCAACTGAATTAATAAATTTTGGTTTGGATTTTTTAGAAAATCCAAGTGATATATTTGTAAACATACAACACAATGCAGAAGATGTTTCTCCCAATCTTGAAGATAAAACAGTTAATTTAAGAATAAATCTTTTCCCTGCATTATTTCCTACAACTATAGAAAATTTTTCACTAAAAATAAAATTTAATAAAAGTTTCAGTTACTTTCCTCAAATTGATTTATGTGGTGGATTTGGAAAAATTCTTGCTTTAGATTTTCTTACACAGGACATGGAAGAAAAACCACAATCAAATGCCTATTATTATGCTTTAACTTTCTCAGGCAAAATGGATGAAAAAACACGTCTTTATTTAGGAGTAAAGTTTTCTGAATTTCTTTTAAAATTTAAACTTCAACAAGGAATTTCAGAAGGTGCTTTTTCTCTAAAAGAACTTAACTTTACTGTTAATGATACTTTTTTGTTTAGTGGTATAGAATTAAAGACAAAAAAGAATCTCAGTGGTGAGAAAAAAAATGTAATAATTGCACAGACATCTTATGGTATTAAAAATAAAAAAATTGCTGCAAGGATTGGATGGTTTTCAGAACATATTGAATTAGGAATAGATGTTTTCCCTGAAGGATTGTTGGTTTTTCAACCATTCTGGGCATATCATTGGAGATTTTAAGAAAATGTTTATTATTGTTTGTATTTTTATAATTAGTTTTTCAAATCTTTGTTTCAGCGGAATATCACCATATTATTCTTTTGAACTATCAGAAGGTATCTATCTGCCAAATAGAGGTCTGTGGGGATACACCACAATATTAACCAATGATTTAGGTCTGGTGTATAAACCAGCAAACAGACATTCTCTTTTTACACTGTTTGAACTGAGATATACAGGACCCGGTTTAAAAAGACGAGAATCTGAAACATTTGAACAAAGAAGTATGAGTAATATATTTATGCTCCAGTATAATTTCAATATAACAAAAGAAATAATTTCTAAAATAAGATTAAATTCAACTGTTGAATACTGGAGAACAGGAGCAAATGAAATATGGACAACAGGTCTATATGATACAAATAATACAGGTGGAGGAATTGAACTTGAAGTCAATAAAACAGGAATAAAAGCATTTTTTGGTTTAAAATATAGTTTATTAAAATTCCCGAATTATACTGATTTATTGGAGGAATATAAAACTGGTTCTGAAGAAATATCTACCGGTAAACAGGATAATAATATGTATCAAATTTCAACAGGACTATATTATGAAAAAAATGTAATTACATTTGATGTTATTGTTCAAAATTATCTAAAACAATATGTTATTGAAGAATCAGGTATTGCATCAAAAACACAATTGCAGAGAGATATATCTGCTATGGTATATTTAAATCGTAAAGAATCATTAATTGAAAATTTTCTTGATATATCTCCATTTTTAATTTTCAGATATAAAGATTCTAATCAAGCATATTTACATTTTGAAACTTTTGCATCAACTACTCCTGCTTATTTGCCGGATTACTATGATTACATTAGAATTTCATTTGGATTACCTTTTAATATTTATTTTTCAAAAACAAAAAGTCTTACAATCAGTCCTGAATTTGAAATTACAAATTATAGTTCAAGACCGCCAAGAGATCAGAATAATAATATAATATTCAACCAAAAACAAAATAATAATTTAAGTATTATTTATTTTGGATATAATTATAAACCTGACCCATCTACTAAAACAACTTTATTTTATATATTTCAAACACAGACATCAAATATGAAATTTGAAAAATATTTTCCTTATAATTATTCAGGAAAATATTTTGGTATTCAATTTTCATACAGTTATTAAATATAAACTATAATTTTTAATCTCGGTAGAATAAATGAAAAATACCTTTTTTACTTTCAAAAATACAGCAGTTAGTATTCTTAAAATTTTATTTATTTTTATATTAAATATTTCCATATTGTATTCAGAGGAATTTCCTGTATTTGGTGCTAAACCTTTAGGTCTTGCTGGAGCATATACTGCTATTTCTGATGACACTCTGGCAACTAACTGGAACCCGGCAGGTCTTTATTCTACAAAATCTTCATTTAATGTATTCTTTCCGTTAGGTCTAAAATTAGAATTTACAGGAACATTTTTACAGCAAGCAAATGATATTGGACAGTTAGCAGATAAGTATAATAAAATTGAACAAAAACAAAAAACAGGTCAATCAATTGATATTTCTGAATTAGGTGTATTTGCAACTGCTATAAAAAATATTAATGAATTAGGTAAAGAAGATAATGGTTTACTGGTAAATTTTGGAGGTGGCAGTTGTGTGAAAATTGGAAAATTTGCTATATCTGTTAATAATTATTCTTATGCGGCATTAAAACCATACACAGAATTTGATTTTTGGTTAGGAAGTTATACTGTTACTGGAATCACTAAATTAAGTAATTCAAAAATTCTACAAAGTGAAAATTTATATGCAGGAATTTCAATTTCTACTGTTGGTGTAAACTCAGATGATTTAAACAATCAAGAATTAAAACAAATTAGAGATTCCTTAAAAACTGAACTTGACAGTTGGTTATTGCAAACACTCTCTAATGCAGGTGTAGAAATACCATCTGGAATAACAAGTTCTCAGATAGCAAATGTTCTTATTAATCTTGCGGATAGTAATAAAGTTAGTAAACAAGAAATGGAAAATGCAGTGAATACTTTATCGGAAAATAAGGAACTAATACAAATGGTTCTTAATAATCCATTATCAATAAAAAATCCATTTACAGACAATAATTCAAATATAACTTTCAAAGGTATAAATATAACTGAAATTACAGGTAGTTATAGTTTTAATATATTGAAAGACCTGTATCTTGGAATAAATTTAAAAGCACTGATAGGTAAAGTTGGTTATTACAAACAGAATATTTTTGAGTCAGAAACAAAATTGGAAGATATAACCAAAAATTTAGATAAGTACACCAAACAATCATATCAGCCTGCAATAGATATTGGATTAATGTTTGATAAAATATCTGATTTTAACACAAAATTTGGTTTAGTAATAAAAAATATTAACAGACCAAAATTTGAATTACCTGAAGAAGCAAAAAAATACAATGAATCAGATATTTATCTTGACCCTCAAGCAAGACTGGGAATTGCATGTTTCCCATTTAACTGGTGTTCTGTTTCATTTGATATTGATTTAACTGAAAATAAAACATTTATATCAGGTTATAAATCAAAATATTTTGGACTTGGCAGTGAAATAAATATTATAAATAAAACTTGGTTAAATATACCTTTAAGAATTGGAATAATGAAAAATCTTGCTAATAGTAACTCTCAAAATATATATACTTATGGAATAGGTTTTAATTTATTCCATATTGTGGCAGATATATCTGGAGCAGTAAGTTCTAAAAAAGTAAATATAAATTCAACTGATTCTATTCCAGAGAATGCTTCAATTCAACTAAACTTTGGACTCAGTTTCTGATATTAATTTTAAGAAGTCCTGTTCTGAAAGAATATTTATATTAAACTGTTTTGCTTTATCATATTTTGAACCGGGATTTTCACCTACAACAACATAATCTGTTTTCTGTGTTACAGAATTTCCTGTATTACCACCAAGTTCCTTCACTTTCGTCTCTGCCTGTGAACGTGTAAATGATTTTAACTCTCCTGTAAAAACAAATGTTTTACCTGAAAGTGGTAATGGATATTTTTCTTTAACTTCAGCCATATTCACACCGGCAGATTTTAATTTATCAATTAATTTTTTTGTTCCATCCTGAGCAAAAAAATTCACTATTGATTCAGCCATTACAGGTCCTATTTCATTTATATTTGTTAAATCATCTATTTTTGCATTCATTAAATTATAAATATTTAAAAATATTCCTGAAAGTGTCTGTGCTGCTTTTTCACCAACATGTTTTATTCCCAAGGCATATATCAATCTACTCAACGGTCTTTTTTTACTTTCCTGTATTGCAGAAAGTAAATTCTGTGCTTTTTTTTCTTTAAATAATTCTAATTGCAATAATTGCTGTTCTGTTAAAAAATAAATATCAGCAAAATCAAAGACAAATTTTTTTTCCAATAATTGTTTTACAACTGATTCTCCAAGACCCGGTATATCCATAGCATCTCTACTTGCAAAATGAATTAAACCTCGTTCTAATTGGGCTGGACAGGATGGATTTATACATCTATATGCAACTTCATCTTTTTCTTTTATTATTGCTCCTTTACAAGAAGGACAGTATTTAGGTAGAGGAATTTCTTTTTCTATTCCTTTTCTTTTAGAATCTATTACTTTAACTATTTTAGGAATAACTTCACCTGCTCGTTCTATTAAAACAGTATCACCAATCTTTACACCAAGACGTTTTATTTCATCAAAATTGTGTAAAGTTGCATTTGAAATAGTAACACCTCCACATTCAACAGGTACCAACTCTGCAACAGGAGTAATAACACCTGTTCTTCCAACACTGAATATTACATTTTTCAATACAGTTGTTGCTTGCTGAGCTGGAAATTTGTAAGCAATAGCCCAACGAGGAGATTTTAATGTAGTACCGAGTAATTCCTGTTGTTGAATTGAATTTATTTTAATTACTATACCATCAATTTCATAAGGCAGAAAATCACGTTTTTGTTGTAGTACTAAACAATAATCAATAACTTCCTGTAATGTTTTACATAATTTATAATTTTCTATAACTCTCAATCTATATTTTTTACACAAATTTAAAAATTCATAATGTGTCTCAATCTTCTGACCACCTTTTATAACTCCAATGGAATGAATAAAAAAATCCAAATGTCTTGATGCAGTAATAGATGGATTTTTCTGTCTTAAAGAACCACTTGCTGCATTTCTTGGATTAACAAATATTTGTTCTCCTTGAAGTTGTTTGTTCAATTTAATGAAATTTTCTTTACTTATATATACTTCACCACGAATTTCAAAAATTTCAGGTACAGGCTTTATATCAATTGATAAAGGTATTGATTTTATTGTTTTTACATTAGGAGTTATATCTTCACCTGTAATTCCATCACCCCTGGTTGCTCCTAAAACAAGTAAGCCATTTACATATTTTATACTGCAACTAACACCATCTATTTTTGGTTCAACTACAAATTCATATTTTTTTGTTCCTAAAATTTTTTTAATACGTTTTTCCCAATCAATAATTTCCTGCTGGGAATATGTGTTATCAAGAGATAACATTGGTTTAGAATGGTTTACAGGCTTAAAATCAGTTGTTACATCACTTGAAATTCTCTGAGTTGGCGAATCAGGAGTTTTAAATTGAGGATATTTTTGTTCTAAATCAATAAGTTTTTTAAATAATTTATCGTATTCATAATCAGTTATTTCTGGATTGTTTAAAATATAATACTTATAATCATGGTATTTTATAGTAGATTTTAAATTTTCAAGTTCTTGTTTTATTTTTTGTAAATCACTCATATTATTTATTATTTAATTCTTTTCTTATTATTTTCACTTTATCTAAAATACCATTTATAAATTTGCTTGAGTCAGAATTTGAATATTGTTTTGCAATTTCAACTGCTTCATCAATTATTACATTTATTGGTGTTTCAGGCATATTCATCATTTCATAGGTTGCTATTCTCATTATATTTTTATCAACAGTAGCCATTCTGTCAAGTTTCCAGTTTATTGTATGTTTTTCAATATAGGAATCAATTATCTGAATATTATTTAAAGTTCCTTTAACAATTTTTTCAAAAAATTCCCTTGTATCTGTCTCAAATTCAATTTCATTAAAAACAGTTTTTATTGCTTCTTCAACAGTTAAATTTTTATATACATCCAACAAATAAAGAACACGAAGAGCATTTACTCTTCCATTCCTGCGACCAACTATTTTTTCCATATCTGGTTTACTATATTAACCAATTCAAGAACTGATTCGGCTGCTACTGCTCCTTTATTCCCTGCTTTTGTTCCAGCACGTTCAATTGCCTGTTCTAAATTATCTGTTGTAATTATACCAAAAGAAATAGGTATTCCTGTTCCTAAAGAAATCTGAGATATACTTTTTGTAACTTCACTGGCAATATATTCATAGTGAGGTGTATCTCCTTGAATTATACATCCAAGACATATAATCCCATCATATTTTTTAGAAACAGCAAGTTTTTGCGTTGCAAAAGGAATTTCAAAACTTCCAGGAACCCACATAACTTCAATATCATCTTCTTCTACTTCATGACGAATGAGACAGTCAACAGCACCTTCCAGTAATTTTTTTGTAATAAATTCATTAAATCTTGAAACTACAATTCCAAATTTTCTACCTTTACCAATCAACTTTCCTTGATAGATTTTCATAATTTCTTCTCCTTTTTTTTAAAATTTAATTAAATGTCCCATTTTATTTTTTTTTGTATTTAAATATTTTTTTAAAAAATCTGTTTTTGGTTTTATAACTATTGGTATTCTTTTAACAATTTTTAAGCCATATCCTTCCAGACCTGCTATTTTTCTTGGATTATTCGTAAGTAAAAAAATTGTTGAAACACCTAAATCAACAAGAATCTGTGCACCAATACCATAATCACGTAAGTCAGGTTTAAAACCCAATTTTATATTTGCTTCTACTGTATCTAAACCTTTATCCTGCAGTTTATATGCATGTATCTTATTAACAAGACCTATTCCACGGCCTTCCTGATGCATATACAGAACTATTCCAGAACCATTTTTGGCTATCATTTTCATTGATTTTTCTAACTGTAAACCACAGTCACATCTTAAAGAATGAAAAATATCACCAGTAACACATGATGAATGAACTCTCACTAAAACATTTTTTTTATTTTTAATATCACCCTTAACTAAAGCAATGTGATGTTCTTTATTAATTATATCTTCATATAAATATAGATCAAAATTACCAAATTTTGTTGGTAAATATGTTTTTTCTATAAGTTTAATTAATTTTTCTTTTCGTCTGCGATATTCTATTAAATCAGAGATAGTAATTATATTTAATTTATGTTTGTCAGCAAATTTTATAAGTTGAGGCAATCGTGCCATTGTACCATCTTCATTCATTATTTCACATATCACTCCACTTGGATAAAGTCCTGCTAATTTACATAAATCAACAGATGCTTCTGTATGGCCTGCTCTAATTAAAACACCTCCAGGAGTATATCTCAGAGGGAAAATATGACCCGGCCTTACCAAATCTTCCGGAGTTGTCTTAGAATTTATCAATGTTTTAATAGTTAATGCTCTATCATAAGCAGAAATACCTGTTGTAGTTCCTTTTCTGGCATCAACACTAACAGTAAATGCAGCTTCAGTTGGTTTATCAGGATTATTCACCATCAGATTTAATTTTAATTTTTCTAATCTCTCTTGCTCTAATGATACGCATATTAATCCCCTGGCGTATTTAGCCATAAAATTTATTTTTTGAGGGGTGATTTTTTCAGAAGGAGACACCACATCTCCCTCATTTTCTCTTGAAGGATCATCCACAACTATTATTATTTTCCCTTTTTTAAAATCATCTATTGCCTGTTCAACAGAAGAAAATTTCATAATAAAAATCCTGTTTGTTTTAAAAATTCAAAATTAATTGTTTTTCTACTATTTGAAATATAAATTTTTTCTATATATTTAGCCAATATATCCGGTTCTAAATTTATTTTATCACCAATTTTTTTATATTTTAAATTTGTGTTTTCAAAAGTATACGGAATAATTACAACATCAAATTTTTTTTCATAAACATTAACCACAGTTAAACTTATACCATCTACTGCTATTGAACCTTTAGGAACAATGTATTTTATAATTTTATTATCAGTGTTTATTGTAAAAATTTTTGAAATATTGTCTTTTGCTAATTTAATAGATACAATTTCACCTGTTGTTTCAATATGACCTGTTAAAAAATGTCCACCAAATTTATCATTTATTTTCATTGATGGTTCAAGATTTACAAATTCATTTTTTTTTAAATTATGAAGTGTTGTTTTAGAAAATGTTTCATCTGAAATCTCCACACAAAATTTTTTGTTTTGAACATTAACAACAGTTAAACACACACCATTTATAGATATACTATCACCCAAACATAAATCTTTCAGTTGCGATTCTACAATTAATTTATTTGATGAAACCTCTATAATTTTACCAACTGTTTTAATAATTCCTGTAAACATAGATTAAAAATATCTTCTAAAATTTTATCTTTAACAGCACTGTATTATCAAATCTTTTAATTTCATCACAGAATTTAGATTTTATTGCATCTTTAATTTTTTCTATTCCTATACCTTCTACCGGTGTTTTAGCATTTCTGCCACCTACAATTATTGGTGATATAAAAAATAACATTTCATCTACAACACCTGAATTTAAAGCCAAATAATTTGTTTCTCCCCCTCCTTCAATCATTACATAATAAATACCAGAATTTAGAAGTTTTTGAATTATTTCATTAAAATCTATTATATCATTTTTTAAATCAAAGGTTAATATTTCAATACCTTTTTTACATAAAATATCATATTTTTTATTTTCTTTAACAATTTTATTTGAAATAATAATAGAGGGAGCAGTTTTTATATTTAATACTTTAGAATTCAAAGGAATTTTAAGATACGGGTCAATTATTATTCTTAAAGGATTTTTTAAATTTTTAGAATGAGTGGTAAGTTCAGGATTATCTTTTAATACAGTATTAATCCCAACTATCACAGCATCAACTTCAGAACGAAGTTTATGAACAAATTGTCTTGCTTTATCTGAACTTATCCATTTTGAATCACCTGTTGATGTAGCAATTTTACCATCAATTGTCATAGCTGTTTTAATAATTACATAAGGTAATTTCTTTGTAATATATTTTATATATACTTTGTTTAATTCTTCTGCCTGTTGCTGTAAAATACCTGTTTTAATTTCTATTTTGTTTTTTCTTAAAATTTGTATCCCTTTTCCATTTACTAAAGGATTCGGATCTGACATGCTTATTACAATTCTTTTTATACCTGATTTAATAAGAACATCACAACATGGAGGTGTTTTTCCCCAGTGACAGCACGGTTCTAAATTTATATACATTGTAGAATTTTTAAGAATTTTCTTGTTTTTTATTTTATTTAAAGCAACAATTTCAGCATGTGGACCACCAAAGTATTGATGATAACCTGTTGATATAATTCTGTTATTTTTAACGATTACACATCCTACAAAAGGATTAGGAAAAACTCTATTGGAAGCTTTTTTTGCTAAATTCAGTGCTAATTTTATATATTTTTCATCATCGGTGAGGTCACAGATCTGAAATTTCATACTTTTCATAAAAATTTTGATAAAATATTTATTTCACAAAAAAAGAAGTAGTTAAAGGCATCAATCTATATGACTTTGATTTTAATTCAAATTTCTGTGATTCTGGTTTAGATATGATTGGAATCAGTTGATAGTTTGACGATTTTAAAATGATTTCTTTTTCAAAAATATTCTGTTGAGGTTGAACCATATTTATTGTTAGTTTGTATTTTGAAGATTTTAATTCAATACCTGAAGATGATTTTTCTATTTTTGAAGATGATTTTTGCTGTGGTTTTTTATTTATCTCCTTTGAATATAAAATAGAACAAATAAAACATACCAAAACAATAAAGAATAATTTTTTAAATTCCATATTTTTTATTATTTGCTTTTTAGAACAGACCTATAAAAATCTTTTTGATAATAATTTTTTATTTCTCTTTTAACTTCATCTATCAAACGATGAATATTATATCCACTATCTTTTGACATTTTTTCTCTTATCTTATGAATCTCTTTTAAAAACTCTGGTTTTTTATACATATTTTTTATTCCTCTATAAAAAATTCAGGCGTAAATATTTCTTAGAAACTATTCTCTGTTTTACATAAGCATCTGATAATTTTTCTATTTCAGGGGTTATTTCTAATTTAATAAATGGTTTAACCAATTTAACTAATTCTTCACGTCTATGTAAATTCTTTGTTTTCATAAGTTCAGCAATTGTAATTACAGAAACAAAAACATCATACTTTTTTAATTCTTTATCCCACCATTGCCGAGTTATTTCCATTTTTGACAATTCTCGTTCATCGTAATAAGCACTGGGTACAGAAGTATCAAGATAAACACTTTCTTTCTTCATAATTTCTTAGATTATAAGTAATCATTCCATTAATAATAATATACAAAATTGGTAAACAAAAATCAAAAATGCACTGAACTTTACGATAATATAGGGTTCACTGACTTTTTGTATTTTATAATATAAAATAAAAATATTTTTGTCAATATTTGTATAAGCGTGTTTTATTTTAACGAAATATCCAATTCAATTTTCACTGGTAATATTGACACTTAATAAATTATTTGATAGAATTATTTTTAATGAAAATAGAGAAAATCCGATCATTATTAAAACAAGGAAGATATTATTTTTACAAACATGCACTGACTGAAGCAAAAAAAGATGGAATTGAGCCAGAAGATATTGAATTTGCAATATTGCATGGTGAAATAATTGAAAAATATCCTGAACGTAATCGTTGTCTTATATTCTGTTATCTGTATAATAGAATTCCGATTCATGTTATATGTGACTATTCCAACAGGACAATTATTTTAATAGTTACTGTATATATCCCGAATGAAAATAAATGGATAAACTTTAAAATTAGGAAAAAATAAAACAGGAGTACTCTAAGGTATTTTCTAGAAAACTGCACTTGCAACAAGTTTGTCCTAAAGAAGTAGCGGTTGCAATATAAAAGACAGGCATATAACTCGTTAAAAAGAATCGCTTGGAAATAAAGTATTA
>Ga0272448_1002760_pt1 | contig 21577 bp, 19 predicted proteins | sample YNPCB0191_FD_202220 | JGI IMG/M metagenome (GOLD analysis project Ga0272448, IMG submission 202220) | Hot spring sediment microbial communities from Yellowstone National Park, WY, United States - YNP-CB-019-1 | ecosystem: Environmental > Aquatic > Thermal springs > Hot (42-90C) > Sediment... | reverse complement strand
TCAAATGGCTGATGCAATTGTTAGAAAAATAAAAAAGCTTTTATAAAATATTATTAAAATTATTATTTATAAAAATTATTTTATTTTTAAATATTAAATATATTATTTAATTTTAAAGCTATTAATTGATTGTAAGCATATAGCATATAATATAAATAGTTTAAATAAAATAATTAAATATAATTATAATAATTTTATAATAATTATATTTTTATAATAAATTTTATTTATTTTAACCTAACATACTTAAAAAAAATCATGAATTATTTTATTACTAGTATTTCTTTTTAATCTAATATACATTTATTTTTATTATTATATTCTATTAAAGAAATTTTATTTAATAATGTTTATTTTTGATTTAATATATTTCATATCATATTTATAAAAATTATTTATTTTAACGGAGGCTTAATTAATGTTTGATTTATATAGCAAGCTTGTTAATTTACAAAATGAAGGGGTAACAATTAAAATAGGTATTATAGGAATTGGACAGATGGGTAGTGGTTTGCTTGCTAATTTAAGAAATATACCAGGTATGGAAGTTGTTGCAATAGCTACAAAAGATATGATATCTACGTTAAAATTTGTAAAAGAAATAGGGTATAAAGAGAAAGAAATAATTATTTTTAATATCAATAGTGATATAGATAATAATGTTATAGAAAAAAAAGATTTTAAAGAAGATTTAATAAATTTAAAAAATATTAAAACACTTAATGAAAAATTAAAAATAATAAATGAAGAAAGTAATAATAAAAAGTTAATAATAACAGATGAAGCCGAAATAATTTGTTCTCTTCAAGAAATTGATGTTATTATAGACGCAACAGGAAAGCCTGAAGCTGGAGCATTTATTGCATTTACCTCCATTATAAATAAAAAACATATTGTGACTTTAAATGTAGAAGGAGATGTTACAATTGGTCCAATATTAAGAAAAATGGCGTTAAGCTCTGATGTTGTTTACACTGTTTCAGCTGGCGATGAACCTGCTGCAATAAAAGAGCTTTTTAATTTTGCAACTTGCGCTAATTTAAAGGTTGTTGCTGCAGGAAAAGGTAAAAATAACGTTTTAGATAGATATTCAAATCCTGAAAGCCTAAAAGATTTTGCAAAAAGTAAAGGTTCAAATCCATATATGATGACTTCTTTTGTTGATGGAACAAAAACAATGATAGAAATGGCTTGTGTTTCAAATGCAACAGGGCTAATTCCAGATGTTAGAGGTATGCATGGTCCAAGTGCAAATATAAAAGATTTAGTTAATGTTTTTATTCCTAAAAAGGATGGGGGGATTCTTTCAAAGTCTGGGATTGTAGATTATGTAATTGGTGATCTTGCACCTGGGGTATTTTTAGTATATACAAGTGATTCAGAAATTGTTAAAAGAGATTTAAAATATTTAAAAAATGGTGATGGTCCTTATTATTTATTATATAGGCCATATCATCTTGCAAGTATTGAAACCCCAATTTCAATTGCAAAAGCTTTTCTTTATAATGAGCCAACGATTGAACCTAGCTTTGGTTTTGTTTCTGAAGTAATGACTTATGCAAAAAAAGACTTAAAACCTGGTGACGTGCTTGATGGTATTGGAGGATTTAATTGTTATGGTTTGATTGAATTACATGAAATAGTTAAAAAAGAAAATTTTTTACCAATTGGCCTTAGTGAAAATTGTATAGTAAAAAGAAAAATATCAAAGGATGAGCCTATAAAATACGATGATGTTGAAATAAACACAAATTCAGTTTTATTTAATTTAAGGAAAATACAAGATTTTCAAATAGGTTAATGACTACTAATTGGCTATTGCCTAAAATTTAAATAGATTAATTTAATTAACTAAAATTTTTATTATTTATTTTTTGTCATTTAGGACAAAAGGATGATTAAGTTTGGAAAAACTTCCTAAAATATTTAATCAATTTCAAAACGAAATTGATAATGAAATGAAGTCTATAATTAGTGAAAATAATTTCCCTCTATATGATATGTTAAAGTATCATATGGGCTGGATAGATGAAAATAAAAATCCAGGTAATTTTAGTAAGGGGAAATTTTTAAGAGCAACTCTTTGTATGCTTGCTTATGTTTCAACTGGGAATAATTATAAAAAAGCTCTTCCAGCAGCCGCAGCAATTGAACTTATACATAACTTTTCTTTAATTCATGATGATATTCAAGATAATGATATCCAAAGAAGGCATAGACCAACAATATGGTATTTATGGGGAAAGTCTCAAGCAATAAATGCTGGAACTGCAATGAAGGTTTTAGCAAATTTAGCTGTGTTAAGATTAAAAGATTTTAAAATTTCTAATGTAAAGCAAATTGAAATATTTAAAATATTAAATGAAAGTTGCTTAAAAATGCTTGAAGGTCAATATCTTGATATAGATTATGAAGATAAATTTGATGTTAACCCTGAAGATTATATTATTATGATTGAAAAAAAGACTGCTTCACTTATTGAAGGAGCAATTTTAATTGGTGCAACTCTAAATTTAAATTTAGAAAAAATTGCATCATTTAAAAAATTTGGAAATTTTCTTGGAATAGCTTTTCAAATTAGAGATGATATATTGGGAATTTGGGGAAGTGAAGATAAAACAGGTAAACCTTTCGCAAGTGATATAAAGAAAAAGAAAAAATCTTTACCGATAGTAATCGCATTAAATCAATCTCCTGTTGATATAAAACAAGATTTAAAGAAAATTTATGCTTCTAAAAATATTAGCGATGATAATGTAAGGAAAATATTAGATTATCTTAATATTGTAAATGCTAAAGAGTTATGTGAAGAAAAATGTAAATTTTATTATAATCTTGCTATAAATGAGATAAAAAATTTGCCTATAAAAAAGAAATATATAAATTCTTATAAGGAAATTTCAGAATTTTTAATAAAAAGAGATTTTTGATTAAGATTTTGATTAATTATGTTACTTTTTATATAATTACAAGCTATGACAAAATTTGATTTAAATAAAACTCACTTGGATAGAAAGCAAGAGCATTTAAAACTAAGTTTAAATCAAGAAAATAATAATGGAATTATTTCAGGGTTTGAAGATTATTATTTTATACATAATGCTCTTCCTGAAATTTCATTAGAGGAAATAAATACAAAAATAACTTTATTTAACAAAGAACTAAATCTTCCAATAATGATATCTCCAATGGTTGGAGGTATTAAAGAAGCTGAAAAAATAAATAAAGATTTAGCAAAAGTTGCTTCAATTGCTAAAATTGCCATGGGTGTTGGTTCACAAAGAATTGCTATAGACAATAATAACTTAAAATCAACTTATAAGGTAAGAGATATTGCACCGGATATAGTTCTTTTTGCAAATTTAGGGGCAGTACAATTAAATTATGGATTTGGGTTAAAAGAATGTCAAAGTGCTGTAGATATGATTGGCGCAGACGCATTATTTTTACATTTAAATCCACTTCAAGAAGCTCTTCAAATAGAAGGTAATTATAATTTTAAAAATCTTCTTAGTAAAATAAAAAATATTTGTGAAAAATTAGATAAACCTGTATTTGTAAGAGAAATTGGTTTTGGTATATCTTCTGAGGTTGCTCTTAAATTAAAAACTGCAGGAGTTAAAGGTATAGATGTTGGAGGTTCTGGCGGCACTTCTTGGCTAGAAATTGAAAAAGCTAGACTTGAAAAAAGTAATTTAAAAGAGGCAGCTCAATTTTTTAAAAATTGGGGCATTCCAACTGCAAAATCATTGCTAATGGTAAAGGAAAGTTGTCCTGATTTATTTATAATAGCTTCAGGAGGAATAAGAACAGGTATAGATGTTGCAAAAGCTATTGCTTTAGGCGCAGATATGGTTGGGGTTGCCTTACCAATGTTAAAATATATAAAAATTTCGATAGAAGCGTGCTTGAATTATATAAAAGAAATTGAAACTGGACTTAGAATTGCAATGTTTTGTATTGGAGCTGCAAATATTAAACAATTAAAAAATAATATTAGTTTAAAAAAATATTAAAAAATATAATTATAATATTCTTAATATAGTTAATCTGTAAAATTTAATAGAAAGTATTTTTAAAAATAGATATGCTAATAAGTGAAATTGCACCTGCAAAAATTAATCTTACTCTTGAGATTATTGGTGAGAGAAATGATGGGTATCATGAAATATTATCTTTAATGCAAACAATAGATTTATGTGATTATTTAACTTTTCATAAGAATCCATGGCTTCAAATAATTCCAGAATATCATAATTTGCCAATTGGAGATAATTTACCAGGATTTGATAGGAATAATTATCTTGCTAAAAACCTTGTTTATAAAACAGCAGAAGCATTAAAAAAGCGAACTGGATATAAATTAGGTGCCGTAATTGAATTAAAAAAAAGCATACCATCATCTGCAGGCTTAGGTGGGGGCTCTAGTGATGCTGCAGCAACTTTAAGAGGTTTAAATAAATTATGGAACTTAAAATTATCTATTGATGAACTTGCCCAAGTTGGAGCCGAAGTTGGCAGCGATGTTCCTTTTTTTGTTTATGGTGGAACATGTGTAGTAAGTGGTAGAGGAGAAATAGTAAAGCCAATTAAACCATTAAAACCTAAATGGATTTTATTAATCTTACTTCCATATAATATTAAAGATAAAACAAAAAAGCTTTATTCAAGTGTTAACGAAAATGATTTTACAAATGGAAGTTTTACTAAAAAGTTTATTGAATGCATAAATAACGATGAAAAAAACTGCATTATAAATTCATTTATATTTAATTCATTTGAAAAAGTTTTTTCTAGCTTATATGAAGATTATAAAAAATGGATTAAAGATTTTGAAGATATTGGAGTTTCTCCATTACACCTTGCAGGTAGTGGCCCTTCAATTTATTTCATCTCTGATGACGAATCTAAAATATTAGAAGCTGCAGAAAAAGTTTCTAGCATTACTGATTTAAAAATTTATATTACAAGAACAGTCCCCTAAATTTTAATTGACCATTATTTAATCATTATTTAGATGAAACATATTTTTAGAAAATCAGTCTAAAATTTAAGTAAATAGAGTGAAATAATAAAGTAGCAAAATAAGAGAGTGTATGAATTTTATTAATTATTTAAATAATTTTAAATGTAATTTATGTAAAAAGTAAGTTCAAATTAATAATTTTATAATGAAAATTTAAAAATATAATTTAAATTTTCATCAAAAGGAGATTAAAAGTGCCTAAGAAAATAGAAAAAGTAGTATTAATTGAAACAAAATCACCAGGACTTCATGTTTTTAGTGCAGCAAAATTACCAAGGATTGGAATTGCATTAATTGCGACAATTTTAAATAAAAATGGTTATCATGTTAAAGCATATTGTGAAGATTTTAGTACAATAAATATGGAAGAAATTAAGGATGCGGATCTTGTGGGAATTTCAGCAATTACTTCAACTTCAACAAGATCTTATAAAATTATTTCAGAAATAAGAAAAATAAATCCAACTATACCTATTGTAATGGGTGGACCTCACCCAACGTTTTTACCAGATGAAATTTTAGAAAATGGAGCTGATTTTGCTGTTAGAGGCGAGGGTGAAAAAACTATTTTAGAGCTTATAGATGCACTTGAAGGTAAAATTAACTTTTTTGATGTAGATGGACTTTCTTTTAAAAATAATGGAAACATTGTTCATAATAAAGATAGGGAATTAATAAATAATTTAGATGAAATACCTTTTCCTGATTGGTCCTTAATTGAAAATAGCAATCAAATTAATTATATTCCGATTCAAACATCAAGAGGTTGTCCTTATAATTGTAAATTTTGTACAGTTGTTAAAGTTTTTGGCAGAAAATATAGGTTTAGAAGTGTAGATAGCGTTATTGCTGAAATAAAATATCTTTTAAAAACTTTTGAAGGAACAAAAGCAAAAAGAATTTTCTTTTATGATGATAATTTCTCAGCAAATAAAAAAAGAACAAAGAGTCTTTTAAGAAAAATTATTGAACAAAAGATAAATATGCCAACTTGGTTTTCGCAAGAAAGGCTAGAAATTGCAAAAGATGAAGAATTATTAAACTTAATGGTAAAAACTGGTTGCAAAAGAATTATGGCTGGTATTGAATCAGTTAATCCCGAGACTCTTAAAGAATATAATAAACAACAAGAAGTTGATGAAATTAAAAATTCAATAAATATATTACATAAACATGGGATTGGAGTTCATGGTATGTTTGTTTTAGGTGGCGAACATGATGATATTGACTCTATCAAAAAGACCATGAGCTTTATTATTGAAAATAAAATAGATACTGTGCAAATAATGATGTTAATTCCTTTCCCAGGGACTGAAATTTATGATGAATATAAAAAGCAGGGAAGAATTATTTTTGATGGTCCAAAAAATTGGTATCTTTATGATGGACATCATGTTGTATTTCAACCAAATTTAATTGCACCTTGGGATTTACAAGCAAAAGTTTCTATTGATGTTTTATCAAGTATTTATTCTTATTATAGAGCTTTATCTTTTATATTCCAAAGACAAATTGTTGATGGTTTGTTAGTAATTTATTCAAATAAAATTCAAAAACAATGGACTAAATTAAATAAAGATTTTCTTGATAATATTAAAAATATCCACATAGGACCATATTGTTTAGCAAAAAATAATTAGACCTATAAAAATTATCTATTAGATATTTAATAGATTCTTTAAGGATAAGCTAATATAATTACTTTAGTAAAATAGATAGCTTAACCTTAATTGAAGCTAGCTTTGACTTGATGGGGTAGAGATAGAATATCTTTTAAATATCTAATAGATAAAACAAGTATCTAATAGGTAAGATAAGCAATAAAAAAAATTTAATCTATCACCCTATAACAAAATCTTAGATGCTAATAAAGATATAAAAATAGAAATTTTTTCTTTTAACCACTATATTTATTATTTATTAATTATTATTATCATTATTTATAGTTATAATATTTAGAATTTATTAATTATTGCTAGCGTAAATAAAATGTTTTAAATAAAATAATAATAAGATTTTAAAAATAATTATAAAAGTAATAAAAATTAAGCTTAAAATTATGAAAATTAAAGAAGAAAATTTTAATTTTAGTGCAGATTTATATGATAGGCAAATTAATTGGGAAAAAAGATTTGAAGTTGAAAAAGATTTTTTTTACAAAATATTTAAAGAATATAATGTAAAAAAAGTTTTAGATATTGGCTGTGGCACAGGTAGGCATGCTCAATTATTTAGCTCTATTGTTGAAAATGTGTTTGCAATGGATCCTGATGAAAAAATGTTAAATTATGCAAAAGAAAATGTAATAACTTCTAAAAATGTAAAACTAATACACGGTGGTTTTAATGAGCTTTCTAAATTAAGTGAGAATAATTTTGACGCAATTACTTGTGTTGGTAATACTTTACCTATACTTGAAACAAGAAGAAAAGTAAAGAATGCTCTAAAAGTTACAAGAAAAAAATTAAAAAAAGACGGTATAGCTATTTTTCAATTTTTAAATTTTGAAAAAAGTATGATTGAAAAAAATAGATATTATCAACCTAAAGTAATACATAATATTGATAAAACTTATATTTTTAATAAACATTTTGAATATGACAAATTAAAAACAAGAACTGATTTTATAACCACAGTTTTAAATGACAAAAACGAAATTGAAATTTTTAATGTTGATACTACTATGCTATGTACATTAAAAGTTAGAATATTTAACAAAATGGCTTTGAATAGTGGATTTAAAAAAATTAAATATTTTGGTAATAATACAAATGAAATTTTTAATAAAAATAAGCATATAAGCTTATTTGCCTTGCTTAAAGCTTGAAATTATGTCACAGGGACGTATAATTTGACATATGTCAAATTATACGTCCCTGTGACAACGTCCCTTTGGCAATTTAAAATACAAACAAAAAAATAAAAATGGAAAAAGTAAAGCGATTTGGGGTTTCAATAGAACAAAATTTATTAAATAAGTTTGATAATTATATCAAAGAAAACAAGTATAAAAACCGTTCTGAAGCTATCAGAGATTTAATTAGAGAAAATTTTGTTAATAATGCATGGGAAGATTCAAACAAACTTGTAGCAGGAGCTATAGTCATTGTTTATGACCATCACAAAAGAGCTTTGCTTGATAAAATTGTAGATATACAACACTCTTATCAAGACTTTATTATATCTAGCCAACATATTCATCTTGACCATCATAATTGTATGGAAATAATAGTAGTAAAAGGCGTAATGCATAAACTGCTAGAGCTTGAATCTTTGCTTAAAGCAACAAAAGGGATAAAACACACAACTTTTGCAAAATCAACATTAGGTGAAGAAATATGAAAAAATTTTTAAAATATTTTTTAATTTTCTTAGCGGCTTTATTAATAATTTCATATTCTTTTACTAATGGTAAAATTTCAAAAGATGATGATATTGATAAGTTTAATAAATTAACTTTTTAATGAATTAGATAAATCATTATAGTATCTACAATATTGAGATATTGGACAAATTTCACACTTTGGTCTATTAGCAATACAAATATTTCTACCGTGCTCTACAATTTTATGAGAAAAATTAGTCCATTGAGAATTAGGAATAATTTTTTGTAAGTCATATTCAACCTTAGTGGCATCTTTATTAGTTGTAAGTCCAATTAAATTTGATACTCTTAACATATGAGTATCAACAATTATACCTTGTTTTCCAAAAGCATTTGCAATAACAACGTTTGCGGTTTTTCTACCAACTCCATGAAGTTTTATTAAATCATCAATATTATTTGGAACTTCGCCATTAAATTGCTGGATTAGATCTTTGCAGCATTGTATTATAGAAATAGACTTATTTCTATAAAATCCTGTTGGTTTTATGTATGTTTGTAATTCTTCCAAATTAGCATTTGCAAAATCATAAGGAGTTTTATATTTCTTAAATAATTCTGGTGTTACTTTATTTACCATCTTATCAGTACTTTGTGCAGCAAGGATTGTAGCTATTAAAAGTTCAAATGGGCTGCTATATCTTAATGATGTAGTATTTGCTTCAGGATAAGTTTTATTTAATAAATCAATAATTTTATTTATGTTTTTTATAGCTTTTTCGTATGGTTCATTATAATTTTTTCCATAAATTTTTTTCATCTTTTTAATTTTTTAATTTATTAATTTTATTATTTATTTAATCTTAATTTTTATAATAAAATTATTTGCAAATTTAATTATTATATTACCTGCAAATTTAATTTTGTTTTTTAATATTTTTAATATTTTGTAAAAAAGATTGTATTTCTTCTTTGGTCATGGTATTAACTATATCTTCTTTTTCAAGCCAACCTTTTCTTGCTATGTTAATTCCATACTTATAATTATCTATATCTTCAATTTTATGTGCATCCGGGTTAATAAATATTTTAACTTTTTTTTCTTTTGCATATTTACAAAGTCTCCAATCAAGATCTAACCTATATGGGTTAGAATTGATTTCAATAGCAACTTTATTTTCACTAGCAGCATTGATAATTCTTATCATATCTACTTTATACGGTTCTCTTGTAAGTAAAATCCTTCCTGTTGGATGCCCAAGTATTGTTGTATATTTGTTTTCAATAGCTTTAATAATTCTATTTGTCATATCTTCTTCACTCAAATTAAAACTTGAATGAACAGATGCAATTATAAAATCAAATTTTTTTAAATATTTTTCTGAATAATCAAGATTACCATCAGGTAAAATATCTGATTCTATGCCTATAAATATTTTTAAATTTTTAAAATTACTGCAAATATTATTAATTTCTTTAAAATAACTGTCAATGTTTTCTTCTTTTATTCCACCTGCATAATAAGCAGATTTGCTATGATCGCTAATACCAGCATATTTAAATCCATCTGAGTTAAGTTTATTACATAAAGATTTTAAAGTTATGCTTCCATCACTAAAATTAGTATGTATATGAAAAATTCCTTTTAAATCTTTTTCTTCAACAAGTCTTGGGAGACTATTATTTAAAGCTGCTTCAATTTCTCCATTATTTTCTCTTAATTCAGGAGGAATATAAGCCATTTTAAATACCTTATAAATTTCTTCTTCGCTATTACATTTTATAAGCGTTTCATTTTTAAATATCCCATATTCATTAATTTTTATTCCCATTTCTTTTGCCATTCCTCTAAGTGCCGTGTTATGCTCTTTACTTCCAGTAAAATGATGAAGAAGATATGGGTATTGATCATTTTTAACTATTCTTAAATCAGTATTAATACCACATTTTAATTTTATTGAAGATTTTGTATCGCCTTTTGCTATTATTTCATCGACTTCACTAAAATTAACAAAATAATCCATGATAGATAAGGGATCTGCATTTTCATTAAAACTTGCAACAATATCAATATCTTTAACTGTTTCTTTTTTCCTTCTTAAGCTACCAGCTACACTTGCATTAAGAATATTTTTATTCTGTAAAAGTTTGTTAACAATTGTTTGTGCTTCGTCAATTACTTCTGAAAAAAGGTAAAACTCTTTAAATTTTTTATAAGACTCTATCCCTTTTGCTATATTTTCTTGAGTTTTTTTTCCAAAATTTGGCAAATTAATTAATTTATTTTGATTTATTGCATTTTCAAGTTCAGCAATACTATTAATATTTAAATTATCTGACAAGTATTTTACTTTTTTAGGACCTAATGAGGGTATTTTTAGTAACTCAAGAAGCTCTGGAGTTATTGATTCTTTTAATTCTTCATAAAAATCAAGTTTTTCGTCTGAAGCCAAAGTTTTAATGTGTTGCGCAAGACTTTGACCAATACCTTTTATTTTTAATAATTCTTGTATGCTTGTATCTTTATTAATATCAATATCACTTGTTTCTAAAGCTTTTGCTGCATTTTTATAAGCTCTTACCTTAAAGGGATTTTCTTCTTTAAGTTCAAGCATTGTAGCAATTTCCTCTAAAGTTTTTATTATTAAATCTTTATCCATTTTAAATTTAAAATTTTTATTTATAAGAATTTTGTATTTAATTATACTAAAATTTTAATTTGTTTGTTAAATAAAGTATTTAAATTTTATTAATAACCATGATGATAAATAAAATAAAATTAGCTAACAATTGTTTAAAAGACCTTATGAAGGCTAAGCTAGCATGGTTCCTCTCGTAAGAGAGGTAGCTTAGCCTTCATCAGAGCTAGCTTTGACTCGCTGGGGCAAAGCTAGCGTGTCTTTTAAACAATTGTTAGCTAATAAAATAATTTTTTAATAATAATTTTTTGTAAAATTTAAATACTTACTAGTGTTAAATTTTTAATGGAATTAATAATAAAAATATTGTAATATGATTTTTATTTTTAAATAAAGAACTTAAAAGGTTATTAGGAAAATTTGTTAGAGAATAAGTCTGTATTTAGACAAAATTTATATTTGCAGAAAATTTAAAATAAAAATTTTTTAAAATATATTTTATTATAAAAAAAGCGGTAGAAATGAATAACTTAAAATTATCCTCAATATTAACTACAATTGCAGAAATTTCAAAATTTGATAGTTCCGATAAAGAAACTGTTATAAATTTAAGTAGAGCTGCTCGTACTATAAGAGATTATGATGATGATATATACCAAGCTTATAAAAATGGCATGCTTAGGCAATTACCCGGCATAGATGATTTTTCATTTAAAATTATTGAAACTTATTTTGAAAATGGTTATTTAGATATATTTGATAAATTAAAAGAAAAATATTCAGAAGAACTTTTAAAAATTGTAAGACTTAGTGGTGTAGGCACAAAAAGAGTTTTTGATATTTATGAGAAATTTAACATAAAGTCTTTAGAAGATTTAAAAGATTTATTTGCATTAAATTATGATATTAATAAATTGTCACAAAGTTTTGGGATTGATGAAATTTATTTAAATAGACTTAAATTTTCTTTAAGTTATTATGAAAGCCTTAAAGGAAAATACCCAAGGTGGCTAGTTTTACACTATGCACAAAAAATTATTGAAAATTTACTTAAAATTAATGAAATATCAAATATTAAAATAACTGGCTCTTTAAGAAGAAGATGTTCTCAAGTAGGAGATATTGATATTTTGATTCTTCCTGAATTTAATAAAAATAATATAAATGTTGAACAATCAATAGAATTAATTAATAAAATAAAACAAAGTTATTTTATAAAAGAATTAAGTTCAAAAGATATTAGAAGTGAAAATATTAGTGCAAAATTTTTAACAGTTTTTGATATTGATACTGAAATTATAATAACTTCGAAAAAAATGTGGGCTAATGATTTATTTACAACTACTGGAAGTAAGAATCATTTAAAAAAATTAAAAACAATTGCAAAAGAAAAAGGTTGCTTTAATGAAGAATTAAATTTATTTAATTTCACAGGTTTAAATTTTAAAGAAATATATAATTATAAAAACAACAATAATCTTATCGAGGAAGATGATTTTATAAGCCCAGAAGAAAAACAGATTTATGAATTTTTAAATTTACAATATATCTTTCCTGAATTAAGAGAAGGTTTTGATGAGATTGATCTTGCAAAACAAAACAAGTTGCCTGTTCTTATTAAATTATCAGATTTAAAGGGAGATTTACATGTTCATTCAAGTTTTAGCGATGGTATTATGGATTTAAATGAAGTTTATAAAAAGATAAATAAATATAAATATGAATATTTTTCATTTTCTGATCATTCTAAAAGTAATCAATATGGTAATGGATTAGATGAATCAAGGCTTGAGGAAAAATTAAAATTTATAAAAAAGTTAAACTCTGAACAAAAGGATGTAGTTTTTTTAAATGGCTCTGAAATAGAAGTAAATAATGATGGTAATCTTGATTATGATGATGACATCATAAATAAATTTGATATTGCGTTAGCTTCTATACATAAGGGTTTTAAATTTGATTCTAAAACCAATACTATTAGATTTAAAAAGGCAATGGGCAATAAATACATTGATATTATAGCACATCCTACAGGTGTTGTATTTGGGAGTAGAGCCCCTTATTTTATTGATATTGAGTGTTTAATTGATGATGCAGTAAAATTTGGTAAAGCTTTAGAAATAAATTCTTATTATTTGAGACTTGATTTAAATGAAGAAAATTCAAGAAAAGCAAAAGAAGCTGGAGCTTTTATTTCAATTAATACTGATTCCCATCGTTCTAATAACCTTGATATGATAAGGCTTGGGGTTGATATAGCAAGAAAAGCAGCATTTGAAAAAAAGGATGTTATAAATACTTTTTCTTTAAAAGAATTAAAAAAATGGAAGAAATCAAGATAATAATATTAAGATAAAAATAATTTTAAGAAAACCCAAGATAATAAAAATATTAAAATAAATATTAAAATCTAAAAATTGAAATCTAAAAAAGTATTTAATACTTTATATTTATATTTTATTATTTTTTATATTTAAAAATATTTTCACTTTTAAAATCTGGTATAAATAAATCTTCCATGTTTTGTTGGTTTAAACCTTCAAATTCTTGAATTGCACCATTACTAAAGCCAAGTTTTTCAGCATATTTTATTATTTCGTTATATTCTTTATAACTGATTTTTCTATTGATTTCAGGGTAGAATTTAGCTTTATATAAAGGATTATATTGAGCCATAATACTTATATATACATCGGTTGATAATTCATTTTTAATAAAATCAAGTGATTTTTTTACTCCACTTACGTTATTAGGCATTATTAATAACCTTATCATTAAACCTTTAGTAGCTATTCCTTTTTTGTTTATTTTTAATGGTCCAACTTGGTTATACATTTCAATCAAAGATTTTTGGTTATTTTCTACATAATTTTTTATTTTTGAAAATTTATAAGCGTTTTCATCATCGCTATATCTAATATCTGGCATATAAATTTGGATAAATCCTTTAAGTAATTTGATTATTTTTGGATTTTCGTAGCCTCCGCAGTTATATACGATTGGTATTTTAAGATTATTTTTTTCTCTAGCTAATTTAATTGATTCTATTATGTGAGGTATCCAAATTGTTGGAGATACTAAATTGATATTATGGCAACCTTTCTCCTGAAGTAATATCATTATTTTTGATAAATCTTGGATATTTATTTTTTTAAAATCATCATAAGAAAATTCTTGACTAATTTGGAAATTCTGGCAATAAACACATTTCATATTGCAATATCCAAAAAATATTGTTCCAGAACCATTTTCTCCAGAAATGGGTGGTTCTTCTCCAAAATGAGCTAAATATGAAGAAATTAAAACCTCATCTAAAGCTTTACAATAGCCTTTTTCTTTTTGTAGTCTATTAACTTTGCATTTATGTGGGCAAAGTGTACATTTTTTTAATAAATTTAAAAAATTCATATATTTTAAAAATAAAAATATAAAAAGTTAATTGTTACTTACTTATAATTAATGAACTATCAAAACTATCAAAATTAAATTTTTTTAAAAAATTACAGGTTTACAAATTGCAAATTTTAATAAATTAATTTAATTTGGATTTTTAAATTATTGATTTATAAAATAATTTAGCAGAATTTTATTTATTAGCAAATAAAAGTAAAAATATTATTTTTATAATTGTTATAATTATTAATTTTTTTGTTTAGAAATATTATTAAATTTATCTCTTTCTTCAGCAACTTTTAATTGTTTATTTAAATTATTTGCATAGATAATAACATCATTTATTATTTCAGGATTATTTTTTAATATATTAATAAGTTTATTTATTCTATATTCAATAAAATACTCTGGATTAATTTCTAAGGCATTTGCTATATTTACTATAGTCTCAATAGGGGGCGGATTTTTTCTTTTAGTTAATTTACTGAAATAACTGTAATTTAGATTTGTTTTTAATGCAAGGCTTCTAAGTTTTATCTTTTTTTCTTTTAAAATTTCGCAAAAAGCTTCGCAAAATATTTTATTTGAATATTTCATTATAATTTTTTTAAAATTTAAAAATTTTTTAACTAATTTAAGAAAATAATTTATAAAAGTTTAAAATAAAAAATATTTAAAAAATTAAATTAAAAATAAAAAAATTTATTTAGTAAAAATGAAATAAAATACTTCAAATTAAATTTAGCTGCAATTTTTATAATTAAGATATTGTTTAAAAAGGTAAAGGATTATTAGTTGACAAAATATTCAACAATTTGTAAGCATAAATAAATTTATTTATACAAAAATTATAATATAATATATAAATATATATAAATAAGTAATTGAAATTTTATTAAATTTTATATTAAAATTATTTAAAGATTTTAAAATATAAATATATTAATATTATTATTAATAATAATATTTATGAGTTTATTAAAAAAAATTTTAATATTTCTAATAATTTCATTAATTTTACTTCTTTTATTTAATGTAATTTATATTTCGAAAATCTCTTTTATTATTAAAGAATATTCTAAGAGTAATGTTAATTTATTAAAATTTTTATTAATAATTATTTTAATTAATATAATTTCTTTTTTAATTATGTTAGTTTTATTTAAAAAATCATTTATAAAAAGGATTAATAATTTAAAAAATTCTTTAGATAAGATTGAAATAAATAATTTAAATCAATTTAATATTAACGATAAATATAATGATGAAGTTAGCAATTTAACATTAAGCATTAAAAACTTAATAAAAAAAATAGAAATCTATAAAGCAGAATTAAATGAAAATATTAATATAAGGTTAAAAAGTTTAAATTGCTATGATCAACTTACTGGGCTTTATAATAGAGCTTTTTTAGAGCAGGAAATTAAAAAATTTGACAATGAAAAATATCTTCCAATTTCAATAATAGTTTTAGATGTTAATGGATTAAGGATAGTAAATAATCAGCTTAATTCTAAAGCAGGAGACGAAATTTTAAAAAAGATAGCTAGTTGTTTAAAATCATCTTGTAGGCAAGATGAATTAATATCTAGATGGGGTGGAGATGAATTTCTTATTGTGTTGCCAAATACAAATGAAAAATTAGCTAATAAGATTGCACAAAGAATAAAAGATAATTGTTCAAATTTCTCAATAAATGATCTTACATTAAATATATCAATTGGTATAAGTATTAAAAATAATAAAGATGAAAGCTTATACGATATTATAATAAAAGCAGAAGAAAGAATGAATAGGCACAAACTTTTTGAAATAAATAGCATAAATAGTTCAGTAGTTCTTTCTCTTGAAAGAGCACTATGGGAAAAAAGTAGCGAAACTGAAAAGCATGCTGAAAGATTAAAAAAACTTGCAGTTATGTTAGGAGAAAAAATAAATCTTTCTTCAAATTTAATAGATGATTTAATACTTTTAGCTAGTTTACATGACATTGGTAAGTTAGGTATTAGTGAAGATGTTTTATCTAAGAAAACAAAGTTAAGCCAAAGCGATTGGGAAATTATAAAAAAACATCCGGAAATTGGTTATCAGATCGCAAAATCTTCTCCGCAGCTTTCACATATAGCTGATTTTATTTTAGCTCATCATGAAAGATGGGATGGAAGTGGTTATCCAAGGGGATTGAAGGGAAATGAAATTCCGCTTATTTCAAGAATAATAAGTATAGTTGATGCATTTGATGTTATGATTGAAGGTAGAGTTTATAAAAGTCCAAGAACTGTAACTGAAGCTATAGAAGAATTGAAGAGATGCTCGGGAACCCAATTTGATCCAGAGCTTGTAAAAATTTTTATAGAAATTATTGAGCCCTCCATATATAACATTTCAAATTAAAAAAATAAATATATAAAATATATTTACATAAATACACATTAGTGCTATTATACATAAATGTAAAATTTATTTTTATTTAATACATTTTCATAATTATAAAATTCATTCTTAAATATAATTAAGATAAAAATTGAAAAATAATTTTAATAAAGAAATTAAGGAAATAAATAAAATAGCTAAAAATTCATATTCAATAAAAACTTGGCCAGAAGATGAAAGACCAAGAGAAAGGCTGATAAAATTTGGGCCAGAATATTTAAGTAATGCGGAGCTTTTAGCTGTTATAATAGGTACTGGAATAAATAATGGAAAATATAAACAAACTGCCATTGATTTAGCAAAAACGTTAATTCTAAAATTTGATGGCTTTAAGAATCTTTTAAGTACTTCTTTTAATGAGTTAGTTTCAATTAATGGTATGGGTGCTTCTAAAGCAGCAAAAATTATAGCTATTTTAGAATTAGGTAAAAGAGCTATATCTTTACAAAATGGTAATAATATAAAATTTAAATGCAGCGAAGAAGTTGCTAACTATTATATACCACTAATGAAAGATTTAAAAAAAGAGCAATTTAAAGTAATTTTGCTTGATGTTAAAAATAAAATTATTAAAGATATTTTAATTTCACAAGGCAGTTTAACAGCAAGTATAGTCCACCCGCGAGAAGTATTAAAACCTGCTATTCAAGCAAGTGCAGCTTCGGTAATTTTTATCCATAATCATCCAAGTGGTGATCCAGAACCATCCATTGATGATATTGAAATAACAAATAGACTTTCAAAATCTTGTTCAATTCTAGGAATTAATTTACTAGACCACATAATAATTGCAGAAAATGGATATTATAGTTTTAAGCAAAAAGAATTAATATGATAATTTAATTATTGGTAATAAAGTAATTTAATAATAATTTAAAAATATCTTTATAAATTTTAGAAATTTATAAAGATATTTGTTTAAGAACTATACATTATCCAAACTTCTGTAGTTTTAGGTAAATTTTCTTTATTTATGCTAAAAGAAATATTGTATTCTCTAACATTGTAAATATTTTTGGCACTATTTTTAAAAGAGTTTATATTATCAATATCTAGATGAGTATCTTTTTCCTTAAAATGCATAGGTATTGCTATTTTAGGATTTAGATCTTTTATTAAATTAAGTGCTTCTTTGTAATTTATTGTGTAAATGCCTCCAACAGGGATAAAAACAATATCTGTATTTTTTAATTCATTAAAAGCAGATTCATCTTCAATTGAGCCAAAATCTCCAAAATGAGCAAATTTAATATTATCTATTACAAAACTAAATATTATATTCTCTCCTCTTAGTGATCCCTTTTTATTGTCATGATATGATAAATATCCTTTAATTGGGATACCACTAATATTAAACTCGCCAACTTCTTTTATAATTTCAGGATTACCTTTAAAAAGGTTTGCATTGTTATGGTCAAAATGCGAATGTGATATTGTAACTATGTTTGCAAAAACTTCAGGTAGGTTTGTTTTTATATGAGAGTCATAAGGATCAGTTCCCAATTTTATCCCATTTTCTGATTGTATTAAAAACATTGAATGTCCATAATATGTAATTTTAGTTTCTTTTTCCATAATTACTCCTCTTTTATTTAAAATATTTTTATTTTTTAAATTATTACAATTATAAATTTATAATTGTTATTTATTTTTAATTTAAAATTATTTTTAAGTTATAATATATATAATATTATATAATATTTAAGAATTAAATTAATAAAAATAATATTAAAATTTGATTAATATTAAAATTTGATTATTAGTCTAAGCTTATTTTTTTTAATAAAAATCAAATAAAATAAATAAATATTTTTATAATTTTAAATTTAATAAAATTGGTTTGAGTTTAAATTTTAGATAATTTTTGGCAGTAATTTCTAAAATTTCTAAATTTAATTTGACTAATATTATAATTTTTATTAATATTTCAAATTGTCAAAAAATAATGTTTTATTTTTATTAACTCCTTTATAATACTTTTAAGGGCCCATAGCTCAGCTGGTTAGAGCAGCGCACTCATAATGCGGAGGTCCCAGGTTCGAATCCTGGTGGGCCCACCAATTTTAATTTGAAGCTAATTATGATAATATCTTTAATCAATAATAAAAAAAATAATTTAAGATGATTAAATTAAAAAAATTAGCTGAAATATTTGATCACAATTTCCACAAGAGCTACGCATTTAGTTGGGATAATTCTGGATTATTAATTGGTAATTTGGGTTTAGATATAAAAACAATATTGATTGCATTAGATTTAGGTGATTCTATTGTTGACGAAGCAATCCAGTTAAAAGCAAATTTAATTTTTACCCATCATCCTCTTATATTTAATCCCATAAAATATATTGTTTCAAACGATATACTTGGACAAAAAATTTTAAGATTAATTGAAAATAAAATTGCTGTGTATTGTGCTCATACAAATTTTGATTTAATGACTGGTGGTTTAAATGATTATATTTGTAGCATTCTTGAAATGAGAAATATAAAAACAATTTTTCCAGAAAGTTTAAAATGGTTTAAGTTTGTTGTTTTTGTTCCTATAGAATATGAAGAAAAAATAAGGGAAGTAATTTGCATGTCTGGTGGGGGATTATGGAAGAATTATTCTTGTGCAACTTTTAAAACTATAGGGGAAGGAACTTTTAAGCCTGAAGATGGAGCAAAACCCTTTATAGGAGAAGTTGGTAATTTAAGTTTTGTTAAAGAAGCTAAAATTGAATGCATTGTTTCACAAGAAAATCTTAATAATTTAATAAATAATGTTTTAAAAAATCATCCTTATGAAGAGCCAGCATTTGACATATTTCCAATTGAAAACAAATTTGAAATAGGTGGGATTGGCAAAATAGGAAATTTAAAAAAGGCTTTAAATTTAAATGAATTTTTAATTTTTTTAAAACAAAAATTAAATTTAAAAAATTTTAGATATATTTATTCTGCAAATAATTGTAAAAATGATAATTACTATAATAATTCGGAAGATTATTTAAAGAATTCTAAAAAAAATGATGAAATAAAAAATAATAAAATAAAAATACAAAAAATTGCTTTAATTAATGGTAGTGTTAATTCAGTTGTTGAAAATTTAAAATATTTAGATTTTGATACTCTTATTTGTGGAGAAATTAGTTATCATAATGCTCAAGAAATTTCTGAGTTTGGGAAGGTAGTTATAGAGATTGGTCATGCAGAATCAGAGATATTTGCAGTAAATCATATATTTAATTTACTTAATGATATTAATCAAAATGAAAATTTAAATTTAAATATAATTAAAAGTAAAAATAACTCATCATTATGGAGGTATTTAATTGAATAATCAAAAATTTAATCTTTTAGATTTATATAAATTACAGTTATTAGATAATAAAATTTCTTTTTTAGAAAAAGAAATGGAAAAATTAAAATCCAATGAAGAACTAAAAACTTTAAAAGAAGATTTAAATGATAGTATTTTAAAATTAAAAGATCTCAATGATAATCTTAATGGACTTGAAAAAGAAAAAAGAAAACTTGAAGATGATTTAAGTATTAAAAATGAGAAAATTAAAAAAAATGAACAAAAATTATCTAGTGGAACTTTAACAAGCACTAAAGAAATAATTAGCTATCAGGAAGAAATTGTTAGTATTAAAAAGTTAAATGAAGAAATAGAAAATAAAATAATTGAAATTTTGATAAAAATAGATGATTTAAATGAGTTAATAAAATTAGAAAATGATAAAAAAGATAAAATAAATGCCCATGTAAATAAATTAGAAGATGAAATAAATGACAAGTTAAGTATAATAGATCAAAAATTAAAAAATTATAATGATAAAAGAGAAAATATAGTAGTTAATATTCCTCAAGATTTAATTGTTCAATATAATGATTTAAAACAAAAAAAGGGTGGGTTAGCTATAGGAATTTTAAAGGATAGATTATGCACAGCTTGTAATATGGAAATGTCTGCTGGAGAAGCAAATAAAATGGATGATTTTAATCAAATTTATAAATGTCCAACTTGTAGAAGAATGATTATAAAATATAGAGAAGAAATAGATATTATTAATGAAGAATTCTCAGAATAAAATTTTTGATATTTACACTGATGGAGCATCTAGAGGAAATCCAGGACCTTCAGCTATTGCTTTTGTTATTTATAGTGATAATGAAAAAGTAGCACAAAAAGCACAATATATTGGGATTAATACAAATAATTTTGCTGAGTATTACGCTGTTTATAATGCTTTAAATTATGTTAAAAAATTTAATCCTTCTGAAGTAAATGTTTATACTGATAGTAATTTAATTTATAATCAAATCAATGGTTATTGGAAAATAAAAGACGAGCTATTAAAAGATATTGCAAATAAAATACTTAATGAGATTAAAACAATAAAAGTTTTTAATATTTTTTATATACCTCGAGAGAAAAATAAAGAGGCAGATAAACTTGTAAATATCCAGCTAAATTTAGCTAAAGCTAAAGGTTTAAATTATTAAAGGAATTATTAACAGTAGTTGTATTTAATTTCGAAAATTACTTATATTAGTTTTTATTTCTTAATGGTATTAAGCTTAATTTATGATAATTTTTCATTTTTATTTATAACAATTATATTTATTCTTTTCTTAAAATTATTGATTTTTTTAAAATATAATTTATTATTTAATTAGCCAGTAAAGTTAGCTGGGTAGTCGCAAGAAATTTTTAAAAATTTCTTGAGGAAAGTCCGGGCTCCAAAGGGCAAAATGCCGGGTAATCCCCGGG